>Ga0180007_10004657_pt1 | contig 14376 bp, 8 predicted proteins | sample MM_PC_MetaG_FD_121122 | JGI IMG/M metagenome (GOLD analysis project Ga0180007, IMG submission 121122) | Groundwater microbial communities from the Aspo Hard Rock Laboratory (HRL) deep subsurface site, Sweden - MM_PC_MetaG | ecosystem: Environmental > Aquatic > Deep subsurface > Groundwater... | reverse complement strand
GCAGCTCAAGGAGGCGCTGGTGAACCTCATCCTCAACGCCTGCGACGCCATGGGCGAGAACGGGCGCATCGAGATCACCGAGGAGATCGGCTTCGTGGACCCCCTGGGGCGCGTGGCCATCCTCCAACTGGCCGACTCCGGGCCCGGCATTCCGCCCGAGATCCAGGACCAGGTCTTCCAGCCCTTCTACAGCACCAAGGAGGAGGGCACGGGCCTTGGCCTGGCCATCGCCAAGCGCATTCTGGAGGAGCACGGCGGCTACATCCACCTCAAACCGTCCGACAAGCAGGGCGCGACCTTTGTACTCGTGCTGCCCCTTCGGGAGAAGGTATGGCTCAGATCCTGACCGGCTTCGCCGGGTTCATTGAAGCCACTGCCACCTGAAATTTCGGCACCGACCGCAGGGAGAAGACATGGCCCAGATCTTGATTGTTGACGACGACGCCCAGCTACGCCAGAGCTTCGGCAAGATTCTGGAGGCCGACGGCTTTGAGGTGCGCACCGCCGCCTCCGGCGAGGCTGGCGTGGACGAGGTGGCGGCGCAGGCCCCAGACCTGGTGGTCATGGACGTGCGCATGACCGGCATCACCGGCATCGAGGCCATGCAGCGCATGCGCGCCAAGGTGCCCAACCTGCCCGTCATCATCATGACCGCCTACGGCGGCACCGAGACGGCCATCGAGGCCACCAAGCTCGGCGCGTTTGACTACATTCTCAAGCCCTTTGACATCCCGGACATCCTGCGGCTCATCCACCAGGCCCTGGAGGCCGGACGCCTGGCGCGCGAGCGCGTGGCCGTGGACCTTGAGCAGGGGCTGGAGCAGGGGCTGGACAACGACCCGCAGGGCGATGCCCTGGTGGGCCAGAGCCGCGCCATGCAGGACATCTTCAAGGCCATCGGCCGCGCCGCGCCCACCGAGGCCTTGGTGCTCGTGCGCGGGGAGTCCGGCACGGGCAAGGAGCTGGTGGCGCGCGCCCTGTGGCAGCACAGCGCCCGGTCCGCCAAGCCTTTTGTGGTCATAAACTGCGTGGCCATCCCCGACACCCTGCTGGAAGCCGAGCTCTTCGGCTATGAGAAGGGCGCCTTCACCGGGGCCAGCTCCCGGCGCGTGGGCAAGATCGAGCAGGCCCAGCGCGGCACCGTGTTTCTGGACGAGATCGGCGACATGCCAATGAACGTGCAGGCCAAGATCCTGCGGCTCCTGCAGGAGAAGCAGGTGGAGCGCCTGGGCGGACGCGAGATGATTCCGGTGGATGTGCGCATCCTGGCCGCCACCAACCGTGACCTGGAGACCGCCGTGGCCGAGGGCCGCTTCCGCGAGGACCTGTACTACCGCTTAAAGGTCGTGACCATCAGCCTGCCGCCCCTGCGCAGCCGCGAGGGCGACGTGCCGCTCTTGGCCCGGCACTTCCTCACCCGCCTGGCGCGCGAGATGGACATGCAGAGTCCGGGGCTGACGCCCGAGGCCCTGGACCTGCTCTCGGCGCAGAACTGGCCCGGCAACGTGCGCGAACTGGCCAACGCTCTGCAAAAGGCGCTGATCTTCAGCCGGGGCGCGCCCATCGGCGCAGACGAAATGCGCCAGGCGCTGGGCAAGGGCAGCGGCAAGAGCGGGCTGAAAAGCGACGGCCAGGGCGGCTTCACTGTCGACCACAACCAACCGCAGCCAACCGCAATGGGCGCGGTTCTCGCCGACGACACCCTGCGCGCCTTCATCCGCCGGGCGCTGCTTGACCAGGCCGGAGACGCCGCCTACGAGCATGTCCTCGATACCGTGGGGCGCGGCACCATCGCCGAGGCGCTGGAAATCACCGGCGGCAACCGCACCCGCGCCGCCAAGCTGCTCGGGCTCTCGCGCCCCACCCTCATCGCCAAGATCGAAAAGTACGGACTCAAGGTCACCACACAGGTGCAGTAGCGGGGGATATGCCTCCGGCGGCCAGGGGCGCTGCCCCTGACGCGCAGCGTGACTCTGGTGCGGGAGTTAGGGAGGAGGACAGGTCCTAAACAAGGTCTACGAGTCTTGCTGGTAGAAGGAACCTGCGAGTTCCCGCAGAGCCAACGCACTACCCCGTGCTACAATTGGTGAGCAAAGCAAAAGACTAAATATAGCAGCAATATAGGTATACATATCAACACGAACGTTTGAGAAATTTCAAGTGACTTTGACTTTTTCGTCAAGGCGATATCGTTATATAGCGTACACTTATAATACTCTAAAGAAATGTCCAAGCGATTGCCTTTAATAATTTCGGCTTCACTTACGGTGGCAAGGCTATAAATCCTTGTTGAAGAGACGGCATATGCTAAAGACAAAAGGCCGAATACGCAGATTACGGCTACAAAGCTAATTGAGGCGAAGCGAAAAGTTGATGATGATAATTTTTGATTATCCATACCAAATGTTGACTTGAATATGTTCGTCCCTCCGACGAGAAGGGTCGCGAAGCCAATGAGAGAAAGTGCCTTTTTCTCTACATGGTTTTTCATTTTCAGCAAGTCGTAGTGTAGTCTCCGTAATTCATCTAACACAAGCTGTTGATCATCGCTGCCTAATGCACTGAATGTAGTTGGAAAGTCCTTAATCTCGTTTTCGAATAATTCAGTATTTGCCATGCCCCTTCCCTCCAAAATACTACATGCTGTAGTTGTGTATTTATTGTGTGCTCGACTGTCAAGCTTGAAGCAAGGTGCGGGGGTTATATTTGAACTAAGCCGCATCCAGCCTCCCCCCCTTGCCAACGCACGCGCGATGCTTACCTCCCCAGAATGCCGAAAATACCCCCCAAACAGACCGCCGCATCCACCCTCGTTGTGCCCGCCCCGCTTGCTCCCAGCCGGGGCGTCATCCGCATCGAAGGCGCCCGCCACCACAACCTGAAGAACCTGACGCTGGACATCCCGCGCGAGCAGCTTGTTGTGGTTTGTGGTCCCTCGGGCTCGGGCAAGAGCACGCTGGCCTTTGACATCGTCTATGCCGAGGGCCAGCGCCGCTACGTGGAGTCCCTGTCCGCGTATGCCCGGCAGTTCCTGCCGCAGATGGACAAGCCGCAAGTGGACAAGGTCGAGGGCCTCTCGCCCGCCATCAGCCTGGAGCAGCAGACCGCAACCCGCAACCCGCGCTCCACGGTGGGCACCGTCACCGAAGTCTACGACTTTCTGCGCGTGTTCTACGCCCGGCTGGGCACCTACTTCTGCCCCCAGTGCGACAAGCCCATCGCCGCGCAGACCAGCGACGAGATTGCGGCCAGCATCCTGGCCATGCCCGAGGGCTCGCGCGTGCTGCTCCTGGCCCCGCTCATCGAGCACCAGAAGGGCACGCACAAGGATCTTTTCGCCAAGCTGCGGAAAGAGGGCTTCGCGCGCGTGCGCGTCAATGGCCAGGTCTTTGCCCTGGAAGAAGCCCCGGAGCTGGACAAGCTGAAGAAGCACACCATCGAGCTGGTGGTGGACCGCCTGGCGCTCAAGGCCGACATCCGCCCGCGCCTGGGCGACTCCCTGGAGCTGGCGCTGAAGCATGGCAAGGGCAGCGTCATCGTGGCCGAGTATGGCGCAGGCGAGCAGGGCGGCGCGGCGAAAAAGCCCAGGGCCAAGAACGCCGCCAACCCGACGGACCGCCTCTTCAGCACGTCCTCCACTTGTGCGTCCTGCGGCATCTCCATGCCCAAGCTGACCCCGCAGCTGTTCAGTTTCAACAGTCCGCAGGGAGCCTGCCCGGAATGCTCGGGCCTGGGCAGCGTGGACTATTTCGAGTTCGACCTGCTGGTGCCCAACAAGGGCCTGTCTCTGCGCGACGGCGGCATCCTGCCCTGGCGCAACCCGCGCCTGTTCGCCCGGCATGAGGACGACCTGAAGCGCCTGGGCAAGCGCCACGGCTTCACCCTCGCCACCCCGCTGGGCGAGCTCACCGAAGCCGCGCGGCTGGCCCTGGTGGAGGGGGATGACAAGGTCGACTGGCCGGGCATCGTGCCCCTGCTCGAAGAAGGCATGAACCTCGGCCCCATCTGGCGCGACGAGCTCTCGCGCTTTCGCCAGAGCCGACCCTGTCCGGCCTGCCAGGGCGCGCGGCTCAAGCCCGAGTCCCTGGCCGTGCGCGTGCCCGCCACGCCAGAGGGCCTGTCCATCCACGACTTCTGCACGCTCTCCATCGCCCGCGCCCTGGAGTGGCTCTCGGCCCAGGACTTTACCGGACCTGATGGACATGCTGGCCACGACGCGCAGATCGCCGGACCGCTCTTGAAGGAGCTGTCGCACCGCCTGGGCTTCATGAAGGGCGTGGGCCTGGATTATATCAGCCTGGCGCGCAACATGGGCACGCTCTCCGGCGGCGAGGCCCAGCGCATCCGCCTGGCCAGCCAGCTTGGCTCCGGTCTGGTTGGGGTGACCTACGTGTTGGACGAGCCCAGCATCGGCCTGCACCCGCGCGACAACGAGCGGCTCTTGAAAACCCTGCGCAGCCTGCAGGCGCGCGGCAACACCGTGCTGGTGGTGGAGCACGACGAGCCCACCATCCTCTCCGCCGACCACGTCATCGAACTTGGGCCGGGCTCCGGCGAGCTGGGCGGAAAAATCGAGTTCCAGGGCAGTGTGGACCAGCTCATGAACCACAGCCAGTCTCTCACCGCCCGCTATCTGCGCGGCGATCTGCGCATCGAGCGGCCCGAGACGCGGCGCACGCCCACGGCCTTTGGCGGGTTCACGCACCTGGGCATCCGCGGGGCCCGCGCCAACAACTTGAAGGGCCTTGACCTGGACATCCCGCTGGGCGTGCTGGTGTGCTTCACCGGCGTGTCCGGCTCGGGCAAAAGCTCGCTCGTTGTCGATACGCTCTACAAGCACCTGGCGCTGTTCCAGGGCATCAAGGTGGACCAGCCCGGCCCGGTGAGCGGCTTTGTGGGCGCCCAGGCCGTGGAGAAGATCATCTCCATCGACCAGACGCCCATCGGCCGCACCCCGCGCTCCAACCCTGCCACCTACACCAAGGCCTTTGACGAGATCAGGAACATCTTCGCCGCAACGAAAGACGCCCGCGTGCGTGGCTACAAGCCGGGCCGCTTCAGCTTCAACGTCAAGGGCGGGCGCTGCGAGGCCTGCCAGGGCGACGGCGTCATCCGCGTGGAAATGCACTTTTTGCCCGATGTCTACGTCACCTGCGATGTCTGCAAGGGCCAGCGCTACAGCTCCCAGACCCTTGAGGTCCACTACAAGGGCAAGTCCATCGCCGAGGTGCTGGACATGACCGTGGCCGAGGCGCGCGAGTTCTTTAGCACCCATACCGCGCTCTCGCGCAAACTCGAAGTGCTGGAACAGGTGGGCCTGTCCTATCTGCGCCTGGGGCAGCCCGCCACCACCCTGTCCGGCGGCGAGGCCCAGCGCATCAAGATCAGCCGGGAGCTCGGCAAGCGGGGTCTGCCCGGCGCGCTGTACATCCTCGATGAGCCGACCACCGGCCTGCACATGCACGAGGTGGGCAAGCTCATCCGCGTGCTGCACCGCTTGGTGGACAAGGGCGCCTCTGTGGTCGTCATCGAGCACAACGCCGACGTGGTCCTGGCCTCGGACTACGTGTTCGACCTCGGCCCCGGCGGCGGCGAAAACGGTGGGCAGATCGTGGCCAAGGGCACCCCCGAAGACATCATGCAAAACCCCGAGTCCGTCACCGGACGGTTTCTGGGTGACGAAGCCAAGTAGAAGAGAATATGCCTCCGGCGGCCAAAGGGCCTGAGGCCCTTTGGAATCCCCATTACGCCGAAAGCTCTGTTTCAGGAGGAACCTGAAACAGAGCTTTCGGCTTGTGTGCGGGCAGGATGATTTTGGGAGCAGCCTTGCCATTGTGCTTGGAAGAGATTTCCAGAGGCCTGCCTGCTCATCCCCCCACAAAAGTTTTGGAAGGGGGTGGGGGGTACGGGGGGCGGGGGAAACTTTTCCCCAAAAAGTTTCCCCCGCCCCCCGCGCTCGCCCACTCTTACCTACAAATCCATCACAGCGTCCATGTTGCCCGCGCTTTGGGCGATGGCGTCATTGGCGTCGCCATTGGTGCCTTCGAGGTTTTGGGGCACGAGTTTGGTGAGCACGCTCTTGGGGCCGAGTTCCACGAAGCGGCGCGCGCCAGCGCCGTAGAGCGACTGCATGGTGGTGGTCCAGAGCACGGAGGAGGTCATCTGGGCGGTGAGCAGGGCCCGCAAAATGCCGGGGTCGCGTTCCGGCTGGCCGGTGACGTTCATGCACACCGGGAACTTGGCGGGCTGCCAGCGCAGGCCCTCCAGGATGGTGGCGAAGACGTTGGCGGGCTCGCTCATGAGCGGGCTGTGGAACGCGCCGGACACGGCCAGGGGCACTGCGCGGCCCTTGGCTTCTTTGACGAGGGCAGCGGCCAGGTCCAGGGCGGGCTTTTTGCCGGAGAGCACGTATTGCGCCGGGGAATTGTGGTTGGCGATGCGCAGAAACGCGCCGGACTGCTTGGCGGCTTTTTCGACAATGCCTTCCACCACCTCCAGCGGCAGCTTGACCACGGCGGCCATGCCGTGGCTTTCCTTGCCCGCGCCAGCCATGAGCTTGCCGCGTTCGCACACGGCCTTGATGGTGTCCTCCACGGACAAGACGCCTGCGGCGGTGAGGGCTGCGAACTCGCCCAGGCTGTGGCCTGCCGCGCCAATGATCGGCATGGTCTCGGCCTTGGGCCTGGCAGCCAGCCACAGGCTCACGTTGACCACGGTGAGCGCTGGTTGCAGCGCCTTGGTGTCGCTCATCTCCGGGGCCGGGGCGGCGCCTTCGTCACCCCAATAGATTTCGCGCAGCTTGATGCCCGAGAGCTTCTCGGCGAGTTTCCAGAGGTCCATGGCCGCGCTCTGCGCCTCGGCCACGTCGCGGCCCATGTTCAACTCCTGGGAGCCCTGGCCGGGAAAAAGAAAAGCAATGGGAAGCATGGGTATCTCCTTGCAAATGTGCTCGAATGTGGTGGTTGGGTTCAGCCTTGGGCCTTGCCGAACAGGGCGCGGCGCAGGTCGTCCAGAGTCTTGCAGGTGCCGGAGTGCAACAGCGGGCCGTAACCCAGGCGCGCGGCCTGCTTGAGGCGCGTGTCGTGGTTGGTCACGGGCCGCACGTGGCCGTTTAAGTCCAGCTCGCCCCAGAAGGCCGCGCCCTCGGGCAGCGGGGCGTCGTAGAACGAGGACAACACCGCGGCCGCCAGGCCCAGGTCCAGGCCGGGATCGCGCAAGGAGAGGCCCCCGCCCTGCTTCACGTAGATGTCGTTTGACCCCAGCGGCAGGCGCAAGCGCTTCTCCAGCACGGCCAAGAGCAGGTGCAGGCGGTTGTTGTCAAACCCCAGCGCCGCCCGGCGCGGGATGGACAAAAAGCTCTTGGTGGCCAGGGCCTGGATCTCCACGGCAAAGGGCCTGCGGCCGTCCATGGCCACGCTCACCGCCGCGCCGGAAAGGCTGGCGTCGCGCGCGCCGAGGAAAAAGGTCGAGGGGTCGTCCACCACGGAAAGGCCGCGCTCCTCCATGGTGAACACCAGCAGTTCGTCGGACGGGCCGAAGCGGTTTTTCAGCACGCGCAGCACGCGCGAGTAGTCGCGGCGGTCGCCCTCCAGGTAGAGCACGGTGTCGACCATGTGCTCCAGCAGCTTGGGCCCGGCGATCTGTCCGTCCTTGGTGACGTGGCCCACCAGCACCAGCGTGGCCTGGGAGCGCTTCACCGCCTCCACCAGCTCGCCGCTGACCGTGCGCACCTGGCTCACGCTGCCGGGAATGCCTTCGGCGCGGGGGCTGGCGAGCGTCTGCACGCTGTCGGCGATGATCAGGCCGGGGGCTTGCCCCATGTCCGCCAGGGCGGAGAGCGCCTCGTCGGCGTTGTTGGTGGCCAGGGCCATGAGGCCAGGACCAAGCAGGCCCAGGCGCTCGGCCCGGCCGCGCAACTGCGGCAGGGACTCCTCGCCTGATATGTAGACCACCTGATGGCCCATGGAGGCCTGAAGCGCCGCCAACTGCAGCAGCAGCGTGCTCTTGCCCACGCCGGGCTCGCCGCCGAGGAGCAGCGCAGCCCCCGGCACCAGGCCGGAACCCAGCAGGCCGTCCAGGGCCGGAATGCCCGTGGGCCGCGCCTTGGCCGTGTCGCCGCGCAGGTCCTCCAGCGCTTCCGGTCCGGCCAGCGCCGCCGCTCGCCCGCGCGAAGCGCCCCCGCGCGCGCTGAAACCGCCCACCACAGCCGCAGCCTGCATCGTGTTCCACTCGCCGCAGCCCAGGCACTGCCCGGTCCAGCGCGGGCTCTTGGCCCCGCAGGCCGAACAGACAAATTCCTCGCGTTGTTTCGCCATGCGCAGCCTTATGCCCGCTTTGCGCCGCGTTGACAACGTGAGGGGAAGAGAGAGCCTCCGGCGGCCAAAGGGCCTGAGGCCCTTTGGAATCCCCAGTACGCCAAACGGGCTGTTTCAGGAGGAACCTGAAACAGCTCGTTTGGCTTGGTTTGGGGAAGCCACGGGAGAGTGTCTTTCGCTTTGGCTTTCGGTTCCAAAAGGGGCCAACCGCGCGCGGGGCTTTTGAGCGTCCCCGCTCAAAAACCCGCGCGCATTGCCAGGGCCAAGCCAACGCCTCTGCCCAACCCGCCCCGGCCCGGGCCAATGGGGGGTCCGGGGGCCTCAGGCCCCAGGCCGCCGGAGGCATCCCAATCCCGTCTCCCTGCCTTGACGGCCTGCGCGCCCAAAGGCACAGTTGCGCCATGACACTTATGGGCGACGATTTGGAAGGGCAGGTGATCCGGCCCCCGGCAGAGGCTGAGAGCATCCTGTTGCAGGTGACGCTGGGCTGCTCGCACAACAAGTGCGACTTTTGCCCAGCCTACAAGGGCAAGCGTTTCGCCATCAAGTCGCCTGCGCGCATCCGCGCGGCTTTGGAGCATGCGGCAAGGTACCTGTCGGATGTGCGCCGCCTGTTCTTGTGCGACGGCGACGCGCTCATCCTGCCCCAGGAGCGGCTGGAGGCCTTGCTGGGTGACATCCGCGAGCGCCTGCCACAGGTGACGCGCATTGCCGCCTATGCCAACGCCAAGGCGCTCTCCCGCAAGACCGGGGCCGAGCTGGCCCGTTTGCGCGCGCTGGGCCTGTCCACCTTGTACCTGGGGTTGGAGTCCGGCGACGACACCACCCTGGCGGACATGCACAAGTGGGGCGACGTGGACGAGCACCTGCGCCAGGCCGCCAAGGCCAAGGCCGCGGGCATGAAGCTCTCCGTCACCGTGCTGCTGGGCCTGGGCGGAAAGGGCCGCGCCCGGGAGCACGCCCAGGCCACGGGCCGCGCCCTCTCGCGCATGGACCCGGAGCAGGCCGCCGCCCTGGCGCTGATGATCGTGCCCGGCACCCCGCTTTTTGCCCGCCTGGAACGCGGCGAGTTCGTGCCCCAGGACGACCAGGGGCTGTTGCAGGAGCTCTATTGGCTGCTGGAGGCCACGGACCTCTCCGGCGGCCTGTTTTTCTCCAACCACGCCTCCAACCCCCTGCGCCTCAAGCTGCGCCTGCCGCGTGACAAAGACGCCGGACTCGCGCTCGTCCAGGCCGCCCTGGACGGCCAGGCCCCCCTGGTGCCCCACGCCTACCGCAGGCTGTAAGGCGTCTAGCCGACTGTAGCGAAGAACACATTTTCCTACCGCCCAGGCTGTTGCACCTCCGGGGCTGGTACGGTATGTTGCGGCCATTCGTCCCCCCTACTTCCCAAGTATTTCAAGGAGGCCCGCGATGGACCGGCGCAATTTCCTGAAGATGACCATGCTCTCTTCCCTTGGCCTGGGGCTGTTGTGCAAGGGCGCACCCGCCCTGGCCCGGGGCATCCCCGCCCGGGCCTTCCCCGATGGCGGCCCGGGCAGAGGCTTCGTGCCGCCCACGGGCGTCATCCGCACCCCCCTTGTCGATCTCTTCAAGGTCGGCCCTGGCCCCTCCAGTTCGCACACAGTGGCCCCGCTGCGCATCGCCAGCAACTTCCGCCAAGCCGTGGCCGAGCTGCCCGCTCCGGCCCTGGCCCGCGCCGCGCGCATCGAGGCCCGGCTGTACGGCAGCCTGAGCGCCACCGGGCGCGGCCACCGCACGGACCGCGCCATCCTGGCCGGGCTGCTGGGCCAGAGGCCGGAAACCTGCGACCCCAAGATCATGGATTCCCTGGCCGACCCCAAGGCGACGTTCAGCACCACCATCGGCGGCCGCTCCTTCAGCGTGAGCCAGGCCACCCTGGTCTGGGACGCCGTGGAGCACTCGTTTCCCTTCAGCAACACCCTGGTCATGCGCCTGCTGGACGCGGGCGGCAAACCGCTGCTCGAGCGCGAATACTACTCCCCCGGCGGCGGCTTTTTCCTGTGGAAGGGCCAGCCCGATCCCGGGCGTGGCGAACCGCCGCACCGCTTCGGCAGCATGGCCCAGTTCCGCAAAGTGGCCGGGGACACCGGCAAGCCGCTGCACCAGATCATGCTGGAGAACGAAACAGCCATCCTCGGCGTGGACGAGAAGCAGGTCTATGCGCACCTGGACCTGGTGCTCAAGACCATGGACGACGGGGTGGACCAGGGCCTCAAGGAGGAGGGCCTGCTGCCCGGCCCCTTCGAGTTCTACCGCAAGGCCAAGCGCATCCATGACCAGGCCAAGGGCATGAGCGAGGGCGACGGATTCATGCAGCGCATCAGCAGCTACGCCATGGCCGTGTCCGAGGGCAACGCCGCCGGCCACCTGGCCGTCACCGCTCCCACGCTGGGCTCGGCGGGCACCATGCCCGCCCTGGTCTACGTCATGAAGCGCCACTTGAAACTGTCCCAGGAGGACATGCGCCGGGGCCTGCTGGCCGCCGGGCTGGTGGGCCTCTTGTGCAAGACCAACGCCAGCGTGGCCGGGGCCGAGGTGGGCTGCCAGGGCGAGATCGGCGTGGCCTCGTCCATGGCCGCAGCCATGCTGGCCTACGCCACCGGCGCCAGCCTGGAGGCCACGGAGCTGGCCGCCACCATCGCCCTGGAGCACCACCTGGGCATGTCCTGCGACCCTGTGGGCGGCTTCGTGCTCATCCCCTGCATCGAGCGCAACGCCTTTGGCGCGTTGAAGGCCTACAACGCCGCGCTCATGGCCAAGAGCGAGATCGCCTCCCAGCATTGGGAGGACCTGGACCGGGTCATCGCGGCCATGCTGGAGACGGGCAAGGCCCTGCCTCCGCAGTTCCGGGAGATGGGCACCGGCGGCCTGGGCGTCTCCATGGTGGATTGCTGACCGGACTGCCTCGTCCGGGCCGACCGAACAGTCTTGCCCATGCCCCATACACGCCGAAAGGGCTGCTTCAGGTCCTCCTGAAACAGCCCTTTCGGCGCAATGGGGGGGCCTCAGGCCCCACAGCCGCCGGAGGCTCTCCCCTGGCGGGGTCTTTTGTTGCGGCGCGAAAGATGTTAATGGGGGGCATATTTTTTGAGGGGAGAGCATGAAAGCCAAGCAATATCTTGAGGACATCCTGCGTCGCGCGCTTGAGGCGCGCGGCCTGCCCTGGCCGGAGAAGGCCGTCATCGAGCCCCCGCGCGAACGCAAGTTCGGCGATTACTCGGCCAACGTGGCCATGCTGCTGGCTGGCGCGGCCAAGATGAAGCCGCGTGATCTGGCCGAGGCCTTGGCGGCGGATCTGCGTGCCCAGGACGTGGATTTTGAGCGCGTGGAGGTGGCCGGGCCGGGCTTTTTGAACGTGACCTTTGCACCAGGCTTCTGGCACGGCATTCTGGCCGATGTCCAGGCCGTGGGCGCGGCGTATGGCGCGTCCAACATCGGGCATGGGCAGAAGGTCCAGGTGGAGTACGTTTCGGCCAACCCCACCGGGCCGCTGCACATCGGCCATGGCCGGGGCGCGGCCCTGGGCGACTCGCTGGCGCGTCTGCTCAGAAAGACCGGGCACAATGTCGAGTGCGAGTATTACGTCAACGACGCAGGCCGCCAGATGCGCATCCTGGGCGACTCGGTGTGGCTGCGCCTGCGCCAGTTGGCCGGGCAGGACGTGCCGGACCTGGAGGACTTCTACAAGGGCGACTACATCAAGGACATCGCCGCGCGGGTGCACCGCGAGAACCCCGGCATCCTGGGCCTGCCCGAGGCCGAGGCCATCGACATCTGCTTCGCCGCCGCCGTGGACGAGATCCTGGCGGGCATCAAGAAGGACCTGGCGGACTTCCGCGTGGGGCACGATGTCTGGTTCTCGGAGAAGAGCCTGGTTGAGGCTGGTCGGATTGATGAGACCTTTGCCGATCTGCTGGCCCGCGACCTGGCCTTTGAGCAGGACGGGGCGCTGTGGTTCCGCAGCACCAATTATGGCGACGACAAGGACCGTGTGCTCAGGAAGTCCTCGGGCGAGCTGACGTATTTCGCCTCGGACATCGCCTATCACCACGACAAGTTCAAGCGCGGGTTCGAGCGCGTCATCGACATCTGGGGCGCGGACCACCACGGCTACGTGGCGCGCATGCAGGGCGCGGTGGAGGCCCTGGGCAGAAAGGGCGCGCTCCAGGTTATCCTGGTGCAGCTGGTGAGCCTCCTGAAGGACGGCGAGCAGGTGGCCATGAGCACGCGCGCCGGCAAGTTCGAGACCTTGTCCGACGTGGTGGCGTATGTTGGCGCGGACGCCGCGCGCTTCCTGTTCCTTTCGCGCAAGAGCGACTCCCAGTTGGAGTTCGACCTGGAGCTGGTGCGCAGAAAGAGCATGGACAACCCGGTGTTCTATGTGCAGTACGCCCATGCGCGCATCCACTCCATGCTGCGCAAAGCTGCGGACGCGGGCATCCTTCCGGCGGCCCCGGGCGAGGCGGCCTTTGCGCAGCTAGGCGGCGCGGACGACCTGGAGCTGTGCCGCATGCTGGAGCGCTTCCCGGACGTGGTGGCCCAGGCGGCGGAGCTCTTGGCCCCGCACCAGGTGAGCTCGTACCTTTCGGAGCTGGCCAGCGCGCTGCACCGCTATTATTCCAAGCATCATGTGCTCTCGGCCGGGCCGGAGATCGCCAGCGCGCGCCTGCTGCTCTTGTCGTGTGTTGCCGTCACCCTGGCCGCAGGGCTCGACCTGCTCGGCGTGGATGCGCCGGAGCGCATGGACCAGGCTCCCGATCAGGCCTCCGAGCCGACAGGCGACGACGCCCAGGCCGCGCCAGCCTCCTAAAGGCCCACGCACCCACCCTCAAGGAGCACAGGCATGAACTCTCCCATCAAGATCAAGGAACCCGGCGCTCCGGGCCACGTATATACCTTCAGTTTCAGCTTTGGCGGGCTGGCGGCCATGGCCACGGCGATGACGCTGGCCTTGTCGCTGTTCTTCGTGCTGGGAGTGCTGGTTGGCCGGGGCCACAGGCCCGAGTCGGCCATCCCGCAGATCGAACGCATCATGCCCACGGAGAAGAATCCAAGCCCTGGGCCTTCCCCGGAGATCTTGAAGGCCGAGGAGCTCCAGTACAGCGATCAGCTGGCCAAGAAGGGCCCGGAGGCGACGCTCTCCAAGAGCATCGACGCGGAGAAGCCCAAGGCCGTCGAAAAGCCCAAGGCCGCGGAAAAGGCCGTGGAGGCCAAGAAGGGCGAGAAGGCTGCTTCGGCCAAGCCCGAAGCCAAGCCCGAGGCCAAGCCCGAAGCCAAGCCCGAAGCCAAGGCCAGCGCCAAGGCCGAGGACAACACGCGCTACGACTATACCTATCAGGTCGCCAGCTTCCCCGACGAGAACCAGGCCAAGACTTTCCTCAAGCAGGTCAAGGCCAAGGGGCTCAAGGCCAGCATCGAGAACGGCACGGCCAACAGCAAGCCCTGGTTCCGGGTGGTGGTGTTCTTCCGGGGCACGCCGGAGGAGACCCGGGGCCTCAAGGAAAAGCTCGCTGCGCTGGGCGCCGCCAAGCCGCTCATGCGCGGCAAGACGCCCCTTTAGGGCGGCCCGACCGCAGGCGCGGAATTTGTGTGGCAGGGGCTTGACGGCCCCTGGCCGCCGGGCGTAATGTCCGTATCGTAGAATAGTCGTCTGGTGCGGTCTCTGCGTGTCTTTGCGCGGTGGACGCTCCGGGCCGGGAGGATGACGGCATGTACGGTCTTACGGACAACATCGTCGCCGGGCCAGCAGGGCACACCACCGCAGGGCCGGCCGGCAGCTTCATGGCCGGGCCCGCAGGCAACGTGACCCCGGTGCCCGCAGGCCACACCCCCGTCTATCCCGTCACAGCGACCATCCCCTACATCGGCGCGGGCTACGTGCCCATCGACACCACCCCGGCGCGCATCCCTTACGCGGCCTCCGCTGGCGGCGGCATGCACTACCAGACCGGCTCCACCAACGCGCCTATCCCCGGGCCCTCGGCTTCGGTCACCCCCACTCCGGTCACCGGCGGCGGCATGAGCTACAGCAGCGGCG
>Ga0180007_10004656_pt1 | contig 14376 bp, 17 predicted proteins | sample MM_PC_MetaG_FD_121122 | JGI IMG/M metagenome (GOLD analysis project Ga0180007, IMG submission 121122) | Groundwater microbial communities from the Aspo Hard Rock Laboratory (HRL) deep subsurface site, Sweden - MM_PC_MetaG | ecosystem: Environmental > Aquatic > Deep subsurface > Groundwater... | reverse complement strand
TTGAACCGACTTTTGGAATGGAAAGGGTTTTTCTGGCGTTGCTCACAAAAGGCTATACTCAAAATTCAAAAGGAGAAATTGTTTTGAAATTGCCAAAAAAACTCGCACCAATTAAAGCTGCTATTTTTCCTATTATTAAAAAGCCAGAATTTGAAAAAATTTCTCAAGAGATTTATAATTTATTGAAAGATGAATGGAAAGTTATTCAGGATAAATCTGGAAGTATTGGAAGAAGATATGCCCGGAATGATGAAATTGGGACGCCTTATTGTATAACTATCGACGGAGATTCTTTAAAAAACAAAGATATTACAATTAGGAACAGAGATACTACAAAACAGATTCGTGTTAAGATTAGTTGTTTGAAAGATGTTTTGCGAGGATTAATCAACGGGGAAATTGAATTTAGCAAAGTCCCTAAAGGGATGACCTTTAAAGAGACCTCGGGAAAATTAGTAAAATGAGTAATGATTGTGTTTTTTGTAAAATTGTGAAAGGAGAAATCAATTGTGAGAAAATTTGGGAAGATGATGATTTTCTTGCTTTTTTTGATGTGCATCCTGTTACAGAAGGGCATACGTTGGTAATTCCGAAGAAACATTTTGAAAATATTTTCGATATTGGAGGAGATATTTCTGAAAAGTATATTAGTGCTCTCCAAAAAGTGGGCAAAATTTTAATGGAGAGATATCAATGTGAAGGTTTTAATATTTTTTTGAACAATGGAGAAGTTGCTGGGCAAGTTGTGGGGCATGTTCATTTTCATCTTTTTCCTAGGAAGAAAGGAGATAATTTTAAATTAACTTTTTTGAAATAATGGCTCTGAGGAGAGTTCTTGCTCGAGCCCACACTCGTATTTTTAAATTTGTCTTTGGAATATTTCTCGTGTAACCTCTCGACTCCCGAAAGAATCCAAACTTTTTGAGTTCCCGTGTGTAAAATCTCTCCATGCTGTTTACAACAGCATTAATGGCTCTGAGGAGAGTTTAACTCCCGACCTCTGCCTTTCTCAAATTGAACAATTTGAGGAAATGAAAATCCTCTGGATTTGCTTTCATGAGAGCAGCGCTCTAACACTGAGCTACAGAGCCAAAACTAGGAAACGAGAACAATTTAAAAAGTTTCTTCTCTTGAGGTGATTATGGCAATTGAAGAGGTAATAGCAAATCTCCCTTTAGAGATTGTAGATAGATTAGCGGGGTTTATAATTTTCTTGCAAGCAATTGGAATTGTTTTTATTATTTATTTAGTTGTGATGATAGTGAAAGCTTTTTTTACTTTCAAGACCACAAAGACGATAAATCAGATAGCAGAAGATGTTAAAAAGATTAAACGTAAATTAAAGTTAAAATAATTATCTTTCAATTGTTTGGTTGTTTTTTTCTAGGTGTTTTTGTTTTTTCAATTGTACTGAGTAACCTGCAATTTGATTTCTTATTTTTTTACTTGGGGCAATGTCTTTGAGAATTCCTTTATTTCTTTCAAAATCTTCTGTAAGTTCTATGCCCTGTCTCAGAAGTGCTTCTGAAGTCTTTTTGACCAATTTTGGTTTTATCTTTCCCATAAGAAAAATAGAAGAGCGGGGTTTTTAAGGGTTTTTATTCAATTTTTTCTATATTATCCAAATCTCTTAGCGCTTCAATTAATGTGGTTGTTTTCTTTAATGGTTCGCCAAGAGAGAGAATTTTGTATCTTAGATGTTGTTCTTTTGCTTTTTTATGTGCGTTTATAATATCTGTTTCGGTGAGGCGTTTTTTATTGTATGCAATTAACAGTTTTTCTTTTTCATGTTCTTTTATCTTTAGTGTTAAATCGTCTTTACTAAATCCTTCTATTCCTGAAATTTCTATATTCTTTTCGGAAAGGAATTCCTTAATTTTATCAAAGAATTTTTCATTTGCTTTCTGGGCTGGTTTTTTACGAAGAATTTTTTTCTGGCTTTTTTTAATTAGTTTTAGTTCTTCTTTATCCTTTTTTTCATCGAAAATATTTAGTGGATTAACATCCGCTTCTTTTATTTTGAGAGATATATCTTGTGATTCTTTTTCAATTTCTATTGAATGGTTAGAAATCTTTTCTTCTATTTGGATTTTTATTTCTTCCTCCCAAAATTCATTTTCAGAAGTGGTAAAATATCTCCAATAATTTTTATCTTTTTTTCGAAAAGGGATTGCAAAATCTTTTATTGCTCTTAATGCAACTCTGATTGCAGGAGCTTGTTTTTCATCTTCTAAGAATTTATTATCTTTTAATAATTGAAGTGCGTCTTTTTCTTTTCCTTTTACATATTGGGAATATTTTTCTAATTGAGGTTCTTGACCTGGGATGAAATAGATCGGGGAGCTTCCAACTCTTAAGTGGCTTGTTTTTATTATTTTTTCAGAGAGAAGTTCTGAGAGAAATGCAGAGGTAAATAGTATGCTTGAGTTGATGTTTGAGGATATATGTACTGGAAGGCATGGTCCGCGAGTTTTTAGAATTTGCATTATTTTTTCTTTTGTTTGAGCATGATCAGCCATAATTGAAGAAAAGATGAGAAGGTTATAAATTTTGTTATGGTCGAACCCACATTACTTCATAATAAGTTATGTCGCTTTCGTCGTCGACAATTGCGAGAAGGAGGTTTTTCTTTGTCGAGTGCGCGACGCGGTTCTTTGCAGAGAACTCATGCCAAGTTGTTCGTTTTGATTCATGGTCTGCAAAAACAATCCATTTTGCATGTGCTTTGCCTGGTTGTTTGCCTTTTTCATATACCCGAAAATCTGCTCCAAACTTCAGAGCTGTTTTCACAATATACCCTTTTTCTCGTAAGTTCTTGAATACAGGATATCTTGTTTGGAATCTTTTGTCTATTTTTTGTAATTTATTCATTAGTTCTTTTTCAGTTAATTTTTTCTTTCCAGAAAAAATTTCAATTTTTTCTTTTTCTAAAAGAAACATTGCTTCTGAAAGTGTGTATTGGATTTTGTCCCCGACTTTTTCACCGAATCGACTTTTTTTGTGAAGGGATTGCGCTTCTGCGGAATTACTTGAAATGACACTTCCAGTTATGTGGGCTTGAGTTTTGTTCATTATTAAAAAAGAAGAGGGTAATATTTAAAAACTTGCTTTTCTAAAATTTCCTATGAATCTAACACAAAATGTTTTGATTCTGGTTTTAGTGTTAGTCATGCTCATTTAATGGGCTGTTTCTAAACTTTATTTTTAAAAATGGCTCATGAAATATTTAAACAAATTAGAACGGGAAATATCTTTAGTGATACTTATTTGGTTAAGAATGGAGGTAGACCTTCTAAACTGAATATACGGCAGATTCATAGTTTTATTAATGATGGTTTAGGGTGTATTAAGCTTTCTTCAAATATATTAACTGATTTTGAACAATTTGAGATGTATCTTTATGCTAAGAAGCAAATAGATTTTAATCATCTGACTCCAGGACAGATTAGCCTTAAGGTTGCCGAACTTGAAAAAAAATTTGGTCCTTATGAATTAGATTAAATAAACTTTTAAACATCCTCGACTAAGTTTTAGTATGAAAATTGATTTTAAGAAAATTGAAAAAAAGTGGCAGAAGAAATGGGAAGTGTCAAAATGTTTTGAAGCTAAGCAATTAAAGGAGGGAAATAAGTTCTATGTGATGGAAATGTTTCCGTACCCGTCTGCATTAGGATTGCATCTTGGTCATGCGCTTAATTATACTATTGGGGATATTCTTGCACGTTTTAAGAGAATGAACGGATTTAATGTTCTTTATCCGATGGGGTTTGATGCGTTGGGGTTGCCTGCAGAGAATGCAGCGATACAGGCAGGGGAACATCCCCATCCGTATACTGCTCAGGCGATTAAAAATTATATCAAACAGATGAAAGGTTTGGGGTTGAGTTATGATTGGAGCAAGATGATTAGTTCGATGGAACCAGAGTATTACAAATGGAATCAGTTTTTCTTTTTGAAATTTTTAGAAAATGGGTTGGCATACCGGAAAAAAGCGGCTGTGAATTGGTGCCCAAAGTGCAACACTGTTTTGGCGAATGAGCAGGTTGTTGGCGGGTGTTGCTGGAGGCACGAAGATACAGAAGTTGAGATAAGGCATCTTGAGCAATGGTTTTTGAGGACGACAAAATATGCCGACGAGCTTTTGGATTGTATTGATGATTTGCAATGGCCAGAGAAAATTAAAATTATGCAGAAAAACTGGATTGGAAAATCGCACGGAACTGAAATTGATTTTGAGATTGAAACTGAAAACAGCGACGGTAAAATAAGCAATGTTGTGATTGTTCATGGATGCCCTGATAAAAAAGGAAAGTTTATGAGTAATGAAGAAAGAGCTAAACAAAAAAATTGGAGATTGTGGACAAAAGAAAATTTAGAAAAAAAAGGAATCAAAGTTGATTTACCTTTAATGCCTGAACCTTGGGAACCTGATTATGAAAAATTTAAAAGAGAGTTTGAAAAATATAAGATTAACGAAAATTCTGTTTTAATTGGAACTAGTTGCGGTTGTGCTTTTTTAGTTCGTTGGCTTGGAGAAACAAAAAAGAAAATTAAGAAATTAATTTTAGTTGCACCTTGGAAGATAGTAGGTGGAAATAAACCCAAAAAACATTTTGAAATAAGAAAAAAATTTTATAATTTTGATATTGATGAAATGATTAATAAGAGTGTTGGAGAAGTAGTTTTTTTTACTTCTAACAATGAATCTGATTTGGGGAAGGAAAGTTTAAAACTTTATCAAAACATTTTGAAAGGGAAAGTTGTTAGTTTAAAAAATCATGGACACTATACTCTTAGTGATATGGGGGGGGATATTGAATTCCCAGAACTTCTTGATGAAATTTTATCTGATTCAAAAAAACAAAAGTTCTCAATTTTTACAACACGTCCTGATACAATTTATGGAGTTACGTTTATGGTGATTTCTGCACAGCATCCAAAATTGATGGAGTTAGTTACAGCTGACCAAGAAAAAGAAGTTGGGAAATTTTTAAGGAAGATAAAGTCAACAAAACAAGAAGATATGGATAAGTTGGATAAGGAGGGGGTTTTTACTGGGAGTTATGCAATTAATCCTGTGACAAATGAGAAGGTTCCTATTTGGGCAGGGAATTTCGTTATTGCGGATTATGGTTCTGGGATGGTGATGGGGGTTCCTGCTCATGACCAGAGGGATTTTGAGTTTGCGAAGAAGTATGGAATTGATATAAGGCAAGTTGTAGCCAAGAAAGGAGATTTAGTAAGAAGTGTTATTTGGGATACTGAAAAGGAAAATTCTTATTTAGAGAATTTGGGTGTTAAAGTTGTTGAAATCAGAGAGCAAAAATTAAATGGGAAATTGCATTTTATAAAAAGAATAGAATTTGATAAAAAGACAATTCCTTCTTTTGAAAAATTTGTTATTAAAAAATTAAAACCTTATTATTGGTATGAATATATTTGCTCTAAGGGCATTTTCTTTATTTTTAGAAAATCAGATGGGGAGATAGAAAAGTTGGAATTAACTCCTTCCAATGAACAGAGAATTAACCATTTGACTGCGGAATGTTTTGCAGAGAAACTTTTAGATAAAGTTCCTAGGATGAATATTTGGAAGTTTTTAGCAACAACAGAGAACAGATGGTATCATGATTTAATTGTTCATACAAGCGACGGCGTCTTAATTAACTCTTCTCAATTCAATGGCATGAACAACCGCGAAGCAATTGATGAGATTACAAAATATTTAATTAAAAAAAAATTAGCAAGAAAAAGTGTTCAATTTAAACTTCGTGATTGGTTGATTTCGCGTCAGCGTTATTGGGGAACGCCGATTCCAATTATTTATTGTGACAAGTGCGGAATTGTTCCGATTCCTGAAAAAGATTTGCCTGTGAAATTGCCGATGGATGTTAAGTTTGGAAAAGGTAATCCTCTTGCGACAAATGAAAAATTTGTTAATGTGAAATGCCCGAAGTGTGGAGGGAAGGCCCGAAGGGAAACAGATACAATGGATACATTTGTGGATTCTTCGTGGTATTTTATGCGGTATCCAGATAATAAAAATGATAAAGAGCCATTTAGTAAAGGGTCGCAGAAGTGGTTGCCTGTTGACCAGTATATTGGAGGAATTGAGCATGCGACAATGCATTTGATTTATGCGAGGTTTTGGACAAAAGCTTTGAGAGATTTAGGTTATGTTAATTATGATGAGCCGTTTACAAAATTGTTTAATCAAGGGATGTTGCACGGAGAGAATGGAGAGAAGATGTCAAAGTCCAAAGGAAATGTTATTTTGCCTGAAGTTGTTTCTGAGAAGTATGGTATTGATACTGCGCGTTTCTTCTTAATGTCACTTGCTGCTCCGGATAAGGCAAGAGAATGGAGTGATAAGGGGGTTGAAGGAAGTTTGAAATTTATTAAGAAAGTTATGAATTATTTTGAGGAAGTTAAGATTGGCACCCAAGGGTGTACCCCGAACAATATCCAAAAGAATATTGTTACTAAGGGCAAAAATTCTGACGCTAGAATAGAGAGTAAACTTAATAAAACGATTAAAGAAATTACAGAAGACATCGAAAATTTTAGATATAATCTTGCAGTGATTAAGATTAGAGAGCTGTTTCAATCGCTTCCTGAAAAAACTTCAAAAGATGTTTTGGAAAAGAGTTTGAAACTGTTACATCCTTTTTGCCCGCACATCACAGAAGAACTTTGGGAGAAAATTGGTAATAAAAATTTTGTCAGCTTGGAAAAGTGGCCGATTGCCGACGAGAAAAAGATTGACGAAAGTTTTGAAAAACAGGAAGAAGCAATTAGGAAACTGAAGATGGACATAGAACAAATTAAAAAACTAACTGGAAAAACCGATGCTAAGATTTATGTTTATGTTCTTCCAAATGAGATTGAGATTTACAAAAATGTTGAAGGTGTTGAACTTTTTGCAGTGAATGACAAGAAAAAATACGACCCTGAAAATAAATCTAAGAAAGTCAAACCAGGGAAACCAGGAATTTATTTAGAATGAAAGTTGTATTGATACATGGGAAGGATACAGATCCTTCTAAAAAATGGTATCCTTGGTTGAAAAAAGAAGTGGAGAAAAAAGGAATTCAATTTATTGTTCCGAGACTACCAAATTTTAACAATCCCATACTTAACGAGTGGTTAGATGAAATAGATAAAACAAAACCCGATGAGGATACAATTTTAATTGGGCACTCGCGGGGAGGAATGGCAATTTTAAGATGGTTAGAGGGATTACTCAAAAATAAGAAAGTGAAAAAGGTTATTCTAGTTTCTGCAAATCATCCTTCAATAAAGGAGAAGAATCAGCCAGTTGATACCTATGGTTTTTATGAGTTAGGAGCATATAATTTTGATAATGTAAAATCTCATTGTGATAATTTTGTGGTTATACATTCTAGGGACGACCAATGGGTTTCATTTAAATCAGGTGAAAAAAATGCAAAAGGATTAAATGCCAAATTTAAAATTTACGAAAATAAAAGACATTTTGGATTTGGGGTTGATGAAGTGCCTGAGGTTTTGGAGGAAATAAAATGAATGTAATAATTATTCATGGGAGTAGCTTCAAAGATAAAGAAGATAATAAGTTTAAAATAAAAAACAAACAACATTGGTTTCCGTGGATTAAAGAAAAATTGGAAGAAAGAGAGATTGTTTGTAATGTCCCATTAATGCCTGAAAGTTGGAATCCAAAGTATGATGATTGGAAAAAGAAATTAGAAGAAATTAAAATTGATGAATTTTCTATTGTGGTTGGTACTAGTACTGGAGGGGCATTTTTGGTTAAATGGTTAGGGGATACAAAAAAGAAAATTAAGAAATTAATTTTGGTTGCCCCTGTAACTGGAAAAGAAAAATGTAATGAATGGTTAAATAAAGAGTATGAAGATTTTGAGATTGACGAATCAATTATGAATAGGATTGGCGAGATAATTATTTTTTATTCAGATAATGACCACACTGAAAGATTGGAAAGTGCAAAACTTTATCATGAAAAATTAGACGGAAGATTAATAGAACTTAAAGGCCGTGGACATTTTATTGAAAAACATATGGGGACTAAAGAATTTCCAGAATTATTAAAGGAGATTTTAGAGTAGAAATGATTAAATAACATATTTTACAAGTAGGTTTATGGAAAATGAAGAGACTGGTGAAGAAGGAGGAAAAACCCTTTTATTTGTTCTTATAGTGGTAGTATTTTTGATTCTTCTTTTTGTTCTCTTTTTTGTCTTTTTAAGGGATAATTTAAACTGTGGAGATGGGACAATTGTTGGAAAATGTTCTACAGTAAAACCTTATTTTTGTTTACAAGGGGAGCTTGTTGAAAGAGCATCTATTTGCGGATGCCTTGAAAATCTTAGTGAAGTTGGAGAAGAATGTTTTTTTGAATATAAGACAAATCCTAAAAATATTTCTTTAAATTATTTTTTTAAACATAAATTTGAAAAAATAAATTTTATTGCTTATGAGACAGGAGATAATTATTTAGGTGGTCTTGAGAGGTCAATTAATATTGGAGATAATTTTTCAAGGAGGGATCTTAAGCTTAAAGTTATAGAAAATGAGATTCAAAGGGAGTTGCTTTTGCCTCTTGTAAAAGAGATTCAGAATTTAGAAAAGAACAAAAAAGAACAAGCAGAAATTGCAATAAGTTTGGTTCAAAATATTGAGTATGGTTCTGCTTCGAATTTGTCTTTACTTAAACAAGCATTATCTACTAAATATCCGTATGAAGTTCTTTATGAAAATCAAGGAATTTGTGGGGAGAAGTCTGATTTGCTTGCTCTTTTGTTGAAAGAATTAGGTTATGGAACCGCGATATTTTATTTTCCAGGAGCAAATCATGAGGCTGTTGGAGTTAAATGTCCTTTTTATAGGGATTTTAGAAATACTGGTTATTGTTATGTAGAGACCACTGGTCCCTCTGAAATTAATGACAATGATGTTCTTAATCGTTTAGGTAATGATGAAATATTTGAAATTATTGAGATTGCAGAAGGTGAGAAGTTTTGAGGTTATTCCAAAATCGCTTTGATTCTTCTAACACCTGAGGAAGAAGATTCTTCTTTTTTAATTTTAAAATGTCCGAGTTCACAAGTATTCTTTACATGGGGTCCTGCGCAGATTTCTTTTGAAAAATCTCCAACACTGTAAACTGAAACTTTGTTACCATATTTTTTATCAAATATTCCGCGTGCACCTCTTTTTTTTGCTTCTTTCAATGGCATCTCTTCTCGTTTAATCTCGCATGAATTTTGAATTTGCGCATTTACTAAATCTTCAATTTCTTTTAATTCTTTTTCTGTTAATTTTCTTGGAAATGAAAAATCAAAACGCAATCGTTCTGCAGTTATATTTGAACCGCGCTGAATTATTGAATTATTTTTGAGAACAACTTGCAATGCTCGTAATAATAAATGTGTTGCTGTGTGGAGTTTTGTTGTTGCTTCGCTGTTGTCTGCTAAACCTGATTTGAATTTCCCTTCTGTTGCAGTTCTAGATAATTCTTGATGTTTTGAGAGTTCTTTTTCAAAACCTTTCTCATCAACTTTAATTCCTTTTTGTTCTGCAAGTTCTTTTGTTACTTCAATTGGAAATCCGTATGATTGGTAGAGAAGAAAAGCGTCTTTTCCATTCAGTAAATATCCCCCAGAACTCCATTTAAGTTTTTTCTTATTCTTCCATACACCTTGTTTTATTCTTTTCTCCCAGTTCTCAAAAATTCTTAGTCCTTTTTCTAAAGTTAGGTTGAATTTTTCTTCTTCTTTTGAGAGTTCATCCAGAATTTGTTTCTTATTTCTTTGTAGGTGTTTGTAATCGTCGTAAATTTTGAAAATTGGTTCTGCAATTTTCGGGACAAAATTTTGCATTTCTAAATTTCTTCCGTATCTTATTGCTCTCCGAATAAGTCGGCGAAGAACAGAACCCTGTTCTGTGTTTGAAGGTGAAATCCCGTCAGCAATTATAAAAACAGACGCCTTTATGTGGTCTGCAATAATTCGCATTCCTCTTTTATGCTGTTCATACTTTTTGTTAGATAATTTTTCAATTTTCTCAATAATTGGTTTCCAGCAGTCAGTCCTATAATTATCATTGTGTCCTTCTAATACTGCTAGCATTCTCTCAGAACCCCCTCCGAAATCAACATTGTTTTGTTTTAATGGCTCATAATTTCCTTTTTCATTTTTGTCGTATTGTAAAAATACATTATTCCCCAGTTCTATCCAGTTTTCATTTTCTGGATTAAATTTTTTAGGAACTGGTTTTTTTGAAATCCAGTAAAATATTTCTGAATCTGGTCCGCAAGGTCCTGTTTTTCCTGCAGGCCCCCACCAGTTTTCTGATTTTGGAAGAAAGGCAATTTTTTCTTTTGGGATTCCAAGAGAGATTAATGTATTAAAAGATTCTGTATCTTTTGGCGCATCGCTGTTACCCTCAAATACACTTCCTGCAAGTTTTTCCTTTGGTATCTTAAGAATTTCCGTCAAGAATTCAAATGAATATTTAATTGCTTCTTTTTTGAAATAATCGCCTAAACTCCAGTTTCCAAGTTGTTCAAAAAAGGTATGATGTTTTATATCTCCAACCTCGTCGATATCTCCTGTTCTGATGCATCTCTGAACATTGCAGAGCCGTTTTCCCAATGGATGCTTTTGTCCGAGGAGATACGGAACAATTGGATGCATGCCTGCTGTTGTGAACAAAACAGTCGGGTCGTTCTCAGGAATCAAAGAAGCGTTTTGGATTTCTTTGTGCTTTTTTGATTTGAAAAATTCAATATATTTTTTAATCAATTCCTTTCGCTTCATGTTTTAAAATAAGAAGGAGAGTTTAAGAGTTTTATTGTTGGAGGGCGTTAAGCTTGTTTTGGATTTCACGAAGTTCATTTTCCAAACTTTTATCATAATTATTCTCTTCTTTGGATTTTTTGATTAAGTCTGGGTTTAATATTGAAGTTTTTATGTTTGTTGTTTGTATTTTTGGGAGAATGCTCTGTAAATCACTTAAATTTGTTTTAGCTCCTCTTAATATACCCTTTAATTTTATTTTAGCACTTAATTCTTTTTTCCTTAGGATTTGATAAAGTTTGACTTTTTGTGCAAGTCTAAGAAAATGAATTTCTGTTTGAAGCAGGTCTTTTTTTGCTTCCACAGTTTCATTATAATCAAATTTAATATGAATTAAGTTTTCACTTGTTATTTGTTTTTTTTTCATCGTACTTTAGAAAAAAGGTCACTATCTATTTTTTCAATTTGGGATTTAATTGTTTTCATTTCTTTTTCCCATTCTTCTAATTCAATTGATTCTTGTTCTTTAATTTTCTTTATTCCTTCTAAAGTTGATTCTATCCCAATAACTTGTTCTTTTATTCTTTCAAAATTATTTAAGCTTTCTTCAAATTTATCAATTCTAATAAAAATTGGTTCATTTTGTTTAATGCTTTTAGCAACTTTTTCAAACTCTTTTGGTATTTCTTGAACTTTTTTATTAAATTCTTCTTTAAATGGAAAATTAGGTCCTTGTTTTGCGTTGATTTCTTTTTGTCTAGGGGGAATTGATAGAACTTCATTAAAATCCCCGATTTCTTCGATATAACCCCTCTCTTTTCCTCCAGTTACAGCATCTTTAATTGTATTTTGAGAAAATTTTTGTCCAAAAGGACTATTGGGCAGGCTTGGTAATTGGTGAATATATTTTTCTTCAGTCTCTTCCTTTACCCTTGGGAAATCAGGTAGTTTTGGAAGTTCTGGCAATGAAGGAATCGCTTCTTTTTCTTCGTCTTTTTTATTAAACCACCCCATATTATTCTTTTAATATAATCTTTTTAATATATATTAAATATGATATAGGTTTAAAAACTTTTATTTTATTATTCATGGATAAGAAATCAACTCTATTTTGGTGCTTTCAATGTTTTTACTTCACAAAACCGATTTCATTGTTAAAGCAATTCAACGTTTGCATTTTAGGCAACCGAATAGAAATTTAAGATGCCTTAACGTTTGTATTGTTACAACCGAAAGGTATTTATTTGGTTTCTTTTTAGAATTAAAATGTTACAAAAATTTTTGAAAGAAGTGATAATTTCTGTTGCAGGTAAACCCGCAGAAGAGATAGCAGATTTACTTAATAATAAAAAACATGTTAATGAATTTTTAATTGCTAAAAAATTAGAAATAACTATAAATCAAACAAGAAATATCCTCTATAAAATTTCAGATCACGGATTGGCCTCTTCGATAAGGAAGAAAGATAAGAAAAAAGGGTGGTACACTTATTTTTGGAAAATTGAAGTTTTGAAATCATTGGAATTTTTACAGAAAATTTTGGTGAAGAGGAAAGAGCAGGTTAATAATCAAATAAATAGTAGGGAAATTCGGGATTTTTATTTTTGCAAAAGATGTGGGATCGAATTCAACCAAGAAAATGCTTTGTTAAATAATTTTACTTGTAATGAATGCGGGGATATTTTTGAGTTAAAAGATAATTCTAAAGTTTTGAGGGAGTTGAAGAAGAATTTGAATCGGATTGAAAATGAATTGAAAGGAGTTGAAGAAGAAATGGAAAAAGAGAAATCTAAATTAGAAAAAGAAAAACAAAAAGAATTGGCTAAAACAAAAAAGGAAGTGGCAGAAGCCCGTAAGATTCGTGCTGTAGCTTCGAAGAAAATTAGAGATGCAAAAAAAGCAGTAGCAGAAAAATTAAATCTTAAAAAAATTGCTAAAAAGAAAATTGCAAAGAAGAAAGTAGGAAAGGGATTAATAAAGAAAAAAGCTGCGAGTAAAAAACAAATTAAAAAGAAAGTGATAAAAAAGAAGGTTGTAAAGAAGAAAGTAACAAAGAAAAAGGGGAAAAAGTAAATGGTAGTTTACCAGATTTCTCCTCGGAAAAAGAGAAATTTTTTTAATTTTAGTGTTAATATAAATTTAATCCTGATTAATATTGTGGCTTTTTTTGCTTTTACTCTTTTGTTGGCATTTGAGATAATTCCTATTGATTTTGTTGCGATAAAGCCATCAAATATTTTCGCTGGAAAATATCTTTGGGCTTTTTTGACAAGTATGTTTATGCATGGAGGATTTTTTCATTTGTTTGCCAATATGCTCTCATTGTTTTTTATCGGAGGATTAGTTGAAAAAATTTTAGGTAAAAAAAGGTATTTTTGGTTTTATATGTGTGCAGGTTTATTTGCAAGTTTACTTTTTGTTTTGTCTTCATTAATTTTTACTTCTGATTTTAATCAATATGCAGTTGGGGCTTCAGGATCTATTTTTGGATTAGTTGGTTTGCTGGTGTTATTGACGCCAAATTTGCCTGTTTATGTAATGTTTATACCAATCTCTATTAAAATGAAATATGCTGCTCCTGGGTTGTTAATTGTCTTGTGGTTGATTTCTATTGCAGGGGATGTTCCTATTGGAAATACTGCCCATTTGGGGGGGTTATTGGTGGGATTAGGATATGGGCTTTATTTAAGGGGTAAATACAAAAACAAGACAAATTATATTCGGAGGCATTTTAGTTAATGATAAAAAAGAAGTTTAGTTTTAGAAGAGAGTATAAATTAAGTTTTGATTATATTAAAGAATGTAAAAATTTTATTTATTTAGCTTTTGGTATTTTTTTCTTTTTCTCCTTAGTTGGTTTGTTTTTACCTGTTCCTGAATCTCTTCAAACAAAAATTTTAGAGATGATTTATGAACTTATTCAAAAAACAGAAGGGTTGGGTTGGGGTGGCTTGATTGAATTTATCTTTTTGAACAATCTACAGAGTAGTTTTTTCTCGATGGTTTTTGGAGGTATTCTCGGGCTTTTACCTGTTTTTTCATCAATATTTAATGGATATCTTTTAGGATTTGTAGCAAAAATTACTTTGCAAGGAGAAGGGATTTTTTCTCTTTGGAAAATCTTACCTCATGGGATTTTCGAGTTACCAGCAATATTTATTTCATTTGGTGTTGGAATAAAATTTGGGACTTTTATTTTCCAGAAGAATAAATCAAAATCATTCCAAGATTATTTTTGGAATTCTTTAAGGGTTTTTTTCTTTGTTATTTTCCCTCTTTTAGTAATTGCGGCAATAATTGAAGGAACTTTGATCTTTTTTGGGAATTAGGTAATTTTATAAATAATTCTTCCCTCTAATTATCAATTAAATAATTGAGGTGAATACAAATGTGGTATGAAAAAACTGCCTTGGTTTTGGCTGCAATCGGTGCTATCAACTGGGGTCTTACAGAAATTGGTTGGAATGCTGTGACTGGTCTTCTTGGTTGGGCAGGTGGCACTGTAGTTTCGATAGTTTACTATCTTGTGGCTATTGCAGGTATTTATGCATTAGTTCAAGTATTCAAGTAAGACTAT
>Ga0180007_10004655_pt1 | contig 14376 bp, 8 predicted proteins | sample MM_PC_MetaG_FD_121122 | JGI IMG/M metagenome (GOLD analysis project Ga0180007, IMG submission 121122) | Groundwater microbial communities from the Aspo Hard Rock Laboratory (HRL) deep subsurface site, Sweden - MM_PC_MetaG | ecosystem: Environmental > Aquatic > Deep subsurface > Groundwater... | reverse complement strand
TCGGCGTCGGCACCGGCCGGTTTTTCATGGACGCCCTGGCATTGGGCGCCGACATCACCGGCATCGACATCAGCCCGACAATGCTCAATGTTCTGAAAACCAAACTGAGCCCGGAGCAGCATCAGCGGATCAGCCGGCAGAGCATCGTCGATTTTCATTTTGATGAGCGCTTTGACCTGATCATCGCTCCTTTCCGGGTCTTCATGCACTTGCTGGAAAAAGAGGAGCAAATTGCCGCATTGAATAATGTCTACCGGCATCTCAATCCCGGCGGCCGGTTTATTTTCGACACTTTTGCGCCCAATCTCAAACAACTCATCGAAGGACTGGATCAGCAGGTCGATTTCGACGGCGACTATGAACCGGGCAAACGGCTGAAACGGATTGTCTCAACGAAACCGGACCTGATCCGGCAACTTATCAATATTCATTTCCGGCTGGAATGGGATGAAGATCATCAAACAATGTTTGAAGACTGGGACTTCCCCTTGCGCTACTTTTTCCGCTATGAACTGGAACACCTGGTCGAGCGGTCGGACTTTGCAGAGTACAAAATCATGGGCGATTTCGAGGGCCACGAATTGAGTCAAAACTCGAAAGAGTTTATCGTGATTTGCCGGAAATGATAAATCCCGGTAAAATATTTTTCCACCTGTCCGCTTAATCCTCTAAATTATACCATACTGTACGGGAGAGAAGACTATGCAACATATTGATTGGCTTTTAGTATTACTCTGCCTGCTGTTTTTCAGCGGCAGGCCGACGGCAGCCGGCGATTTATCCGGGATTAGATCAGTAAATAAAAGGAGAATATCACATGCGTGAAATGAAAACCTATGAGAATTTTCCGGCCTGGATCGTACTCCTGGCCAATGTCGTGTCCATCCTGCTCTATGTCATTGGTCTTTTTATCTGTTACCGCCTGCATTGGATCGCGGCAATTTTGTATCTGCTCTTTATCCTCGTACTGGAATTCCGGCTGATCGGCAAGCACTGTGTCAATTGCTATTACTACGGCAAAATCTGCGGCTTCGGCAAGGGCTGGTTCAGCGCGAAACTATTCAAAAAAGGCGACAGCGCGCAGTTTTGCGCCAAAGAGTGGCCTGTTTCTGATCGGCTTGTTATTCACCGTGATGAGCCTGATTAACCCGGGGAAATCGACGACCCTGGGATTGCCTTCAAAAAACACCGTATTTAAAACCAATGGCATTTATAAAATCAGCCGAAACCCGATGTATATCGGTTTTAATTGTTTAACCCTCGCGTCGATGCTGTACACATTGAATATTACCGTAATCCTTTTGGGTGTTTACAGCATGATGATCTATCATTTGATTATCCTGGGTGAAGAGAAATTCTTGGAACAACGATTTGGTGACAACTATATGGAATATAAAAAGACTATCAGAAGATACATTTGATTTTATACCTGTTGCGTGATAAAAACAAGATCTGAATAATCACTCCGCTAATGACTGCCTGTCAAGACCAAATGATGTGGGAGAACACAAATCCATCCATCAGGAAGAGTGGGAATATTACTAAAAAGACACTTCAGGTACTGAATAGACCTGTCTGGTACAAACGAAATTTTAAGGTTTTTCTAAGATCAATATTTCAGATATTTTTTTATCTGATCCAATTTTATCAGCGAAATCAAAAATTATTTCCTATATAATTAATCATTTTTGTTTTTTGGGATCGGGATTCGGAATTGGCAAGCCGGTTTCAGGATCAAATTCAGGCTGTTTCACAGATTTTTCCGGCTCCATTGGCAACCCGGTTTCAGGGTCATATTGCTGAAATTCTTCAGTATGTTTCTTTTCTTCGATTGGCAGACCGGTTTCAGGATCAAAATGAAGTTTACCTAGTTTTTCTATTTCTTGTATTCCGTATGGATATTCAATCAGGGATTGGGATTTTTTAGGCTTGTTAAAACTGTTTAGTCCCAGGCTAAATGATACCATTAACTTCGTATCGGTTATATCCCGGTCCAGCAGATAAGACCTCACCAGTGAAATATCGTACTGATATTGCAATGATGTTTTTTTATTTGGTCGCTCTGTGCCTGCTGTAAATCCAAGACCAACACTTGATAATTTATATTTGTCATTTTCACCATAATAGGAAATATTTTCGTCAATGTTTCCATAGGATAACAGGGCGTGGATTCCATAGTAACCCTGTTTTGTATCTGTGACCATACTGGTCAGAAAAGGTCTCAACTGGATTCCAACTCCATTTACCACCCCGGATGAAATATCAATTTCTCCCTGTACTCCTAATTTACAGGGTATCTTATTATTGAGATGAATGTATCTGCTTTTATCATATCCAGCGATATAGCAAGTTCCATCGGAGCCGACCAAACCGGCCCCAAGGTAAGGCCCCTGATCACCTGTTCCGGTTCCTTTTAGAAAGGACGCCTCAATCCGGAGGCCGGAAATACCGGAGTAATTCTCTATACCGGGTGCCGGGCCGCCGATTGCCGAAATAACACTGAATGCATTCGCACGCTCGCCATCTTCCAGAGCTTGGGTCGTTCGAAGATGTGCGTTATTATAGCAACTAACCGAAAGTAAACCGCAAACCAAACAGATTAATCCTGTTAATGTCTGCTTCATCTGGGTTCTATTGTATATCAAAATTCAAAGAATTCCCAATAAAAATCCAGAAAAGGTTGTTGAAAGTGTAAGCCAATCCGAAAATTTTCCGACAACGCATATAAGAAACCAAAGTCAAAATCAACCAGACTGTAGTCCCCCGCCGGCGAATCTAGGACAAATGGTGTTTCATCACCAACATAGTCTTTAATTACTTTATCTATATTCCGGGTTCGGTTTGAATTGTCAGCCCAGACTTTTGCAACAAATTTCAGGTTTTTTCGAAGATCATATTCAAACGCCGACCAGACCCGGAAAGGTATTTTAAACTGTGAATCTGTACTCCATCTATAACCATTCTTCAGTTCCGGTCTTATCTGATTAAAAGTATTGGTTTTTATACCAAGCGACCAGCCCGCTTTACCGCGACCGCTTTTGAGACTTGTCCGTTTAGAGATGACAAAATATATTTCCGAATAGACCGATGTCTCCTTTTTATCAACCATTATATCTTCAATTAAATCAACGCTTCCAAGTTCATTAATTGCCAAACCGGATACACTGTCAAGAATTGTATGGGAATACTTTGCAGCCAGTGATGAAAGCGGATAGGCCCGGTGGATTCCTATCCCAATCGTCGCTGCACTTTCTTTACTGCCCGTTTGATGATGAAAAAGTCTGATCTTCGGATATATATTCAGATCCCCGGAAAAACCCGAACCAAATTTCGTCGTCAGCATAAAATTATCGGAAAATCCATATCCCATTGACAGACCGCTCAGATAAAAAGTCTGTTCTTCCAGGAGAAAGGCCGTTGGGTCCGACATGATTGAAATCAATTGTGCTTCCCCGCGGAAGAAGCGTCTCACATCTTCAGTCATGGGAATCAGTTTACCGCCATGATACCGGTCAAAATCCCTGATATCCCGTTTGCCGATACAAACATCCCCGTAATTTGATCGGATGGTAATATCCTCCGGTGTTTCATTAATTACAGGCCCGGAATAGCGCGTCCCGTCTTTTTTACTGATTTTTACTACTTCATCCAATATATCGCTTTTAGGAATGAACAACAGACCGTCAATTGTCTTAATCTGGCAAATATCATCTTCAATTTTAATAATCGTTCCGTCAATAACATTATTATCAACAAGATGAAATCTCTTAGACATTCCCTCCTCCAATGTTGTAGCGAGTGTCGGTGGGGAGATAATATCATCCTTCCTTTCAATTGCAGAGGTAATATCTAACGGCTTCGGAGGATCAGCCCCCTGAAACCGTTTAATCAATTCAATTCCCTCGGTTTTGCTTAATTCTGTAATCGGACTTCCATATTTCTGAAGTAAATAACTATCCAATTGTTGATCTGTAAATCCATTGCGCTCTGCAAGAATTTTAAGCGCATTAATTTGCCCGTTTGTTATAGTATCATTCTGGGCAAAAACAAGATATCCACAGCAAAATACCAATAGCAGCAGTTTTAAGGTTTTCATAGCTTTCCTCCATTATAAATAAATTTTTCGATGACAGCCACTTTATCGGGGTACTTTAGGGTCAACAGATATGTTTTGGGGGTTTAGTCATAAATCCAAAATGGAATACCGGTTTATTTAAGACATTAAATAATAAATGTCAAGTACCAACACCCTTTTTGCTCAAAAGGCAAATAGGACAGATTAACTAACACGACAGTCAATTTCTAACTGAAATACCATATGTAATCCCGAATGCCGTAAGAATAAGTCCCAGATGTGCTTTTGGAATATTAAATTCCTGCTCAATTACCGGCATCGCTACTGCGAGACTTTTTCTGACAAAATAAAATCCAATATCACCGAAAAGCATGGCATACACCACCCGGAAGCGCCAATATTTATACTGCTTCCGCATCTCGCTGTCATCGGCTATTCGTGGCACATCCGGTGCTACTTTAAGAAAGCTGAACATGTTGCTCAAAAACATCTAATTACTCCCGTTTTCCATAGTCTGAAGGCGTAGCTTTTTTCATCGATTACGACTTTCTATCAATAATTCTCCCAGCTTTTCAATATTCTCAACGATCAAATCCGGTATACTGGAGCTGTTTTCCACATCGTCCCGCGTCGCCTCACCAGACAACACCAAAACTCCCATTACTCCGGCCCGGTGTGCCATTTCAATATCTGTATAAAGGCGGTCGCCAACCATAGCAACCTCGTCTTTCTTTACATGATTGCGATCCAGGATTCCCCAAATCATTCCCGGGTCCGGTTTTCCCAGGACTACGTCCGGTGCCCGGCCGGTGGCGGATTCCAGTGAGGCACAAATAGCGCCACAGTCCACAAGCAAGGTTGGCTGATCTGTCGGGCAGATACGGTCCGGATGAGTGGCAATAAACGGTTTCCCCAGCTTGATCCAGTACCCGGCTTTACATAAACGTTCATAGACCAAGGATGTATCAAAGCCGACAATCACTGCATCCGGCTCACTATCATCCGTTTCATTCACAACCCGAAAACCGGATTCACGAAACTCAGATTTCAAATCCTCTGTACCCAGTACATACAGTTTTCGGATTTCATTCCGCTCAGATACCAGATAATCTATCGTTGACAAAGAGGACGTATAAATATCATCCTTTGTACCTTCAAGACCCATACCCCGCAATTTTTCAAGGTATTGCGCAACACCCCTGGAAGAATTATTGGTCAGGTATGTGTAATGGATTCCCAACTCTTTCAATGTGTTAATAAAATCGTGTGTAAAATGAAACAGCTTGCTCCCGTTATAGATTGTACCATCCATATCAAGGACTATATGACGAATTTTCGAAAGTCGGTCCAAATCAATCATCTGTTTACTCATTTCCAGTATTTTTCCGAATTAAATATATTGGTGACACAAATCTCAAATATTCCGAGTTCCTGCGTAAAATCTAAAATCCTGTAGCGCTTCCAAATCAACTGGGCAAGTCCATAACTTTCTCTTAAACGATCCAGCCCAATGCCAATATCCATCGGTGATACGGGCGCATCAACCTGCTGTAACATTGTTTTAAAATCCGAAAATCCAACTAACTGGTGCTCTAAATCCCGTTTTAATTCCGGCCATATTTCAATCACCCGATGCAACCGCTTTTCCAAATCAGTAAAACCAATATACTACAAAAATCTACACAAATCCCAATCTTAAATTAGCACAAGAATATGTTAATAAAATTCCAACTATTGAAGAATTGACAAAAGAGACTAAAGGTGAATAGCTGTGTACTAAACAAACTGATAACAGGCTACATTACAGTACATCAGAATACAATTAAAAAACCCTGGTTTCTCGTCGAGAAATCAGGGTCATTCCGTAGTAGCGGGGGCTGGATTCGAACCAACGACCTCTGGGTTATGAGCCCAGCGAGCTACCAACTGCTCCACCCCGCGATCAATTTTCAATGTATCTTTTCGCGTGATTCTCGCCGTCTATAAAGAGCCCAGCGAACTACTCCCGATATATCGGGACTCCACCCCGCGATCAATTTATAAAATAATCATTTGTAAATAGCGGGCGTAATATGCGCATATTTTCAATCAAATTCAAGAACCATTTTAAATCCGTTTAATTATTCTCCGATTACCTTTATCAGGTAACGTTTGGGGCGTTTGCCATCAAATTCACCATAAAATATCTGCTCCCAGGGTCCAAAATCCAGTCGCCCGTTGGTAACAGCAACCACAACTTCCCGCCCCATGACCTGACGCTTCATGTGGGCGTCGGCGTTATCTTCATAACCATTGTGATGATATTGAGAATGTGGTTTTTCAGGCGCTAATTTTTCCAGCCATACTTCATAATCATGATGCAATCCCGGTTCATCATCATTGATAAATACGCTTGCCGTAATATGCATCGCATTCACCAGGCACAATCCTTCTTTTATGCCACTTTCACGAACCACGTCTTCCACTTCCGGCGTAATGTTGATGAACGCTCTTCTGCGGGGAACCTTCAGTGTAATATGTTTTGTAACAGATTTCATATCTCGAAACTCCTCATTTAATCCCTTGAATTTTAACAATTCGGCATGCATTTCACAAGCATTATGCCAACGGCATGCCCACGGCAGAATTTCCTTTTGCTAACTCTGGTAACAGATCTGTCCTCAAATGCAATGTGAAAAAATTTGTTTTTTGTCTTACATAATCAAAAATGCCGGTACAAACAGTACAATATATTCGTTGTGTTAATGCAAAGTTAAATTAAATTACAATTGGGGAAATAAGAGAAAAAAAACCAATGCGATTGCCAAACATCTTTTATTCAATAAAAATGTAAAGGGAGCAAATATTTGGGTTAATTATAAGCAAAAATCCTCCTTTGCCTGAAAATAAGCATCTATATAAAAAATCAAATGACACCGAAAAACATATCAATAGCCCAAGCATTTATGGCTGGGATAAAAGAAGGTTGAGAAGATATGGCAAAAAAACATTCCGATGCTGAAACACCTCAGTTTGAAAAGAAAGTAAAGGAACTCGAAAAGGCGAAAACAGAAGAAGCATTGCAGGAAAGTGATAATAAATACCAATTGCTTTTAGAATCCAGCGACGATCCTATCTACCTTGTAGACAAAGAGCTTAAGTATTTGTATGCTAATCAGAAGCTTCTATCAAGATATGGAAAATCCTTAAGCGAAGTAATTGGACAAACTTATGCAAATTTTCACTCGTCCGAAGCAACAAAACTATTCTCCGATAGAATAAAAAAAGTCCTCAAATCGGGCAATCCGGTCGTTTACGAATATACAAGTCAGAGAGACAAGAAAGATTTCCTGCGAACACTAAATCCGTTTATAAACTGGAGTACCGGGAAGATAACAGCCATAACGGTCATTTCAAAAGATATCAGCAAGCAAAAACAAATGGCAAGAGCGTTGGAAAAAAGCGAAGCACAACTTAGAAACTTCATTGAATCCAGCACAATAGGGATATGGTGTTTCAGGCTGGAAACACCGGCAGATATTACACTCCCAAAAGAAAAAATGATCAAAGCATTTTTTAAAGCTGTCTGCGCGGAATGTAATGAAACCTACGCTAAAATGATGGGCACAAGCAAAGACGGGATTTTGGGTACTGTACTATATGAAGTTATGCCTGATACGGAAGAAAACAGAGATTATCTTGAAACTTTTATTCACAATAACTTCCATATTTCAGGTGGAATTTCCCATGAAATCGGCAAGGATGGCTTGGAAAAATATTTCTCCAACTCCATGGTGGGAACTATAAAAAACGGGAAACTTGTCGAAGCCTGGGGCACGCAAACCGACATTACCGACTTAAAGCATACAGAGAAAAAGATAGGGTTACTATCTCAGATGACGGAAAATTCACCGGTGGCTATGGTAGTGTTGGATATGAATAAAAAGATTACTTATGTAAATCCGTTTTTCTTGAAACTATATGGCTATGATTCAGAGGAAATATTAAACAAACCTGTTGTAATTTTAAGTGGTGACGACGACCCTGAAAAACACTATTCCAATATTTTTAACATAGTTGGGAGCAAAAGACTCTGGAGGGGTCATGATAGAAGAAAAAGAAAAGATGGCACGATATTTTGGGCTTCATCAAGTGTTACTGAAATAAAAGATGAAAAAGGAAATATATTTTATTATTCCGAGGCTTCCAGGGATATTACCCAACAAAAACGGATGGAAGAAGCGCTGCTTGAGTCCGAAGAACGGTTCAGAACCATCTTTGAAAATATGACTATTGGTATGTATCGAACCACACCCGATGGCCGGATACTCATGGCGAACCCGGCACTGCTCCGAATGCTGGGTTATTCCTCCTTTGACGAACTTGCTAAGCTCAATCTGGAAAAGGCGGGATATAATCCGGATCTTCCTCGCTCCATTTTTAAAAAGCGCATTGAAAGCGAAGGAGAGGTCATTGGGCTGGAGTCTGCCTGGATAAGGCGTGACGGCACAACGCTCTTTATTCGTGAAAGCGGCAAGGCTATTCGGGATGACGCCGGAAATACCCTTTATTATGAGGGAACAGCCGAGGATATTACCGAGCGCAAGCAGGCGGAAAAAAAATTACTTTTCGAACAGAAACAACTTCTTTCTATGTTTGATAGTATTGATGAAGTGATCTACGTCGCCGATCCGGTTACTTACGAACTTATATATTTTAATGAGGCTTTTAAATCGCGCTGGAAAGGAAAAGCTGGCGATAAATGTTATAAGGTACTTCAAGATCGAACTTCTCCCTGTCATTTTTGTACAAACAAAAATATTTTTGGGAAAAATCTCGGGAAAACATATATTTGGGAATTCCAGAACTTAGTTGATAAACGTTGGTACCGCTGCATAGATAAAGCAATAAAATGGCCTGATGAGCGTATGGTGCGCTATGAGATGGCGGTTGATATCACTGAACGCAAGCGGGCAGAGGAGGCGCTTTACAAAGTCAATCGGACTCTCAGGGTGATCAGCGATTGTAATCAAGCCCTGATACGCGCCAAGAATGAGCCGGATCTTCTGTGCGATATATGCCGTACCATCGTAGTAACCGGGGGATATCATCTGGCGTGGATCGGTTTCGCCGAACAGGATGAAAAGAAGACCGTGCGCCCGGTTTCACAAGCAGGATATGAGAAAGGGTATCTGAAAACTTTAAACATTACCTGGGCGGATACTGAACGGGGTCGCGGTCCTACTGGCAGAGCTATCCGGACAGGCAAACCTTATGTGGTAAAAAATATCCATACCGACCCTGATTTTGCTCCATGGCGTGATGAAGCTACCAAGCGAGGATATGCATCGTCTATATCTCTTCCTCTGATTGATAACGGTCAAATTCTCGGTGCGCTGAATATATATGCTGCTGAAGCGGACGCTTTTAATACGGAAGAAATCGAATTACTCACAGAACTGGCGAATGACCTGGTATATGGCGTCATGGCATTGCGTATTAATACCAAGCGTAAGCAAGCCGAGGAGGCTCTTCAAAAGAGTGAGAAACAATACCGTTTAATAAGTGAAAATACGAGTGATTTAATTACTATGTCTACGTTTAGTTTGGACCCCGTTTTTACTTATGTCAGTCCTTCGATTGAAAACTATGGATATAAGCCTGAAGAGCTCATTGGAGAACCATGCTTTAATTTTATACATCCCGATTTTAAGAAACAATTGCTACCTTTATTAAAAAAATATATATCTGTAAAGGCAAAGAATCTTTTAACTGGGAAGGGTACTGATATCACCGAAAATCTTGAGTTTCAGGCAAAAGATAAGTCGGGAAACTGGCATTATACGGAGAGTACTGCAAATCTTGTGGATGATAAAATACTATATATTTCAAGGGATATCACCGAGCGCAAACGGATGGAAGAAGCACTGCGTGAGTCCGAGTTAAAATACCGCAGTTTGATTGAGAACGTGCAGGACGGGGTGTTTCTGATACAGGATAATCAAATGAAGTTTGTCAACCCGGCTTTTGCTTCCATGATTGGTTATACGGAAGAGGAGGTAATCGGCAAGGACTTTCAGGATTTTATTGCTCCGGAAGACAGAGAGATGGTTGCCGATCGCTACCGGCGGCGCCAGGCAGGAGAAGACCTTCCATCAAAATATGAATTTCGATTACTAAACAAAGACGGGAAGAGTAAGATCGATATCATCATGAGTGTTGGGTTGCTCAATTTCATGGGAAAAATCGCAAGTATCGGAACAGTACATAATATAACCGAACGCAAACGAGCGGAGGAAGACCTCAAAGAATCTGAAAAAAGTTATCGTGGTCTTTTCAATAGTACTACCGACGCGATTTATGTTCAGGATAAAAATGGATTTTTCATAGATGTTAATGACGGCGCTGTAAAAATGTATGGCTATCCGCGTGAATTCTTCATAGGTAAAACTCCGGAGTTTCTTTCCGCACCCGGCAAAAATGATATGAAGAAAGTATTGAAGATGGTTCAGAAAGCCTTTATGGGCGAACCTCAGAGATTTGAATTTTATGGTCTGAGAAAAAATGGAGTGGTCTTTCCAAAGGATGTGCAATTGAACAGCGGTACCTATTTTGGAGAGAAAGTGGTTATTGCATTTGCCCGTGACATCACAGAACGCAAGCGGGCGGAAAAGGAAGTCCGTGAGAGTGAAGAAAGATACAGAATCCTTTTCAAAGAAACGCCAATCGGCATATTGACATGTGACACTAAAGGAATTATACAGAACGTCAACAAGACAGCCTTAGAAATTCTTGGCTCGCCATCTGAAGATGCTACAAAACAGATAAATCTTTTAACATTCCACCTCTTGAAAAAAGCTGGAATCTCTGATGATATAAGACGCTGCATAGAAGAAGGTTGTATTGTAAGCTCCGAAAAACCCTATACCACGAAGTGGGGAAAATCCCTAATAGTTCAATCAAAAATAACACCTATTACCGATGAGAAAGGAAAAGTTAATAGAGTATTATTCGTTTTTGATGATATTTCTGAGCGCAAGAGAGCAGAAAACCAAATTATATCCTTAACCAAACAGATTGAACAATTCAGCAAAATTTCCGCTGATATGTTAACCATCACAGATGACAAAATGCTATTTAAAACCATTAGTTCTGCCATTGTTGAAATTTCGGATTTTAGCCGGGTGATGTTCTATACTTTTAAGGAAGAGTTTCCATATAGAGATATACTGGGTTCTCACGGTATAGATAAAGAAACTATAAACCGCTTGCAAAAAGTCGGCATATCACAGAAGGAGTTAAAAGGGATTTTTAACAAAGGAATATCCCTGGGAAATCAATCATGCTATTTGCCGCATACTATGAAGCATATCCTTGATCAAAAGGCTGTGGATAATGGAAAGAAAGAGTATGCTCCCGGCGAGAGTCGTTGGCACAGAGAGGACAATCTTTTCATCGCTTTAAAAAACGAAGCGGGAGATCTCATCGGTATAATTTCTGTAGATGATTCCAAGAGCGGGGTTATTCCCACGGATGAAACGGTCAAACCACTGGAAATGTTCGCAAATCACATTTCCCAAATCTTGCAAAGTAGAAAATTGGAAAAGAAGATACGAGATTCTGAGGAGCAATATCGCCAGTTAGTCGAAAATGTCAACGATGCAATTGTAATCAGTCAAAATGATAAATTCATATTTTTTAATAAGCAATTTGCAAAGATGCTGGGCTATGCGTATGATGAATTACTCAAGAAAGATTACACGGAAATATGTACCGAAAAGGCTATCGGAATATTAATGGAGCGTGATAAACAGCAAGACCGGGGAGAAAAAGTTCCATCCCGATGCGAAACAATATTTAGAAAAAAAGACGGGACAACAATTGAAGTCGAAGCAAATGTATCAATAATTGAGTACATAGGCGATAAGGCGACTTTTGCGGTAATAAGGGATGTCACGGAACGAAAGCGAATCGAGAAAGAGGCTCGCAGAAACCAGAATCTCGAATCAATCGGCGTTCTTGCCGGCGGTATTGCCCACGATTTTAACAATATCCTCACTATAATTTTAGGCAATATTACGCTTTCCAAGATGTATGCCAACCCGGAAGATAAAGTTTATAAAAAATTAGTCGAAGCAGAGAAGGGAGCCATGCGGGCAAAGGACCTAACCCAGCAGCTACTCACTTTTTCCAAAGGCGGAGCGCCGGTCAAGGAAGCATCATCTGTTGCTGAATTTCTAAAAGAATCCGCAGCTTTTGCACTCTCCGGATCTAACGTCAAATGCATATTCTCCATTCCGGACGAGCTTTGGGTGGTTGAAATTGACAAAGGGCAGATAAACCAAGTGTTTAACAACCTGGTAATGAATGCAGACCAGGCTATGCCCGAAGGCGGCATAATTAATATCAAAGCCGAAAATATTACTATTACTCCGGAAAATGTTTTACCACTTCAAAACGGAAAGTACATAAAATTTAGTTTTGAAGACCATGGTATTGGCATTCCAACCCATCATCTCGATAAAATATTCGATCCATACTTTTCCACCAAAACCAAGGGCAGCGGGCTTGGACTTGCCAGCGCCTATTCCATTATTAGAAATCATAACGGATTAATAACGGTTGAATCGGAACTGGGCGTCGGAACTACATTCTACATATATCTGCCGGTTTCAGAAAAAATAGTCGCTGAAAAAGAAAGCGAAACCGGAAAAACGCTTTTCGGAAAAGGGAAAATCCTCATAATGGACGATGAAGATTTCGTAAGAGAAGTCGCCGGAGAAATGGTAGAAAGTCTTGGGTACAGCGCCGAATTCGCCAAAGATGGCGCGGAAGCAATTGAGTTTTATAAAACAGCCCTGAAATCCAAAGAACCTTTTGCGGCGGTAATTATGGATTTGACCATACCGGGTGGTATGGGTGGAAAAGAGGCTGTCAGGGAACTCCTGAAGATCGATCCTGAATTAAAAGCGATTGTTTCCAGCGGATATTCCAACGATCCGATAATGTCCGACTGTAAAAAGTACGGTTTTGTGGGCGTCGTTGCCAAGCCATACAAATTATCTGAACTGGGAAAAACGCTGCAAAATATCACTCAATAAACCAATTTCCGGACAGCGTTTAGAGAACACCTGTCAGGTTTAGCCGCTTTATCTTTTCCAGCTGCAACCATTCCTATAAACCTGACAGGTATAAAATCGTATGTCCTTTTCAGAATCTGGCATGAAACTGAAAATGGGGTTCTTTAATGCCAGGATATTTAAGCAACTTCTTTAATCGCCCACTCCAGGGCATCCTGAAGCATCTGCTGTGGTGGCTCATTAATAAAACCCTCGTCTATCAGTGACTTAGTCATACTGCGGGAATATTCAATATCTTTTTTTGCCCATTCAAATGCTTCTTTCCGTGAAATAATATTCCGTGCGACGCCATCTTTAATTGCTTGCATCGCCACAGCGGCGGCTTCCGTCGGAAATACATTGGCTTCATCCATTGTCGGTACAATATTTTCCGGATCGATACCACGGGCCTCGGCATAATCAGCTAACGAATAGGCTGCTGCAATGGCCATCTCATCGGTGACTTTTTTCGCTCGGACCATCAGGGCGCCTTTCAGAATACCGGGGAATCCCAGCGAATTATTGACCTGGTTCGGAAAATCGCCGCGTCCGGTAGCAACGATAAACGCACCGGCTTCTTTCGCCGCATAGGGATAAATTTCCGGAACCGGATTGGCGCAAGTAAATACAATTGATTTGTCTGCCATTGAATGAATCCATTCTGGTTTTACGGTGTCCGGACCTGGTTTGGACAGGGCAATCAGGACGTCAGCGCCCTTGCACGCCTCAGCAATGTCGTTTATGTGGTTCGGGTTTGTGGATTCACAGAGTTCCCACTTGCGATAGAAACGGGGATCAGCCTTGATATCATCACGACCGCTATGCAGACCACCTTTTGAATCAAAAAGCATCATTTTCCCGGGATTACCGCCAGCCGTTATAATGATCCGAGCGATTGTTGTATTTGACGCCCCGGCGCCCAAATGAACAATCTTTACTTCCGAGAGTTTTTTCCCAGCCAGTTTTAAAGCATTAATTAATCCGGCAAGCGTAACACACGCGGTTCCCTGGGCATCATCATGCCAGACGGGAATATCACATTCTTCGCGAAGCACATCCAATACCTTATAGCAATTAGGCTGGGAAATATCTTCCAGATTGATAGCCCCAAAACTGGGTTGAACCATTTTTACAAATTCAATTATCTTCTCCGGATCGTGCTCTCCATTTTCATTATAGCTGTCTATACAAAGCGCTACGGCG
>Ga0180007_10004654_pt1 | contig 14376 bp, 8 predicted proteins | sample MM_PC_MetaG_FD_121122 | JGI IMG/M metagenome (GOLD analysis project Ga0180007, IMG submission 121122) | Groundwater microbial communities from the Aspo Hard Rock Laboratory (HRL) deep subsurface site, Sweden - MM_PC_MetaG | ecosystem: Environmental > Aquatic > Deep subsurface > Groundwater... | reverse complement strand
CTGCGAACAACAGAAGCCCATCGGGCCGGCAGCGGGTGTAGACGCCGAGCATGCCGTCGATCTGGGCCCAGAAGTCGTCGCCGGTGAGGACCGGGCGCACGGAGATCACGCGCTTGCCCAGATACGTCGCCGTCAACTGTTCCTTCTCGGCGGCGGTGAAGGTGTCGAGGAAGACCCGGGCCCGGTCGAGGCGTCCGGTGCAGGCGTGGTGCACCGTCAGCAGCATGCGGGCCGCCCGGCGCTCGGGGGGCTCGGGCGGCACGGTGCCGTCGGGGTCCGCCGGCATGGGCTCGAGCAGGGCTTTGAGGCGGACGAAGGCCTGGGGCTCCTGGCCCGAGGAGAAGTCCGCTGCGGCCTGGTACAGGGGCAGGTAGACCGGCGGCACGACGCTGCCGGTGACGGTGCCCTGGGGCGTGGAGAGGAAAAGACAGGTGAGGATCCAGAGCATGGGTTCAGTTCCGCTTGAGCACGATCAGGTGGTAATTGCGCTTGCCCGATCGCAGCACGAGATATTTTTCGAAGAGGAAGTCGCCTTCGGAGACGACGCGGTCCTTGTCGGTGACTTTCTCCTGGTTCAGGGAGACGCCGCCGGACTCGAGGAGGCGCCGGGCCACCCCCTTGGATTTCACGAAACCCGAGAGCGCGCACAGATCCACCAGCGGGAGGGCCGAACCGAGCACGGAGGATTCGAGGGTGAAGGCGGGGACGTCGGCGAAGATGCCGGCGAGCTCCTCGGCGCGCACCTCACGAAGGTCGCCGCCGAAGAACACGCGGGTCCCGCGCAGGGCCGACTCCAGCCCCTCCTGGCCGTGGACCAGCCGGGTCATCTCCTCGGCCAGCCGGGTGTGCGCCGCACGCAGTTCGGGTTTCTCCTTGTGGGTCGCAGCCAGTTCGGCGATCTCTTCGAGAGGAACGAACGTGAAGTAGTTCAGCAGCTTGACGACGTCGTCGTCGGCGGTGCGCAGCCAGAACTGATAGAAGTGGTAGGGGCTGGTGCGGCTCGGATCCAGCCACACCGTGCCGGCCTCGGTCTTGCCGAACTTGGTGCCCGCCGAGGTCGTCAGCAGCGGCACCGTCAGGCCGTGCACGGTGCTCCCGGTGAGCCTGCGGATCAGGTCCGCGCCGGCGGTGATGTTGCCCCACTGGTCGGAGCCGCCCAGTTGCAGCGTGCAGCCGTCGTTCTGGAACAGGTGCAGGAAGTCGTAGGCCTGCAGCAGTTGGTACGAGAACTCGGTGTAGGAGATGCCCTGCTCCCGGTTCTCCAGGCGCATCTTCACCGACTCCCTGGCGATCATGGCGTTGACGGAGAAGTGTTTTCCCACGTCGCGCAGGAATGACACCAGCGACAGGCCCGACAGCCAGTCCGCGTTGTTGCGCACCAGGGCGCCGACCCTGGGATCCTCGAGGTCGAGCATGGCGCGCAGCTGGTCACGGATGCCCGAGACGTTGCGGCCGAGGACGCCCTCGTCGAGGAGCTGGCGCTCGGCGGACTTGCCCGAGGGATCCCCTATCATTCCGGTGGCGCCGCCCACGAGGATGATTGGACGGTGCCCGGCGCGTTGCAGGCGCGCCATGGTGATCATCGGCAGCAGGCTGCCCACGTGCAGGCTGTCGGAGGTGGGATCGAAGCCGACGTAGAAGTGGACCGGCGCGTGCCCGTCGAGATGGGCGCGCAGGGCGGCCTCGTCGGTGGAACTGTGGAACAGGCTGCGTTGGTGGAGTTCATCCAAAATGTGCATTTCTCATGGCTCCAATTGAAAAGCGGGGGGCTCGGAAAAGGATCGGACAGGCCGTCAGTTCTTTGTGGGCTCTTCGATCGCGGCGAGGAGTTTCTTGACTTCCTCGAGCTCCTTCATGCCCAGGCGGCCGAGGATCTCACGGCTCTCCTTGAGCGCGGCGTGGGCCTCCTTGTCGCGGCCGGCCTCGATGAGGAACTCGGCGTAGCGCTTGAGTGAGAGGGCGATCTCGCGCTCGAGCTTGAGCATCTTGAACAGGTCGATGCCCTGCTGGAAGTGGCCGATGGTCTCCTCCAACTGGTGCGCCGCGCTCTCGGAATCGCCCGCGGAGAAGGCGGTGGAGGACAGGATCTCGGCGATGGTGATCGCCGCGCGGGCCTTGAACTCGAGGATGTCCAGCTCTTTGGCCAGTGCCAGTGCCTCCATGGCGAAGTCCATGGCCTCCTCGTTCTGTCCGAGCTTCTGCAGCACCAGGCCCATGTTGCGCTTGGCGTCAAACTGCACGCGCTTCTCGTGCATGTCCGTGGCCAGCTCGATGGCGCGCTCCAGGCGCTTGCGGGACTCCTGGTACTTGCCCATGCGCAGCAGCGCCTCGCCGAGGTTGTTCTGCAGTTTGGCCTCCATGGGACTGTAGCCGATGTTCTGGGCGATGGTCAGGCCGCGCTGCCAGTCCTCGACGGCCTCGTCGAGCTGGCCCTGATGGAAGTGCAGGATGCCAAGGCTGTTGAGCGTGCGGCACACGCCCGACTGGTCGCCCAGGCTGCGGTTGATCGACAGCGCCTCGTTGAAGCAGGAGGCGGCCTCGTTGAACAGGCCCTTGTCGATCTCGATGAAGCCGATGTTGGTGAGCACCACCGCGATGGAGCGGGCGTCCCCCAGCCGTCGGCGGATCTCCAGGGCCTCGCCGCAGGCGCGCATGGCCTCGTCGAAGTCGCCCAGCGAGTAGAGCACCGTGCCCAGGTCGTCGTGGGAGGAGGCCACGCCGCGCAGGTCGCCGGCGGCCTCGAACAGGTTCAGTCCACGCTTGAGGTATTCCAGCGCCAGGCTGAGCTTGCCCTGCTGGCGGTAGAGGCGCCCCATCTTGTTGAAGGCGACGCCGCCCTTGGCGCGGGAGGACATGACCCAGGAGAGCCGCAGCATCTTCTCGTAGCAGGAGAGCGAGCGGTCGAACTGGCCCTTGATCTCGTACACGTTGCCCAGGTCATGCCACATCTGCATGCGCAGGCTCACCTGCTGCGGGTTCTGGACGGACAGGGCCTGGATGTACAACCGGATGGCCTTGTCGTTGAGGAACACCGTGCGGGCCAGATCGGCGGCCTTCTGGTAGGAGAGGGCGGCCTTCTCGGGCGCTCCGGCGAGCTCCAGGTGGCGACCCACCTCCTCGAGCAGCTCGGGCGTGGGATCGAGCAGGTGCAGTTGAAGCCACTCGGCGGCCTGGTAGTGGAAGATCTTTCGCTGCTGCTCCTTGGTGGAGTCGTAGACGATGTTCCAGATCGGCGGATACTTGAAGCGGAACTGCCTCTCGCCTGGCAGCGCACTGACGGGCACGGCCTCGATGAAGCCACGGACCACGTGACGCTCGAGGCTGTGGGCGACCAGGTTCACGGTGAACTCGCCCGAGCGGGTGATCGAATCCAGCGAGGGACCGTCGTGGTCGGTCTTCATGTCGTCGGCATAGATCGAGCGGCGGATCAGCGAGACCACGCCGTCCTGCCAGAACGTCTCACCGAAGGTGGCCGACCGGTTGAGGATGTCGTGATCGCCGTCGGGCAGCAGATAGATGCGGGCCCGCAGGATGCCTTCGAGGGTGTAGGGCAGTTCGGTGGTGGCCAGCATGGAGAGCCGGAACTTCCAGGGCGTGCCCGAGACGTCAAGGACCTCGGATTCAATCAGCAGGCGGGCGAGCTCCTCGATGGCGCGCGGGCTGCGATCCATGTGCTCCTGCACGTGGTTGACGACCGCCTTCGGGATCTTCTCGACGGAGGGCAGCAGGTGGCCCAGCAGGGACTCGGCATCGGACGATCCGAGCACCGGCAGGCGCAGGCGCAGCGTGGCGTACTCGCCCGAGGACCACTGCGGATACCGCGTGAAGAGGTTGTCGCGTCCGCCCGTCAGGATCAGCACCGGCAGGCGCTCGAGCCCGGCGGCGAGATAGTTGATCAGGTTCACCGTCTCGGGCTCGATGGCGTCCACGCCGTCCATGATCAGCAGGAGGACCTTGTCCTCGGCCATCAGGGACAGGATGCGGCGCAGCGCGATGAACACGCGCAGCTCGATCTGGGAGGGGACGCGCAAAAGCGGCTCGAGCACGGGGCTGCCCTCGAGCTCGAAACCCAGGAACTGGGTGAACAGGTGGGCCGTCTCGGTGAGTTGGGCGCCCTGCAGGTACCGCTTCAGGCTCTCCTCGAACTTGCCGCAGACCGTCTCGGCGTCGTTGTCAGCGAAGTCCAGCTCGAAGAACCGGGCCAAAGCATCGATGACGCCGGTGTAGGGCGTCGCCAAAAGGACCCGCGGGGTGCCCAGCAGCACGTGGACCTGGCCCTCGGCGGCCAGCTGCCGGCCGAACTCCTCGAGCAGGCGCGTCTTTCCAATGCCGGCGGGGCCGTGCACGGTCACAAAGGACAGGCGGTGGTTCACCGTGACGCGGTTGAGCTCCTCGCGCAGGCGGGCCAGATCGTCAGTCCGCCCCACAAACACCGTGGAGGGGCCCACAGAGCGCAGGCCGCGGGGCTTCTTCTCGAAGGGGGAGTCGGGATCGTCATCGAAGCCGGCTTCGGTGGCCAGGGCGGCCTCGACCTTGCGGGGTGTGGATTCGATCTCGGCCTCCGAGGAGGTCTCGGTCCGGGAGGACAGACCGAACTGATATCCGCACACCTGACATACGGCCTCGTTATCGGACGGCAAGGGGACACTGCAACGCGGACATTTCATGGTGAACCGGCTCCTTTCCGAATGTTCTGGCACCAGGCGGTCATCCTGGCCCGGCGACGGGCGGCTTCCTGGAGGCGAACCAGCGGGGGTTCGGGGGGCTTTCCGGAGCGGGGCTGCCAGAAAGCTTCGATTTCATTGGAAAATTCAACCACGGGTTCCCCTCGGGTGACCCGCTGGCAGTTGTCGAGGTAGACCGACCGGATGATGCGGGGCACCGCCTCGACCGACCACGCATTGGTGTCATGAAACAGGGCCACACCGCGGCCGAACTGGGCCAGATCGCGCAGCACGTTCTGGAACGCCAGGTTGACGTGTCGCTGGAACGGGTCGTTGGAGTCGACGTTCCACATCACGTTGGTGTACTTCAGTTCCCGCAGCACCACGCGGGAGGCGCCGGTCATGCCGCCGAAGGGCGGCCGGTACAGCCACGGGGCGACGCCGGTGACCTTGAGGATCGCGGCGTGGGTCCGCTCGATCTCCTTGCGCTGTACCTCCGGGGGGGTCTGGGACATCATCGGATGGGTCTGGGTGTGGTTGCCCACGACGTGACCGCGGCGATGGGCCTCCTCCAGGATCGCGCGATTCTTCTGGGTGAGCGGGAGCGTCCCCATGAAGCGGCGGCCGTTGACGAAGAAGATGGCCTTCACGCCCAGGTCGTCGAGGTAGTCCAGAAGCACCGGCGTGGTCTCCCAGGCCGGGCCGTCGTCAAAGGTCAACACGAGCTGGCGGCCCTGGGCCCAGTTGCCGTCGACGTCCTGACCGTCGGCCGTCTGGGGCGGTGTCTGGGAGAGAAAAAGACTGGTGAAAACGAGGACCCACAGGTTCATGAAAACCCTTTCAGAGCGGAGCGCATCCTATCACAAGGGCCCCTTCCAATACCAGAGTCTTTTCTTGGGCCGTTTACAGGCCGTAATAGCAGCGGTTGGCCACGCGCCTGGATCCCGGGGGACAGGTCAGGGTCTTGGGGGGCTGGCACTTGCCCTCGCGGTCGCGCAGTTGTTTTCCGGGGCAGGTCCGTTTCCAGTCCTTGTGGAAGGGCAGGCACACGTTGAGGCGGTCCGAGGGTCGGCCGTGGCCCGCCGGGCATGGAGAGGGCACGCAGCGGCCCTGGGGATTGGCGAAGGTGCCCGCCGGGCAGGTCCTGGGTGGCGCGAGGCAGGCCTGGGTCTTGGAATCCCGCACCGTGCCCGCCGGACAGGTCTCCTGGACGCAGGCACCCGAGGGCAGGCGCTTCCAGCCCGCCGGACAGGTCCCGGTCACGCATTTTCCGTTGGCGTTCCGGATGGTCGTCCGGGGACAGGTGTCCTCGACACAGGTTCCGTCCGTGCTGTGATGGTAGCCGGTCGGGCAGGCCTTGCGCGGGCCTGGGCCTGGCGGGGGCGGATCCCTGGGCGGCGGCGCCAGGGAGATGCAGGTCTCCGAGATCGGATCGCGGCGCGTGTTGGCCGGACACATCTTCGGGACGCACCGGGTGCCGTCGGAGGAGAACCGCTCATGCTCCTCGCACTCCACCGGACCCTGGCATTTTCCGTCGGCGCCGCGCTTCTGGCCCTTGGGGCAGGACTGCCACACGCAGACCTGGGCACCCTCGGGACGGAACTTGCCCGCCGGACACGGTGCGCAGCGCATGCCCGGATCGCGGAACCCGGTGGTGCCGCAGTCGACCGGAACGCAGTAGTTCAGGCCGTCGGGCCTGAAGAAGCCCTCCTTGCAGCGACAGGCGCCCGTCTCCGGGTGCTTCTCATGGCCCTCGGTGCAGGTGGCCGGTGCGCAGTGCCTGCCGTCAGGGCTCAGCAGGGTGCCGGCCGGGCAGGCGCAGTCATGGGTCTTCGGATCGCGGATCGATCCTTCGGGGCAGGTCTTGGGGACGCAGGAGGGTGCTACGGCCGGCCGGAACAGGCCCGCAGCGCAGGGGACGCACTGGTGCTCGGCGTCGCGATCGTGATGCAGCGGACAGACCTGCGGCACGCAGCGGGTTGCGGACGGATTCATCATCTGGTCGACCGGGCACACGCAATTTCCCAGGGTGTCACGCACCGCACCCGCGGCGCACGTGATGGGCACGCACTGCAGACGACCCACCGGCCGGATCTGCCCCGACGGGCAGGGCGGGAAGGCGCACTCGTCGGTCTGCGGATCCCGCTTGATGCCGCGCGGGCAGACCTTCTGGACGCAGCGCTTCTGATCCACGGAAAGCCTCAGCGGTCCGGCGCACGTGATGGGCACGCACTTCTGGGTCACCCCGTCGCGCTGGGTGCCGACCGGGCACGAGAGCTCCACGCAGTAGTCCTTGTCCATGGGCCGGACCAGTCCGGCCGGGCAGGGGATCCATTCGCATTGGCGGGTGGAGGCGTTCCATCGCTTCTGGGCATCGCAGGTGCGCGCAACGCAGGTGAGCGAGCCGGCCGGGCGCCATTGGCCGGCCTCACAGGGATAGCACTTCAGATCCGAGGCGAGGTAGGCCTCCTCTCCGCAGTCCTTCAACTGGCACTGGCCGTTTTTCAGTTCCATGCCCGGCTTGCAGGCGCACAGGCCGTCAGGACCGCGCACGGAACCCCTTGGACAACTGGCCGAAGATACGCAGGTGCCCTTCGCATCGGCGACGGTCCCTCGTGGACAGCGCGCTACGCAGGTATCCAGATCGGCCACGCGGAACTGCCTGGCCGGACATCGTTTGGGCACGCAGACGGCGGCCTTCGGGCTCCATCGATCGTTGGCGCCGCAGCGCGGTTTGCAGGTCATGTCCTTGCCCCGGATCTGGTCCGCAGAGCAGGATCGCGGCACACAGCGTGATGCCCCCGCAAGGATGGCGGTGCCCGCGGCACAGTAGCACCGTCCGTCGCTGCCCCTGAACTGCCCCGGCAGGCACGTCACCGGAACGCAGTAGCCACCCTTTGGATGGGCATGCAGTTTCTGGTCCTTGGGGCAGTGGCAGACCCCGGCCTTGTTGCGGGTCGCGCCCGCAGGACAAGGGGGCTTTGGTTTGGACTGGGCCGAGGAAACTTGAAAGTTCAGGAAGAACGCAAAGATCACCACTGGACGAAAAATATTGTTCATGGAACCTCCAACCATCCGCCTGAAAACAAGCAGGAAAAATGCAAAAACCGGGAAAAAGACGGATGCCTGTTCGATTTTCTTCATATCCCAAGGACCGAAACATCGCAAATAAAGTGACGGATCTGATTATCACAATTATTTCAATCACTTACAGGCATTCCGGAAAAGAAGAGCCTGCTTTTTGACTATGTACAGTGCTCATGTTCCGTACGTCTTTCAAGCGTTTTTCGGGCCCGATTTTGGAAAATTCGGAGCGTCCTTGCCATCCGGAAGTCAAACGGGTTAACTCAGTAACACTTTGCGGCCCCGTTGTTCGCAACGTCTGAAAGAACATGAACATTTCTTTGTGGAATCACATCTCATCCTTACTGGAGCAGGAAATCCTGCCGCTGAACTTCAGCCTGTTCCTGTCGGATGTGGTGGTTTCCGGTGACGGGGACGAGTTGATCCTGTCCTGTCCCAACGAGTTCGTGCTCGAGCAGGTGCGATCCAACTACGAGGAGCGCATCCGGGAGCTGGCCCGGCAGATCTCCGGAAGGGAAATCGCCGTCCGGGTCACCAGCGGTCCGCAGATCGCGACCCCGCCGGTCCGGCTGATGCCCGCGACCCCCGCCGGGGAGTCCCTGTCCCCGCCGGATCCGTCGACCTTCCTGCTCAACGCGGAGGTCGTCGAGGGGCCCGAGAACCTGTTTGCATGGCAGGCCCTGCGCCAGGCCATCGCCTTCCCCGGCCGCTACAACCCGTTGTTCGTGTATGGGAAGACCGGCGTCGGCAAGTCGCGGTACCTGCAGACGATCGCCAGCGCCTACGAGAAGCGCGGCAGGAAGGTGCTTCTCCTGCGTGGCTTCGAGTTCATGAACCAGTACATGATGGCCGTGCAAAAGAACGCCTATGAGGCGTTCTACCAGCACTTCCGTGGCCTGGATCTGCTGTGCATTGACGACGTTCACTATCTCGAGGGGAAGGACCGGACCCAGGAGACCTTCACCAACATCTTCAACGGCCTGTTCGACTCGGGGGCCCAGATCGTCCTGAGCGCCGACCGGCCGCCCAACGCCATCACAGGCATGATGGAGGCGCTCGTCTCGCGTCTGACCTGGGGACTGATCCTCGAGATCGCGCCGCCCTCGGAGACCACCCGGCGACGGCTCGTCGAGCGCTGGAGCGCCCACGCGCAGCCCCTGCCTGCCGCGGTCGTGGAGCGGCTGGTGGCCCACCCCTTTGCCAGCGTGCGCGCCTTTGAGGGGGTCCTGACGCGGTTGTGGGCGCAGACGGAGATCTTCGGCCGTCCGGTGGGCCTGCGGGAAGTGCAGGAGGAGCTGGAGAGGACCGGGGAGGACGCCGCACCCCTGGGACTGTCCGAGATTGAACGGCTCGTCTGCGATCATTACAACCTCTCTTCGCGGGAGTTGACCGGGAAGGATCGCTCCCTGCGGGTCGCGCGGCCGCGCCAGCTGGCGATGTATCTGGCCAAGAAGCACGGCAGCTCCAGCTACCCCGTGATCGGCGAGTTCTTCGGCCTCAAGAGCCACTCGTCGGTGATCAGCGCCTGCAGGCGCATCGAGAAGTTGCGGCGATCCGATCGACAGTTGTCCCTGGATCTCGATGAAATCGAAAAAAACCTGAAATAGAGCGGGCGACAGGTCCGACAGGTCTGGGCGACCGTGAGACCGGTCGCGGGTCTGACTGGTCTGACAATTGTTTCTGTGAAAGCGTGGGAAGAGAGAAAAGGTGGGAACGAAATCGCCGGGGAAACTACTCGGGAGCGGGTTCGCCGCCGCCCTCTTCGCCACCGCCACCGGGGCCGCCGCCGCCCTCTTCGCCCTCGGCGCCGCCGCCTTCTTCCATTTCGTCGCCACCGCCGGAGGTCGTGGCCTCCTCGGCGTTCTTGCGCATCATGGTGGAGACCTTGGCTTCCTTCTGCATGTTGGCGTTGGCGTTGGAGGACTTGCCCATGGCCAGCAGGCCGATGGGCATCAGGGAGAGCACCATGGCGATGAAGCCCAGCGTAAACAGGGCGCGGCTGATCGGGGTGTGCTCCATGGCCATGCGCTCGAAGCGGGTGGCTTCGCTCACGGGCAGGGCTTCCATCGGGATCGGCTTCTCAACCTCGGGGGCGTTGAGTTTGTATTCCCCGCCGCCCATCGAGGGCATTTCCTCGCGCATCTTGCCGATGCGTCCGGTGGCGGCCATGGCGATGGCCACCAGGGGACCCACGCCCAGCAGCGCGACGATCATCACGACGATGTCGCCTGAATAGAAGCCGGCCACGTAGTACCGATACAGGTAGGCTGCGAACATGCCCACAAGGAACACGCCCGCGACATGAATGAAGCCATCGCGGTTCTTCTTGTGTGCCATGTAGGCGGCCCCTGCCATGATCAGGAGCAGGAGGATGAAGATCAGGATCGTGAACGCCATGTCCCTGGACAGGACGGAGTCGGACACGGAGGACAAAACGGAGAGCTTCTGGACGTCCATCGGGGCCATGCCCAACACGTCGGGGCCCTTGCCGTCCTTGCCGGTCTTGCCGACGAACATCGCTTCGGTGGCGTAACATTTGAAGCCGTTGTTCTTGCGGACCACGTCATTGAGTTTGCCGCAGGTCTCGGCTTTGGAGGCGTAATCCTCGGCGAACTTCTTGTCGATTTCCTTGAAGTCCGGGGATGCAAAGGCGCCGACCATCTTGCAGGTCAGGTATTCCGACTCCAGGGCGAACATCTTGGGGGTGCAGTCCGTGGCGTTGTCGATGACCACGCATTCCTTGTTTTTCAGGCGGTCACCCGAGCAAGGCGTCGGGGATCCGACCTTGAACATGCCCAGGGGAATGATCAGGGTGATGAAGCTCAGTCCGACACCGATCAACAACATGTTGGACATGCTGCTTCCGAACTTGTTCGGTCCGGGGGAGCCGTACGATGATCCCGTGGACCCGTAGTCGAACTGACCTCCCGCGGGCGGCGGGGGCGGCATGGGATTCTGATTTTGCGGTTCCAAAGGCTGCATTCCGTTTTGATCGTTCATGCGGTCCTCCATGAAAGTGATTGATTCCTAACCTACCGGAAGATACGGAGTCAAGAACTAGTTCTCCGTTTTTTCGAGAAAAACGCGAAAAAACGCACTCCGGCGGGATCGGATCCGGGCTTCCCCGGTGGGAGGGAACAGGTGGGCAGCATCCATGGGCCCGGACCTTTGGAAGACCGGCTCTGCAGAGTCGGTCGATCGGCGTCACGTTGAGACGGCCGAACCGGAACCACCACCGGCGCGTCGACCGCAGCCGGAAGGGAAGCGGGACGGATCCGGAGATCGGAACCGCTTCAGGAGCTGTCCACCGGCTCCCGGGTATGGTATAAAGCGGTTTTGTCGAAGTTGCAATTATTGTTTTACTGTATTTTTTCCAGTGAGGAGAGAAAAGTGCTGTCATTGATTCAAAAACTTGGCTATTTTCCACGCACAGCCGTGTGGGAACTGACCCTTGGCTGTAATCTTTGTTGCAGGCACTGCGGGTCGCGCGCGGGCCAGCCCCGGGAACGCGAACTGAGCGCGGATGAGGCCTTCAGCCTCGCGGACGAACTGGTGGATCTCGGGCTGGAGCGGATCACCTTGTCCGGTGGCGAGCCCACTCTATGTGAATACTGGGTCGAACTGGGCGCCCGGTTGGTGAAGGCCGGCATTAAAGTGAATCTGATCAGCAACGGCATGGGCTGGAACGGTGATCACGCCCGTCGGGCCAAGGAGGCCGGATTTGAATCGGCCGCCTTCTCGGTCGACGGCTTCGCGTTCGCCCACGACCATATCCGTGGCGTGGAGGGCGCCTTCGATCACGTGCTCGAGGCGTTCGCAGCCTGCCGCGAGGCGGGGCTCCCGATCGGGTGCGTGACCACGGTCTACAAGCACAACTGGCGTGACCTGCGCAAACTTCGTGCCTTCCTTCACGATCAGGGCGTGCGCTCCTGGCAGGTGCAGATCGGCAATCCCGCGGGCAACATGAGCGATCATCCAGATCTGGTGATCGTGCCGCAGGATCTGCTCGAGATCGTCCCCGAACTGGCCGCCCTGCGGCGTGAGGACGAGAAGCCCGACGTGTACATCGGTGACAACGTCGGCTACTTCGGACCCTATGAAAAGGATCTGCGGGACACGGGCCGGGAGATCGACTTCTGGCTGGGTTGCCGTGCCGGCCTGCAGGTCGTCGGCATCGAGAGTGACGGCGGCATCAAGGGATGCCTGTCGCTGCCGTCGGAGCTCAACCGGGAGGATCGCTTCCTCGAGGGCAACGTGCGGCGGCGATCGCTCACCGACATCTGGTGCGATCCCGACGCGTTCTCCTACAACCGCAAGTTCAGCGTCAGTCGCCTCTCCGGTTTTTGTGCGCTCTGCAAGTACAATGAGGTCTGCCGCGGTGGCTGCCTTTGGACCGCGTTTTCACATTCCGGCGACCGGTACGAGAATCCGTTCTGCTACTACCGCGTTGCGGTGGAAGCGGGCGTGCTCGAGCCCTGAAGACACCATGCCTTTTTTCGTCCTCCTCCTCCAGATGACGGCGCTTTCGGGTCCGCCGGGGAGCCCGTTCCCTGATTCGTTTAATTATGCAATATCTGCTCATAGTTCAGAGCGGGCCCGCGTGTTCGGGCAGCCCGTTCTGGACACGCCGGTTCTCGGGGTGATCGAGCAGGGCGGCGACTTTCCGATTCACGAGATCCTGGAAGACAGGTCCTGCCCGGGGGGGTACTTCCTCCGGATCGCGCGATCCCACTTTGTCTGCTCGGCCCACTTTTCCCCTTCGGCTCGGTTTCCCGCCCGGGCCCCCGTGGTGGTCGTCGACGAAACGATGGACTCGTCCCTGGCCTGGAGGCGCACGAAGGTCGCCACGCCGGTCTGGGCCTCCCGGGCGGACCGCCTCGCGGGAAAGCCGGCGTTTCTTCTGCCGCGCAACGCACACCTGCTGTACCGGAAGCGCTATGTCACCGTCGACGGGGAGTTGATGTACCTCACTCTCAAGGACTATCTCGTGGCCAGCGCCGACCTGGAGGAGGCCAGTCCGTCGACCTTCTCAGGAAAGCGCACCGAGGGGGCCGGTGATCTCGCCTGGGCGGTCGTGTACCGCTATCCGACGGTTCCTGTGGTGGATCTCGATCGGGGGCGCCCGCGGCGGCGCCTGCAGGACAAGACCTGGGTGAGGCTGGCCACTACCGAGCCCGTCGAGCGCGACGGCAGGAAGTATTACAGGATCGAGGATGGTTGGGGCGTGTCCGAGGAGCACCTGCGGCTGTTCACGCTCGGTGAGCCGCCCGAAGGGACCGCGCCCGGGGAGCCCTGGATCGAGGTGAACATGACCTCCCAGACGCTGGTGGCCTACGAGGGCTCCAGGCCGGTGTTCCGCACGCTGATCTCCAGCGGCAGGGTGGGCACCGACACCGTGCCGGGCCTGTACCGGATCTACTTCAAGCGGGCGGTGCAGGACGTCTCCCGCAAGCGCGCAAAGAAGGTGGACTATTTCTTCGAGTCCGTGCCCTTCGTGCAGTTCTTCCACGGTGTCTTCGCGTTCCACTCCGCGATGTGGCACCACGCCTTCGGCTTCCCCCACAGCATGGGCTGCGTGGAGACCTCCCTGCGGGACGCGGCCTTCCTGTTCGGGTGGACCCATCCCCGCGTCCCTGACGGCTATCTCGCGCTGACCGACTCCGTGGAGGATCCGGGCACGCTGGTGCGCATCGTCAAGTTCCCGGGCCACCGCGTGCCCACGCGGTTCCATCCCCGCGCCGTTCCACCGGAAGAGTGACGGCCCCCTGCATCGAAGAAACGACTCTTCGCGGTCACTCCCAGTCGGCTGCGGACTTGAGCCCGGTGGACGGATCGGCGACCGGCGTCGGTTCGACCGGCGTTGGGGCGGCAGCCGGCGTCTCCGGTTGGGTGGTTCCAGGCCTGGCCGTTGTGACCTGCCTGACCGGTGCCGGGCGCACGGTGGAGGCGGCCGGCACCACACGGGTGCGCACGGCGGGCGTACCAGGGGGCTTCATGGCGACCGGGTGAACGGCCGGACTGTTGATGGATGCTGCAGGCGCAGGCGACTGCCGACCGTCGAACTGGCCTCCGACGAGGCGGATCCTGGGCCTGCTTCCTGCCTCCGATGCGACGGCTTCGAAGCGCTGCCAGGCGGGGACCGGACCCGCGGCCAGCTCCCGGATCGGCTGGGCCAGGAAGTAGCCGGCCCCGAGGCTGGTCAGCCCGAGCAACAGGAATGCCAGCGCCCTGCCCGGAGCGCGGTGCCGGCGGCGTCGCGGTGGCGGAAGCTCGACGACGACCACCGCAGGGCGGGCGCGCACAGGGACCGTGTCCGTGGGATCTGCGGCCGGGGCGGGCTCCTCGCGGGTGATCGCGCGGTCCAGGAGGGTCGTGGGACGTTCCGCTTCGCGGTCACCGAGCTCCCAGGTGTCGGAGTGTTCGTCGCGCGCCAGCAGGATCGTGCTGTCCTCCGGTGGAGGCAGAACCGTCTGGTGCGCATGGATCAGCCTGGCCAGCGTGCTCGATGCATCCCGGGGAAACAGTTCCTCGATCCGGGCGCGGGCCTGGGCGGCGCTCGCGAACCGGTTTCCGGGCACCGGATCGAGCAGGCCCAGCAGGAGATGGTCCACGCTCCCTTCCAGGGCCG
>Ga0180007_10004653_pt1 | contig 14381 bp, 21 predicted proteins | sample MM_PC_MetaG_FD_121122 | JGI IMG/M metagenome (GOLD analysis project Ga0180007, IMG submission 121122) | Groundwater microbial communities from the Aspo Hard Rock Laboratory (HRL) deep subsurface site, Sweden - MM_PC_MetaG | ecosystem: Environmental > Aquatic > Deep subsurface > Groundwater... | reverse complement strand
AGTTCCCAGAACGGGCCTATATCATGTTTCAACCCTATACGCTCTGTTCTTACTCGGGGCAACAGCTCTTACCAAGCCTCTCTAAGCCCCGAGTTCAAGATACCAACTAGGGGGGTACCGACCTCGCTGAGGGACGTGGGGCTGACCGGTGAGCGGTGGAGCGCCGCATAAAAGAAGGCTCTTACCCCACGCAGGCGGTCTAGGCCGAGGGGGAGGGAAGCGCCCAAACCCGGAGGACCTTCGGGAGTCATCCCGGCGACGCAGGTGGCAGGGCCCCCCGCTTAAACTATGGTGATGATGGTAACGGCCCGGAGCCTAACTTTGCATGGGCCTGTAGCCCAAATGCAAGCGCAGGGAGCACGTCTAACCGAAAGCCGGAAGGCGGCGCAATACAAGAGCTCCCAATCATGAGCCGAGGGGAGGACGAGCTGCGGAAACCTTGCCCTACAGGGAAAACGTAAGCCGCTCGGGGGATGACCGCTGGTCCGGGATGAGCGTAGGGGTAGCGCCCGGATTTACGTCGAGCACCTCCCCACCTTCTAACTGTGATGTGTATGAGGCCGAAGAAAGGGGATCTGGTTGAGCTCTGGTCTCGCGGACGCGGACATGCGAAGGAAGGGAAAGTAGCCGCGGTAGCCGAGACGGGGGTTCACTTCATAATTGAGACGGCCAGCAAGAAGATGAGGTTCGTGGGTTTGAGTGGCATCAAACGAATTATATCAAAGATTGATCCAGAGAGTGAATGAAATGATGTCAGGGAGAAGATGCATCTGGGCACCCGAATATAGATGCCCTTGGAAGAGCTGTGAAACAGGTGGCTGCCCGGTGAAGCCTGGGCGTTCCGACGCGATTCAATTCGGAACAAAGCCGTGAGTCTAAGAATCATCTTTTTATGAAAGGATTGTCCACAGGTTAGTGAGGATGTCTCGACGTCAACAGCTTCCGGAGGGATTCAAGTATGGCGACCAGGTTCCCCCCGAGCATTATCAGCCGCCTCCCCAGCCAACGCCATCCCGGCGGCGGAGGGCTTCCGGGCCTCCTCCCGAACTGAAATGTCTCAGCGACGCCCTCACTATGTTCAGAACCCGTATGCCGGTCACGAAGAAGGAGGATGTCAAGCTCGCCAACGCCCGGGTGGGCGCTCTCTATGTTCACACGGGCAACGGGAAAACCTACTTGGTGATGTTCAAAAGGGAGCTGTATCGAAACTTCGCCAGGCATTTCCCTGAAGCCCCTGAGGAGGAGCGCGCAGAGGGAGTGCTCTGCAACATGAAGCTCGTCGGATGGGCTGCCACCAAGGATGTTGAACTCGTCGCCATCTTCGCTGATGGCCGGGCCTACTCGATGCCGGCTCTGGAGTTCTGGGATTACTACGGGAAATACGGCACCGATGTGAAGCACGCCCCAGGGGAGATCGCCACCCCGATTTCAAGGTGGAGCAGGGTCTTCTAGGCGCATGAGAAGAATCCGGAATGATGCCGATTTCTATAGATGGGATCTCAGCAGATCCCAGAGAAGGCGTCTCCACAGAAGCAGGAAGTTAAAGAAGAGAGAGATCCTTAGAGACTTTCAATGACAAGCCTCTGGAGGATCTATTTCTCGAAGAAGTTCCTGGGACGTGCTTACTGGAAAAAAGGGTTCGCAAACCTGTATCTGCCCAGCTTATACAACATCGCCCTCGAGGAGGAGAAGGAAAGGCCCTCCATGTTTGCATTCTTCCTTCTGGACACCATGCTCCATGAGGAACTGCATCTCATACTCCACAAGTATGGCGGAGGAGGCCACGCCTCCGAGAAGCTGATAGAGCCATCGGCGTCCGCCCTAGCCCTAGCCGTGTTGAAGGATCGGGATGAGCTCCTCAGATGGAGGGGGCTGTTTGAGGATCTCGTCTTTTGAACGTGACCCAGAAGGTGCGTCCGCGGACGTTTCCCTGCCCCTTCGTCTTCTCCATCCGTCTGTGTATCTCCCTCCAGAATTCAAAGAGGGGAAGTAAAACCCAGAGAGTCGGGCCATCCCGGGTGTTACACCATTTGAAACAGAGCCGGGGAGCCAGACTCGCGAACTCCTCCTGCGCCTTGGCGATGGCGATGACGGCCTCAGTCTTCGAGGCCCATGTCCCGTATTTCCGGTGCATCGCGAAGCGGGGATCGTAGCCGCCGCTCCGCACATTATGAGGAGGATCGAAGAGCACCGTGTTGAACACGCCTTCCCTGAATGGGCACGCCTCCCAGGCCCCGATGACGTCGGGGGGGATCACCAGATCCCTGGACCTCTTATCCATGAAGACGGTGAGAGGCGGATACTTGTGTTTCCAGTACATCCTGTTGCCTGCGGAGGCATCTAGTAAAAGTGACACGGTTATTCGGACACCCTGAAATCGCCCTGCACCGTCACTTCACCGGGCCAAATATTGACTTTAACTTCGGGGATCTCCGTCGGCAGGGGTGTGCCAATTAATATGTTGAGGGCCTCCAGCAGCGGGTCTATGTGTGAGAGGAGATCCATGTCCTTCTTGATCGCTTCCTTCACGCCTTTAGCCTGATGATGACTGTATGTTGTCCCATTCACTTCCCTGAAACTTTTCAGAATTGTCTTTCGCCAGTTGTGAAGATCTTTGTATGCCCGTTTGAGCTGCGTTTTATTGTGCGACGTCAACACCATTATTTCATCTCTTCGCTTCGACGTGAACCGAACTCGAACGGACTACGGGATATCGCCAACAACAGTAATCTTGGCAGACCTTCGGCCTCTTCTCATAGATCGCACAGACCACGCCATCGACCAGATGCCGGCATATAGTGGGGCTGTAGATGACCAGCATGTCATTGTCGAGAACCCAGTAGCCATGCATCCTACCTGTGACCCTGAGGTATTCGAGGTGATCCTTCGGCAACTCTGCGCTGAAGTGAAGGGGGATGGCGGAGAGCAGATCCCCGAACCAGGGACGATTCTCCTTCTTCATCGATCCGGGGTCAAGCTGATAGATATCTATCGACATCCCGTAGGGTCTCAGCATCCAGAGGCCATGAGGATGCGACGAGTATTCGAGTAGTTTCTCACGGATGTTCGGTTCGATGTTCGCTTCAAAGTAGTGCCAGGTGCAGCATTCCCCGCATTGAATGCATTTGAACTCCGTGCCCGGCGGATAACGGGGTATCTTCACTTTCTGCCGTTTCAAGAACTCCCTGAAGGTCTCGTATATCTTGGGATTGAAGGGGCCTCCCTCCATGATGTCATTCATATCATCACCCCTTCGATTTCCGTAAATACCATACGGCGATCATCAGACCCACCGCTATCCCGGCGAAGAATGCGGAGGCCATGGCACCCCACAAAGCTATTGTGTCCATACAGTTTTCTAACCCCATATCTCATTTAATGCCTTCGATACGTGGAGCCATGATCTGTGAACCGCAATGTCTGCAGAACTTTGGTCTGGTCTTCTTGGTATCTGGATTAACTTGGGTTACATACCCACATTTGGGGCACTCAACATCAATCAGCTTCAACCCACCTTCAGGTGCTTCTCCAACTCCTCCATGGTGACCGGATGCCCCAGAACCCTCTCCGCCCCCAGCAGAGTTTTAGGATGCGCATACTCGATCCGGTTCGTTATCCGGTTAAGGATCAGGGAAACCTCGTCATCATCCACGTGCACCTGAGCCATCCTGCGCTCATCGGGGGAAACATAGACGGCGTAGAGATTTCCTTCCTGAGATCTCATCTGGAAGAGCTCCTTCCATCCCTTCAGATCCCTCAGGGTCTTTTTTTCAGCCATCTAGCATCCGCTTCAACGCGTCTTTGATCTCGGATTCGGGGACGTCCTCGCCCATGGGAATGCAGTCATAGACATCTATGCCCTGCATGAACTCCTCACGAAGCTGCTCAAGGTCCTGAATGGAAACCTCTTTCTCGACATAGACGATCAGCGTCCGCTTCTTCATCCTCCGCGTCACTTCAAGCTGACGGAGAAAATCTGGATGCTGGGGGTCATTCGGATCCCGGAGGCCATGAAGGTATCCTTCGTTGACCAGCATCAGGTAGTATTTCGATTGCTCGAGGAGTTTGGCGTTGACATCCTCCGCAGACGGGATGCCCCTCAAGGCGGTAGCATGGGGGATATCATCAAGCATGATGTGAAGCGTCTCCCGCTGGGAGTCGGTTGCTTCCTGCGCCCTCTTCCTCTCACCGTCATCGACCATCTTTTTGGTGATAGGCGGGGCATCTTCAAGTTCATCGACGTCATGGTAAACCGGGGCGCTATCCCGGATCTCCAGCGCCTTCTTCACCTCACCCTTGATCACACCCTTCTCCTCGTCGACGCAATTGTCGCAGAGAACGGCCATCGCCCGCTGCCAAGGCTCATCCACCAGGATGTTGCCCCAGACAGGAAAGGGCCATGTCGCAATCTTATTCAGGTTGACGAAGTTAATGTGGCTGCCCTTCAACGGGGCTCCGCAGATGCAGCATTCACCTTCCTCCATCACCTGCTTGAAGGAATCGGGCATCATTCGTCCTTCACCGCCACCGATATCAGCTCCGTCGTCAGCAACTCCCTCTGCAGGGCGAATTTGTCCTGTTTGCTGAGAAGCAGTTCAGCCGTATATGTCACATTCCTCTCCCCGGCGTTGGTGATTTTGATCCTCAGCACCGCATTCATCTCAATGGTTCTAGGCATTCTTCAGCCCCCAGATCATGTAAGTTCTCTGCATATCCAAATATGTATAACCCCCGCTGGATAGCTGTTCATACCCTTTCTCCCCAAAGAACTTCTCAAGGCTTAAGGCAGCCTGCATCCAGGGCCGCTCCACTGAGTCCATCTTCACCTCAATCATGATAAGTCGGATACGGTTCGCCGCAAGAGTTTCAGATAGAAACTCATGGAAATCCGTTTCAACTTGATGGGCGCTCACCCCGAGCAAAAGGAGAACGGAGAAATCCTTCAACTTCATCTCCGTGTAGGAGGCGGTGACCCATTCGCCTTCGGGGAAACTGTCCTTCAGAATCTTTATCGCATCCCCGTTCAGGTCGAATCCCATGCAATGATATGAATCTACGAGATGCTTCGCCATAGGCGAATAGCCGCAGCAGATATCTGCCACGCGATCTCCCGGCTTCAAGTAGGGCTCAAGCGCTTCAAAGAGTGTATCCCCCCGGCCTCCGTCGTCATTGAGATACTGCCATTTTTTAGATCTCCGTTTAGTTCCAAGGAGCAGGATAACGGGATCCACCATCGTGATGATTCGGATATCCTCATCCACATCCCGCAGGCTTCCAGCCGGGAAAAAGTATCTGGCTCTGTTGTTGGCTCCTTTGAGATCACACCAGGCTATCGATGCATCCGTGAGATAATATTTGAAACGGTCTTCCACATAATCGACGCTGGGGTATGGGTGGAGATGTGTTTTCGAATCCGTCTCAAATGTCGCGAGACTCCAGAGGATCCGGCATCCCTCAGGCAGACGCTTCAGGATCTCGAGGTCGACGCCCTTCGGAAGATGCTCGAGACTCGTGGACATGACGAGGTCAAACTCCTCCCAGGGGATGTCATCAATCTCCTTGACGATGTCGATGGGTCTGATCATCAGCCTGTCCAGATGCCTCTTCAGAAAACGCTCTGTGAGCTGGCAGGCGGTGGGGCTGAGATCGCTGAAGAGACAGCGCTCAATCTCAGGATGCTCGTCGAGAAGCATCCCGCTGAGCAGGCCAGTGGCACCCGCGAACTCGAAGACCCTCCTGAATTTGAGGTCCTTGACCATGCGGAGAAGCTGTTTGTTCCTGAGCGCATACCATGGCGTCCTCACCTTGAAATGATCCTTCCTGAACATTTCATCGTAGAATTCCAGATATCTATCAGCTGGCATCTCAGACATTTAGGATCATTCCTTGTATCTTGTCATCCTCATGATGCCTCATTTTCTGACAAGTCTTCAATCATTCAACCCCATGTCTGGATATAGTCATAATACTTGTTGAAGCATTCATGGCAGAGATAAACGCTCCACTGGCTGAAATAATCAGGTTCCCCGGTCAAAGGATCAGTTTCACCGTTCCATCTCTCAATAGCCAAGGATCGTTCTATTGACAGTAACTCTTCGTGAGTTTTTTCGTCCAGGTTCAGCTTATGATTCCGTGCTGAAAACTTAGAGATGAATCCGACAGGGTGTAGATCATCAGAGTATTCGTCGCATATATCGCACGCACTCATTATGGTGTCTCCTCATCATCACTTGGTCTTTCACTCAATGAAATCACCATGCTCTTCCCCTGAGCATCGGGAAAATCTCCTCCTCGAGGAAGGCCTGATATTGGGAGGAGTCGACGGAATCGAACATGGTCACCGACGCATCGTCGACGATGCCGACGGTGTGGCCGCTCTTCGTCTTCGCCACGAAGTAGTGGGGCGCCCCCTCGCCACGGAACTCGCCATGGAGATCCGTCTGCAGCACATCGGCCCCGTAAAGCGTCAGCTTGTTCAGATTGGGGATCGTGAGGTCCTGCAGCAGCAGCACCTTCGTCGTCTCCGCCCTTGAGCAGAACGCCTCGAGGGCCCCTGAATCCAGTGTGATCTCCGTGATGGTGCCGAGTTCCCCGTGCAGTATCATGCTCAGCGAGTTGGCTACTGAGTTCGCAATCGACTTCTTCGCACGGACCACCAACAGGATCTCCCCCTCATACTTCAGGAAGATGAAGGGCGCATCCGTGGTCTTCGCAAAGACCTTGACCCCGGAGCGATGGTGGACAGCCGTCAGCGTATCGAAGCGGAAGAGGCCGGCGAGTTCATCATCGCCGATCATCAGGTGCTCGATATTCGAGACCAAATCTCCCTGATACTCCCCGTCGTCGACGTTGAGGACATACTCGTATCCCTGCAGCTTCTCCTGCATCTCCTCAAGGGTCAGGTCCTCCCGGTAGCGCAGAATCTTACCAGATGTCGGCATCTTCATCATCCCGTGGATTGAAATCACATTTAATATAGCAGTCTTCACACGCCCCCCTTTCAACAAGCAGCCGACCGAGTATCCCGTGAAATTCCCCCGGTTTGGGACCCTTATCGGAGGTGACCTGAATATCCGACGACCAGCATTCACGGCAAATCATTTAGGCCCCTCCGAAAGCGTCCAGTCACCTCCACCCGCCGAGATGATCAGTCCGTTCTTCCTCAGCTTGTTGAAGGCCCCGTTGAAGTAGCCGCCCTTCGTCGTCAATCTGATGCCGAGAGCGATCTGGCTCCTCGTCATCTTCAGGGGGAACTTCTCCGCCATGAACCGGAGGATTTTCTGCTCGGCGGTGCCCAACTTCGGCAGCCAGAGATCCACCCAGGCGATACCCGTGTCGTCCTCCGCGATGTCACGCTTCCGCTTCGGCGACATCTTCGCCAGCTCCTCCTTTATAATCTGTCGAATTGCGTCTTTATCCTGTATCTGGCTCAGGAATTCGGGGAGAGTTGAGTTCTGTAGGAATCCTTCGATATATGGACTGAGCAATTTTTTGAGTGCAGCATCGAAGTCCACGAATCTCTTATGATCTTCTTCGAGTTCCTTGAATCCCCCTCTTTCAATCTCTAGATCTTTTTTGAGGTTTTCAATGACCCACTTTTTTTCCTTGATCTGCTCCTCGACGCCCTCCACCTCCGACGTCAGATCGAAGGCCTTCTTCTTGAGGACCTCGATATTCTTCTCGTAGCTCTCCTCCCGCCTCACCATCTCGCTGATCGTCTGCCTCAAACGCAGAACCTCCTCCTCATCAGTTGAAGGGAACTTCGTCGTCGAACCCTCGAAGTTCGTAGATACCGGATCATCCAGCTTCAGAGGCTCGAGGTTCGTAAAGTTCGTAGATAACGTCTTCTCACCCCGGATCCCCGCCAGCTCCTCCATGACGTCCTCTGGAGGAATCAATCCGAGGGCGACATCCCGGCCCATCTGAGGGTCGATGCCGGAGGGAAGCAGGTAGACGTGGTAAACATTCTGCTGAAGCGATGCGATGAAATGCCCCCTCTTCAGCGTCATGATCTGCTCCTCGGTGACGTTGCCCTTCCCGATGTTCTCCCTGACGTTGGCAACCTCGTTCTTCTCCTGCTGATACCCCATGATCCAGTTGCTACACTGCTTCAACAGGTTCTTATCGACCGTGGTCGTCACTTGGGAGTCAAGCCACAACATGTTGCCGAGGACCGCCCCCTCCTGAATGAACCTGATTGCCGTCCCCTTTACAGGCGTCTTCCTCCCCTGGGGAATGAACTTATGAGCCTCCGGCAGCACGACGACCACCCCCCTCAGATGATTCAACACGTAGGAGAACACGCTCTCGATCACCAGCTGCTGCATCTCATTCTTCATGCCGATGAGGTTCATCACGTTGATGCCCTGCTCCAGCTTCAGCGAATTCGCAAACTCATACTTCTTGATCTGGGGAAGAATGATCTCGAAGTAGGCCCCAAGATTCGTGTAAATGGATTCATCAAATCCACGCAGATGCTTGCTCTGCATCTCCTTGATATTCATATAGACCTCGTTGAGGCTGTGAGCTCCCTTGCAGGAGGTGATGATGAAGCTCCTCTCAATCTTCATTTTCTCGGACATGACGGCTTCAAGGATGGCCTCCACATACTGCCAGTCGATGAGGTCCCCTTTCTTCTGCTCCTTGAAGTAGGGCTGGATCTCCCGTTGATTGCGGAAGCCGGATTCACCTCTCTTGGTGAGAAAGGTCATGGCCGTGATTTCCCCCCGCTCCACAAGAGCCTCAAGGCCGGTGGTATTATGCACAAAGATGTCGTTAATGATCAGATTCCCCGTCTTTTCAGTCATGACATCATAGGTAGGCCATTGGCCGAGGTGCTCTATCTTCTTGACCTTAACCCAATACACATCGCTCTCAGCGAGGTTCAGTAAGTCCTTGTCATCCGAGTACTCCGCCCAACGCTTCAAATTTCTCCGAGAACTGAAGCCTTTCCGATACCCCGCACGGATCCAGTGATCTTTATATTGCTTCAAATGAGGAATCCGTTTGATCGGTATGATGTCGTAGGTTCCGGAATGGAATTTCTCATCTAAACGAGGCTCCTTCCCGAACAGCCCGATTTCCTCAATGAATCGGTTGGTATCCTCGCTGACGATGATCATCTCAACTGGTTTCACAATCCGGCTCTTGATGCCGAATCTGAGCAGGAGATGCTGGACCTGCCTGAGCAGCCTCGGAGACATGCTGCTGTAGGATATTCGGTGTCTTCTCTCGTAGGAACCGTCGTTGCCGAAGAGTCGATTGAGAAAGAGACGAAGCTGATCCCTCCCAACTTCAAATACACAGGAAGGGATCTCCTTCTCTGCCGCTTTGCATAGTTTCAGATCATATTCATCGCAGAACTTCTTCCAATATCCGTAAGGGCGATTCCTCTCATCTCTGAAGGGCTGTTCTCCTGTCTTGATCTGATGAATATTATAGTCTATCCCACCGACGTGATAGAGTTCCAACCCATGCTGATTCAGATTCTCGTTCATGTCCTTGAGGACTTCGGGGTCGGAATTGGTGAATTTAGGAGATCCGGAGCCTAGTGTTCCATCAGTGATCAAATGCGCCATCACGATTAGGACGCTAGGGAGAAGCTCCTTTCGGAGTTCTAGGATCTCAAGAGTTCGAGGAACGGCAACGTAATCACCTACATTAAAATGTTCGGCCTTCACCCAACCATAGATGCCTCGAAGAGGATGATCATGAGATATGGAAACGCTGCGTCGATCCTCGGTCGTTATCCGTAGTACATTCTTCACGCCTTCGCTCGTGATATGAGTCACCTTATCTTTCACGATCTTCCAATCATCCAGAGAGAGGACATCGAGTTCCTCATTCCTGTGATAAGCCGCCTCAACGGTTATGAGTCGGCCACTCTGCAGAAGGATCTCATTCTTTCCTAACAGGCATTTCCCGGCGAACTGCGTCATACCCGTGATGACGGTATGCCCTAGGGGAAGGTAAACCTCCTCTCCGGTATCCACCTCGAAGCCCAGAAGAATATCACTCAATCTTCTTCCCTCCCAGCGCGTCCTCCTGCTCCTTAAGAATATCCTGAAGGACTTGCTTCGCCCGTTCACCGAGTTCCTCAAGGGAGCTGGCGGCGAAGCCACGCTCCGACGTCACCTCAATCTTATCCGAATACTTCGGATCAGCGCCCTGTCTCCTGACCTCCGCCTTGACCCTGAGGATCCCGTAGAACCTCAGTTCCGCTAGATCGTCAAATCTCTCCTTCACACCTGCTTCATCACTCATCGTTTCTCATCTCCTTTCAACACCCATCCAAGCTGGGAATACAACCGGTTAGCAACAGCCAGAACCTCTTTCCCCGCTCCCGAGATCGTGTAATGACCCGGCTCAATCACACTAGGCTCAATGTATTCGGCAGCCACAGCATCCGCAAAGATTTCCCGGGCCTTCGATGGCGTGGTCCTTGAGGCACACACAATCTGTGTTCTGCTGCGAGAAGGTGTATCCTCCAGATACTTGAGTATGACAAGCAAAACCTCAAACCGGATTGAATGCTGTCTCATTATGGAACTTCCCAGTGTGCCATTTTATCTCCGGTGCCTTTGGATTTCCATTCCGCATCCTTGAATCGGCTCTTCAGAGCCTTATCGATGGGACTCCATTTATCATCCAGCCAATCCGTGGGGAATAGACTGACAATCCCGGCATTCTCAGAGATTTCGAGTAACTCCATATTCTTGGGATACAGGTTCCAAATGGTTTCACGGACGAGGTTTCCCCTCTCCGACAGATTTGGATCCCTAGGATACCCGGACGCTTCCCTCGAAATGGGGGCAGCCCCGCCAACATAGATCTGGGGATTCTCGATGATCATCTGCTGGCTGAGCAGCTTCTCAATCCATTCCGATGGCATATTCTCAACGTAGATGGGGAGAGTTCTCGGCGTCGATATCAGGACCACGGTTCGCACATCGGCCACCGGAGTCCAGACCAAGTGCTCATCCGAGGCAGCCAATCCCTCAAGGGCAGCAAGACGCCTCTTCGCCTCGACGATCTTCTCGACATCTTCGGGGGGAACATCCTTAAAGGATGTGAAGTCCCCGCCGTAAGGCTCCAGCTGCTGGCGCAGGGCCTCCAGTTCCATGGCCTGCTCCTCGGAGAGTTCGATGCCCCCTTTTACGAAGCTGCCCCTCTCGATGATGAGTTGGTTTGAGACCAGATCCAGGGCGACACGCACAAGTCCCCTTGAAGATAGCCCCGGCAGCGGTGGCGTAAAGGTCATGTCACTACCTCCTCATGCCAGACTGACTTCTCAGACATCAGGTGAAACGGCATCTCCTCAACCGGTTCCGATGTGTGTAACGATGGATACCATGTCTCATAGTGTAGATTCGGCTTCAGAAAGACCGAAATCTTCTGTTTCCGGGCCTTCTCCACCAATCTCATCACCCAGGACATCTTAGGCATGAAGGCGGGGGTCGACCCCTGCCTCGTGCGCGCGCCAATAATCAGCCAGTCGATATCATCCAGCTCGATGAAGCTGAGATCCTGCATCATCGGCTCCATGCTGATGAATCTAACCGCACAGTCAATATCTAGCAGCTTCGGCAATCCCCAGAGATGATCCCGGGTGCAGATGCTGACGCCAACCCAGACATTCTCCGGAATGAAGCCATCATCAAAGATCGACGGGATCTTCCACAGGTCACCGTAGAGCTTGGTGAGCGTGATGAAGATGTGCTGAGGATTATCCTGCATTATCCTCCCCGCCTCCTTCAACACCTCCCCGGGCGCGAGCAGCCAATCCCCCATGGCGACGTTGAAGTAGATTCCCGGCTTCTTCCGCCTCGACGGATGATGAGACCACCCACCTTCCAGACGGAGCTTATCATAGTGCACCGTCGGCCTGAAGGGTTCATCCTCAGGGTAACCTGCCCGCCCCCTCAGCCGGGTTTCGGCGATGTTCTTCGCATAGCAGCCGGGGCAGTGCACGCCATCCTTGTCAGGGCCAAGGCAGCCGCTGTACCAGTTCCAGGAGAGGTTGCTCCATTCAATGTTCTTTTTACGCTTCATCGTGAACACCGCCTTAATCCAAATGGAGAATCGTAGAACTGAGAACCGCATCTGCGGCAGTATGTGACTCTCATAAACGTATCCGGTCTATGAGCATGTTCCTCTCTCATAGAATCGTCTATATCATGTAGACCAATTAAACAGAGAAACCGTTTCCAGAATGGGAGCTTCTTGAATTTGCGGGCGATTTCCTCAGCCTCATGATATCGTTCTGTCTGTTGATTACTGATCCGTTCATATGTGCGATTTATTCTACAGTGTAAATCTCGTTGTTGTTCTTCAGTGAGAGCAAGCCACTCATTCATCGGTATGTGTGGAGCTAGAGGATGAGGGGAAATCGCCCACTCTTCGGGCGAAGTCATGGCTTTTCCTCCTTAGGAGGCAGAGCCGCGTATAGATTCTTCATCAACTCGTTGAAGCTGATGGTGCTGATATCCCACTTGAAGAAGTCAGCATCATCGCAGGGAACAGCATCCAGATGCGCCCTGATGACATCAAATTTCTTGAGCAACTCTTCTATGTACGGTTTTAGATCTCGCGTTACCCAATTTTCATAAGCCTCTTTGACAAGACGCTCCACCTCATTCGGAGTAGTCTCCTCATCTTGGGAGCCATATTTGGGTTTCTTAGCCAAGATATCTTCGCTCATTCTTCAGTCTCCTCCTTCCTCGCCATGGCTTCTTGGTAGATCTTTGTCGCCGCGTCCCTTGCTTCCCAGTAGGTCTCCCATGCCGAGGCCGTTGCTTTCAAGTAGGTCTTCCACGCCTCGGCCAACGCCTTCCCCAAAGCCTCATAGGCTTCATCTGCCGGAGTGCTCATCAACTCTCAGCCTCCATTAACTCACGCACCCTAGTGAACCGATCCCGCCTGACTTTGGCCTTCCCCTCTTCGTAGCTCGACGGTACCCGACATGGATCCCAGAAATATCCTCGAAATTCTCGATTATCAGCCATGGCACATTGAGATGCTTGCTCTGGATGTGGATGATCAGGTCAAGATAGCGTTTGGTCGTCCTGTAATCCAAGCCCGCATACTCGGCGATGTGAGGGATCCGTAGACATCTTGTATCGGAGAGGGCGTCGTAAATCGCGTCGATGATCTCCTTAGGAGATCTGCGGGAGCTCATGGCTTCGATGGCCTCCCCATTTTCCCTCCCCTACTATATTCCAAATTGCCGCCGCTGACTTTGTGGAGGCGAAGTTCGTCCTGGTTCTGAACATAATCTATGAGTTCAAGCCATTTCTTCGCCGTGGTCCAGGAAATTCCCGCTCTCCGAGATAATTCAGAGATGCTTGTCGAACTGCGAACCGGTAAAGCATCAAAGATGGATTGTGCTCTTCTAACCAGTGAGTTTTCTGGCACTGCAGGTCAGAATTAACTCTGCTTAATAGACTTATTAAATTTACTGGAAGGGTGCATCATCCTAAATCATAATGATTAGAAGCCGTGGATGAGTCAAAAGCCACTAACCAATCAATCTAGAGGAAGGAGGGTTGAAGATGCTTCCTCTGAAAAGGGGGGTTTCTGAGCCGCTAATTCGCTTTTGGCCTTTAATTCCTCGTTTATCGCAAAATCTCTCAGGGTGGCAAATCGCTTCTTCTCTTCTTCTGAGTAGGGTCTACCGCAACTCCAGCAATAATCGATGCCTGCAATGCCGGCGAATTCATGATACCGGCAGTCTAATCTCTTTTGCATGAGGGGCACACCGGGGCACTTCCCTAAGGATCCTTTGCGGACTCTCCAGGTCTCCACCACCTGATGGCATCGTCTGCAGCGGGAAAATCCCTCACGAGGTTCATCGGCATTCCACTTATGTCTAGGCGACGGCAACGGCTGCCGACTCCAGGAAATGCTTCGCCCTCTCGAGGCGGTCGATGAGGTTCCGGGTTTTCTCCGGAGTCGGGCCGTAGATGAGCAGTTCGGTGAGGACTGATTCGAGGTCGGAGAGGGGGCGGTTCATGGGTATCAGAATCAGGGGGCTGCCGTCGACGAAGTGGGGCTTCAACAGGTCACCGGGCTGGATGTTCAGGATCTCCCTCCACTCCTTCGGCAGAGTCATCGTATACTTGTCGCTCGTCACTTTACGTGGATCTCTTTCCATGTAGGAGAACTGTGTGGAAGTTGTTTAAAAAGAGTGTAGAATAGAGTGTATACCCCTCTACAGATCATCACCTTCGATGCCACGGTCCGTGATACTGAACGGGGCCTCACCTATCGGCAGGAAAGGACTGGCCACGATCTTCGCGATCCTCAGATTGTTCTTGCCTTTACGGAGGTAGGTTCGCGAATGCGCTATGTGACCGACTATGTGCCCACCGATGGCGCTGGGT
>Ga0180007_10004652_pt1 | contig 14383 bp, 20 predicted proteins | sample MM_PC_MetaG_FD_121122 | JGI IMG/M metagenome (GOLD analysis project Ga0180007, IMG submission 121122) | Groundwater microbial communities from the Aspo Hard Rock Laboratory (HRL) deep subsurface site, Sweden - MM_PC_MetaG | ecosystem: Environmental > Aquatic > Deep subsurface > Groundwater... | reverse complement strand
TACCTCCCCTCAAATTGCTCCTGCATCATTTTGTCAAATGCCTCTATGAAGGCCAAATCCTCGTCGGTTCGTTCACGGGGATTCAGGTATGCTACGCAGAGGTTAAGCGCCCTTCGATAATCGTCCTCAGCCCATCGCTCAGCCTGGCGGTGCAACTCTCCGTCAAGCTCTTGCGCTAGCCGAGCCTTGTCCCATTGAGGTATGCGCCCTTCTGCTACGAATCGTTGTAGGCGCTTGCTCAGTTCCATCTCTCTTACCTCCTCGTGTTATTCGCCTACCGAGTTTCCCATCCCTGGGCCTTTAGCTGGACTATGTGACGCAAGCATGCGGGCACCCAAGGGCCATTGGGTATCTTGACCTCACCCGCTGCGGGCTTGCGGCAGGAACATGCGCCTGGGATGCTTCTATCAAAGCTGTTGGCAAGCAGTAGGCATTCCTGTGTGGTTTCCATCTGCTACCTCCTACCCGTGATCCTTCATGGAAGGATAACATACTGTACGTGCTGTTGTCCATAGCTGAACATTATGTTAATAAGCAGACTTTTGCAGGTGAGGGACTTGACAGCGCCCTGGAACTCGCCATAGACTGAGGGGAGATGCCTAGACGACACCGCACGGAATCTCTTACTAGCCCCCGGCGTATAGAGGCCGTCGAGCGAGGCAGGCAATCCCTGGAGTTGCGGATGGCGGGGGTGTCCTTTGACCAGATTGCGAAACAGCTTGGCTATGCCTCGCGTGCTGGTGCCTACATGGCAGCCAAGGCAGCCTTGAATCGCGTGCCGGAACCAGAAGTCAAGCTATTTCGTGCTTTGAACCTAGAGCGGTTGAACAAGGCGAGACTCGGCATCTGGCCAAGGGTGATTAAGGGCGACGAGAAGGCTATAGATAGGGAGATACATATCCAGGAGCGCGAGGCCAAGTATCTCGGCCTGGACGCACCGGCAAAGCACGAGCTCACTGGTAAGGAAGGTGGCCCGATACAGATTGAAGGGCTGATGGAAAAGCTGAGAAGGCTGGCAGAGGATGACAACTAGCCTCCTAGAAAGGGCCGTCAGACGCCTCGGCCCAGAAGCCGTGCGGGATTCCCTGTCCGCTGAGGAATGGGAAGCCCTACGGTATATCTGGGAAGCTTGGGCCAGGCCCGCGCAGTTACCTCCCGAAGGCGACTGGCTGATATGGCTTCTATTGGCTGGCAGAGGTTACGGCAAGTCCCGGTGCGGTGCCGAGTTCGTTAGAAGAGAAGTAGAGACGGCTCGCGCTGGGAGGATAGCTCTTGTTGCCAAGACGCCCGCCGACGTGAGGGACGTGATGATAGAAGGGGAGAGCGGGTTTCTTGCTATCTCGCCCTCTTCGTTCATGCCGGTCTACGAACCGTCCAAACGCCGTCTCACTTGGCCCAACGGTGCGATGGCCCTGGCTTTCTCGTCTCATGAGCCAGACCAGCTCAGAGGCCCCCAGTTTGACCTAGCATGGTGCGACGAGCTAGCGGCATGGGCTTATCCTACCGAGACGTGGGAAAATCTCATGCTGGCCCTTCGGTTGGGGATACACCCCCGTTGTGTTGCGACGACAACACCCAAGCCAATAGCGCTAATCCGTACTTTACTTAAAGCCGCAAACACGGTTATCACGAAGGGCACAACCTACGAGAACCGTAAGAACCTAGCTGACTCGTTTTTTCAGCAAGTCGTCTCTGGTTATGAAGGCACGCGATTGGGCCGGCAGGAGATATACGCCGAGCTTCTGGAGGACATGCCGGGCGCGTTATGGAAACGGGAGTATTTCAAGCAGCGGGAAGGGCCTGACATGATACGTGTCGTGGTGGCGATTGATCCTGCGGTTAGCAAGACCGAACAGTCCGACGAGACGGGTATAGTGGCTGCTGGCAGATGCGAGGATGGCACCTATCAGGTACTGGCTGACCGTTCGGGCCGGTACACACCGGACGGATGGGCTAGAACCGCTATTAGCCTATTAGATACCGTGCAAGGCGACCGGATCATTGGGGAAGTGAACAACGGCGGCGACATGGTGGAACACACATTGCGGACCGTCTGGAAGCAGGTTCCGTATAGGGCCGTACACGCCAGTCGGGGGAAGCGCATCAGGGCCGAACCCGTGGCTGCGTTGTACGAGCAGGGCAAGGTATTCCATTCGCAGACATTCGGAGAGTTGGAGGACCAGCTTTGTATGTGGACGCCGGACAGCGATGAGAGTCCTGACAGGATGGACGCCCTGGTGTGGGCGATTACGGGACTACAGGGCGGGCGGCCCAACGTGAGATTCCTATAGGAGGGGAAAATGCCCTACAAAGATATTGAGAAGCGACGGGAAGCGGTAAGGCAGTCAAAGGCCAAGCGGAGGGAAACCCCTGAGAAACCCCAGGGATTACCCGCCGAAATGGAGGAAACCCCTGAGCTTAGGGAAACCCCTGTAGATACGAAAGGGTCGGAAACCCTGGAAACCCCAATGGAAATCCCTGAAACCCCTATCCCGCTCAATGTCCCTGATAACTGGAAACCCCTGAAGGCCTTCATTCAGCGTCCGTCTAACAACCCAAAGATGACCAACCTGGAGAAGATTCAGGCCATCTACCGGAACTTAGGTAAGTATGCCGACGATGTGCGCTACGGTGTAGAAGGCCCTACAATGGGAGACATTGGGAGAGTCTTAGATGAGGCGTAGATTGCTGGCGTTTCTAAAAAGCATCCGCTTCCCGACGGCCAACGCCGCTCAGGTTTTGGGGTTGGCCTTCGTGGGATACGGTATCTGGCTCTGGTCTCCGCCGGCGGCCTACATCGTCGCGGGGCTTGGTATCATATTCATATCCTTGGGAATGGAGCGATGACTTTACTGAGCAGAGCTTTTCAGGCCATGATACCAAAGGCTACCAGACCGCCGATGGGCGGCATGTCTAGTCTCATGGGGTTCGGCGACACGGCCCAGGGGGGGCAGATGGCGCAAATGCGAGCCTATGGCGGCGTTGGCTGGCTCTTCGCCGTTGTGGAGCGCATCAGCACGTCTGTGGCGTCGGCTGAATGGGATTTCTATCGGGTGAGCGTAAAGGGCGAACGAAGAGAAGAGCCTCAGCATCATTGGGCGCAACTCTGGAAATGGCCAAACCCGCATTACACACAGGAAGAGTTTGTCTCAACCTCCCAACAACACTTGGAGCTTGTGGGGGAAGCTTGGTGGATACTTCTGAGGAACTCACTTGGCTTGATCGAGGAGATATGGCCCATACGTCCCGACAAGATGCGTCCAGTGCCTGACAGACAAGAATACATCAAGGGATACGTCTATACTCATGGCGCAGAGCAAATCCCGCTGGACTCCGATTGTGTGATATTCCTTCGCAGTCCCAACCCGCTCAATCCGTATCGGGGTATGGGACGGGTCCAGGCGCTTCTATCCGACATTGAATCCGAAGGTGCGGCGGCCCGGTGGACGCGCAACTTCTTCCGCAACAACGCCTTGCCGGGCGGGATCATCGAGACGGACGACAATATAAGCGATGAGGATTACGACAAATTCGTCCAGCGGTGGCGCATCTCCCACCAAGGTGTAGAGAACGCTCACAGGGTAGCGATACTGGAAAGCGGTATGACCTGGAAGGATCGCAAGTTTACCATGCGGGACATGCAGCTAGAGCAACTGCGGAAGGTGACACGTGACACCATCTTGGGGGCCTTCGGGATGCCTTTAGCTATTATGGGGATCACCGAAAGCGTGAATCGGGCTAACGCAGAAGCCGCCGAGGTGCTGTTTGCCAGATGGGTATTGCGGTCCAGGCTGCGGCGGATAAAGAGTGCCCTAAACGAACGTCTAATACCGGAGGCAGTCCGGGGTACGCTGGAATTCGACTTCAAGCCTGTAGTTCCGGTTGATCGGGAACTGGAGATGAAGATCGGCGTGGAGGGATTCAAGAACTTCATACTCACTCGGAACGAGTCCCGCGAGCTTCTGGGCTTCCCTGGCGACGAGGAAGGTGGCGACGAATACATGCCGCCACCTGCACCGGGGGGAATACCTAAAGCGTTGGGATTGGCTTTGAAGGTGGCCCCTAGGGAATCGACCGAGAACCGCATGAGGCGGTCTTGGGCTGAACGCCTGGAGAAGGAAGGGAATGCACTGGCCGCCTATATTGGCGAAGCGGGTAAAAGTGTAAAGCGCCTGGAAGTCGGCGATATGGCGGGCTTCGATTGGGACTGGTGGGCGAAGTATGGGGACGAGGTGATAGAGGAGTTGACCATCGCCTTTGTTGAAGCCATGCCCATGATCGAGCCGGTCACCGTCCAGAGATTAGCGGCTCAATATGCCGAGACACGTGGAGCTAGGCTTCTCCGTTTGGATGGCGACTTGAACATCGCCGCAGCGACGCGTGAAAGGGTCAATGAGCTGGTAGCCACGGCTTTAGACGAAGGCAAGGCTCTGGGGTCAATTCAGAAGGCAATCAGGGAAGATTTCGTGTTCTCACCCCAGCGGGCGGAGAATATCGCCAGGACCGAGACAGCGACGGCATTGGGGCAGGGGCAGAAGCAAGTCGCCCTGATAGAGGGGCGGGAAGAGAAGCGGTGGTACACCCAGGGCGATGAACTAGTTTCACCTGAATGTTCAGCCAATGAAGGCGACGGGTGGATTCCCATCGGGGACAATTTCAGCAGCGGTGTAGATACAATTCCTCAACATCCCCGCTGTCGTTGTAATACCCGCTACCGTCACAAGCCCGTAGCGGCTGGCTATCGGGTGGTAGAGGGGCGCTGCCCTGAGTGCAATAAACTTCTGGCCAAGTCGGTGCCCGTGGGGACCAAGCTATGGTGCAGTCGGTGCAAACAGGAGGTGCCGATTGAAGGCGAACCGGAGGCCCTTCCTGGAAGGGTGATTAAACAGACCGTGGTGCGGGATGAAAGCGGCCGGATAGTAGAAGTGCTAAGAGAGGAGCGAAATGGCTAGATTCAGTGGATACTACCAAGACAAAATAATCAGCCATATGCTGCGAGGCGAATCCTTTGAACCGCCGGAGACGCTTTACGTCGGCCTGTTCGCAAGTTCCCCCCAGCTTGAAGAGATTGAAGTCGGGGCTGGAAGCTATCGGCGCATGGCGGTAAAGCTGACACAGCCCGAAGGTGGTAGCGCCTCGAATTCCGCGATAATCACCTTTCCGACGGCGCTGGAGGATTGGGGCACCATCGTGGCGGCGGGCCTATTTGACGCGATAAAAGAGGGCAACTTGCTGATGTGGACTGACCTGGAAAACCCGCAACCCGTGAACGATGGGAGCACGTTCCGGTTCAATGTGGGCGCTTTGCAGGTGAGGGTGAACTAATGCGAGCCTTGCGGGACAAGTGGACGCTAACTAGCCGCCTGTATGACAGGAGCGACGAAGGTCATCCTGAGAAGCGGATACTGGATTGCTCTATCGGTTGGCAGAACTACAGAGACCAGTACGGCCTCTACTGGCCCTGTGAACCTGGGCATTCCGAGCCTGACGGAGATGGGTTCCAGGCCCAGTTCGCCCGTATTCCACGGCTGATACGGCTAGGGGAAGATGGCCGCAAGCGTGTCTATCCCGTGCCTGGAAACGACCAAGTATGGATACAACTATTCAAGCCCGAAGAGTTGACGCTAGGCCGTCCCATGAGTAAGCAGGGCGGTGTCTGGACATGGGACAGGCCCGCCTACACCTTCGTGCTGATAGTCGGGCCTTCGGGGGTCAAGTTCAAATTGGTGCTGAAGCGGCCCGTGGGGGTGAACACGCTCCATATCCCGTTTGAGAGCCAAGGCTTGCAGAGACAGGGCAGTCAGCTATTGCATAACGGAGAGGTGGTGGCGGTACTTAGAAGGCCCTCTGTGTGGCATCCAGGCATGTCCGAGGATGACGAGCCGATACCCGTTAACGTGCGGTTCGAGCCTGGCGTGATAGTGTTAGAGTTCGACCCTACAGGAATGCAATATCCAGTGGTGATAGACCCGCCGCTGGACTTGCAGGTGGGGGCGACGGAGGATGATGGCCAGATATACAACGTCACTACGCCAGGAACAGACGGGACTAGAGACCTTGGCGCTCCCATCTTCGGGAACATATCAAATACAGATATGCGGTATAACTGGACTCGTTTCACTGGAGTCACGTGTAGCGGCACTGTGGATGTCATGTATCTCACTTACACATCAACTGGCAACTACAGTACCACAACCGTGAATAGCATCCTGTACGGAAACGACACAGCAACTCCGTTAGCACCCACAACGGTAGCCAAATACTGGGCTTTGGTAAAAACGGGTATTTCTGTGAACTGGGATGGTGTTGGCTCATGGACAACTGGCACAGAGTACAACACGCCGAGTCTAATAGGAATTGGGCAGGAATTGGTGGATTCATATAGCTATGTGAACGGAGAGATGCAGTTCATGCATTGGAACGATGCTTCAAGTGCAGGAGCTTTTCGGCGCCCGCAGGATTATATTGACGGCGACCATACGCATGGCGCAAAGCTCCACATCGAGTCCACGGCGGGGGCACCGCCAGGCATCGTGCCCTTCCGCCGAAGAATTGAGGGATACTAATGCCATTTCTTAGAAAGTACGGCGTAGAAACCACGGTCAACTTCGTTCTCTTCGAAGTGGATGGCGTGAACCTTCGTGTGGACGCCGTTGATGCTGGCGCAGACTGCTCGATAATGAAGGACGAGGGAGCCGAGGCGACTTGCACCAACGACTTCGTGGACGAGGGCAACGGTTATTCCCTGCTATTATCGGCCACCGAGATGGAGACCGCCCGAATCGTCGTCTACGTCATTGATACGGCGACGAAGGTTTGGTTGGACACGGCCCTAGTGATCGAGACTTACGGCCACGCCTCGGCCATGCACGGTTTCGACCTAGACACGGCGGCACTAACGGCGGCTGAGATTAACGCCCAGGTGAAGGACGTACTGGAGACCGACACTCACGCCGAACCCGCCGCTGTGCCGGCAGCCACGGTAAGCCTGAAGGACAAGATAGGCTGGCTATTCACCTTGGCCCGCAACAAGATAATGCAGAGTTCGACCAGCCAAGAAGTCAGGGATGACGGCGATACAGCGAATATCGGGACTGCAACGACCTCTGAAGAGAGCGGCATTGTAACACGGGACAAATGGGTATGATTGACACCCGCCAGAAGCGGATGTCCCTGATAGGCTTGTCCCTACCTGTGCCTTCTCTGTTGCCGCCAGGCGACGGCACGTTCAGCACTCAGGACAAGCTACAATTCCTGTGGCTGTATGCGGGCCTCATGGTGGTGGCGCCCAGGCCTCCAGTTCGTATTAGCGCACCGTGGATTCCCTGGTATCCGGTTCGGTTCCTTATCGAGGGGGAGGCTCATTTCCAGGGCCGTGGCGGGATGGTGGCCGTTGCCACGGTGCTCGTGCCGTTGATGGCTGAGTTTGTGCTGGCGGCGGGAATGAAGGCTGTGAGCTTTGTGGGGCCTTCCGTTCAAGGGTTCGCCCTTGCCCGTCTCATTGGTAGCATGGAAGCCAAGGGGCTGATACGGATTTCGGACACGCAAGAGGTGGAGGAACTGTCTTTGGTAGGCTTGCCACCCTGGGCTTGACAAGCCTCAGAAAAAGCCTTAGACTTTTCTTTGACAATTGAATAAGTGGCCCGACGCCCACGGGGCGCAATGCCACACAATTCCGAGGGACCTAAGTCCGAATCGCGAGTAAGACCGGAACTCGCAGAATCGGGCTTTTTTGTTGCCCGAAGGGGAAGTATGCCATATCCGAATGAACACGCCTGCCGGCTGAGGGAGCCAGGAGACTTCCAACCGGACAGTTTCCGGCGGATTCAGCGGGAGCACGAGGGCAAACGCTACTCGGTCATCATGGGCCGCTTGAAGGGCGAAACCACGATGACGGAGCAGGCATACCGCTACTCGAAGGATACTTGGTCGGCGAGCCAGGCAAGATCACACTGCAAGAGCCATGATGGGACTTTCGAGGCCGCAACGGGAGAAGCTATGTTAAGGACGAAACTGATCAGGCCGGAGATTAGGGTGTTGGAACCTGAGAAGGGTCGTGTCCAGGCCATTGTATCCACTGAGGAACAGGATAGGGATGGCGACATACTTCGGGCCTCTGGCTGGCGGCTTGACCATTTCCTAAAGCATCCCGTTCTACTTTCGAGCCATGACTACATGCGGCTCCGTTCTCAGATAGGTGAATGGGAGGACATGCAGGTTGAGCGAAAGAAGCTCGTGGGCGTGGCCCGGTATTATATCGGGGAAGGGAACGAAGAGGCGGACTGGGGATTCAACCTGGCGCAGAAAGGGCGGGCTGCGTTCTCGGTAGGCTTCCTGCCAGATATGAATGAGGCCAAGGAAATCAAGGATGTCAAAGGGTTCTTTACTAACTATGAATTCAACGGTCAGGAGCTTCTTGAAGTCTCGCAGGTCACCATTCCATCCAACCCACAAGCTCTTCAGCGGATGATCAGCATCGGGGTGCATCCCGTGATACAAGAAATCCTGAACGACATGGAGATACCGGAGGCTACGCCGACAGACGAAATCCTAGAGCGGCTGAACGCCTTGGAAATCGCCCTGAAGGAGTTGATTCCAGCCCATACGGGTCTGAAGGCCGGTCCTTCGGCGGAAGGATGGCCTATGACGATAAACGAAACGATGTACGAGGAGGTTTTGAGACATGGACCCTGTAGTGATAAGCCCTGATGAACTGGCCGAGGTTCTGGCAGAACCTCAAAACCACCAGGAATTGCTAGGCAACAAGGAGCGTCTGAAGGCGTTCGCAGAGGCGTACGCCAAGGACGCCGTGCGGAAGGGCAGTCTCGTGAAAGAGATCAAGGCCCAGTTCCAGGAGACGATGACCGAGTTCGTAAAGGAACATGGCCTGAAGCGACTGCCGATGGGTGTGGACCCCAACGATGCTGTCCCAGGAGCTGGTATGGACGGCAAGTTCAAGAGCATGGGAGAGTTCATTCGGGCGATACATCCCCATGTCGGGAAAGGTGCCGATCCCCGGCTGAAGACGCTGGAGGAAAGCCAGGGTGAGACTGGCGGATTCCTGGTGCCCGAAGAGTTCCGGGCGAATCTGCTCATGCTCGCTTTGGAGGCGGCGATTGTAAGGCCAAGGGCGACAGTCATCCCGATAAGCACCGCTTCCGTCCTGATGCCCATGCTGGACGTAACTAGTCACGCGTCCAACCTCTATGGCGGCGTAGTGGCTTACTGGATTCCCGAAAGCGGCACATTCACAGCATCCGAGCCCGACTTCGGGCAGACCCGGCTCACGGCCAAGAAGCTGACGGGTCTTACGGTGGCCAGTAACGAGCTGCTGTCGGACGCCGCCATATCGTTGGAAGCCCTGATAAACACGCTCTTCCCGCGGGCCATCGCGTTCGAGGAAGACGTGGCCTTTATTCGGGGAGACGGAGCTGGCGAACCGGTGGGCATCCTGAACGCCGACTGTCTGGTGAGTCAAGCAAAGGAGACTGGTCAAGCTGCCGACACCATCGTTTGGGAGAACATCGTCAAGATGTACTCACGGATGTTCCCTAGCAGTCTGGGCCGGGCTGTATGGTTGGCTCACATTGACACGTTCCCGCAACTGGCCACCATGAGCCTTTCCATAGGTACGGGCGGTTCCGCCATCTGGCTCAATAACGGTGCGGCGGGTCCTCCAATGACCATTCTGGGAAGGCCGGTGATATTCACGGAGAAGTGCGAGACGGTAGGAACGGTGGGCGACATTTACTTTGCCGACTTCTCGTACTACCTGATCGCCGACCGGCAGACCCTGAGCATGACGGCCAGCCCGCATGTCTACTTCACCACCGACCGGACGGCATACAGGTTCGTCGAGCGGGTGGACGGCCAGCCCTGGATTCGGTCAGCCATAACACCGAAGCGGGGTTCAACCACACTCTCGGGATTCGTGGCACTTGCCAGTAGAGACTAATCCTTCCTAAGAAGGATTCAACGGTGCTGATCCTTCACATGTGAAGGACGGCCTTGATACAAGAAGGAGAATGGCTATGAACATGATGAGCGAGGATGTCAAGGCGGTCATCCTGGAAACGGCTGACATCGGCGGCACCAACACGGGTGCGACGGGGAACTGGGCGACGTACCAGTCGATGGAGAACTTCGACCGGATATACGCCAAGGTCGAAGTCGGCACGTGGGACGCTACCGACGATCTAGACACGTGCAAGCTCCAGCAGGCCCAGGACGCCGCTGGCACGGGCGTCAAAGACCTGACCACCAGCGCGTCGGGCGGCAACTACGATACCGACGCTCCAGTGGATGCCGACGGGAACACCGTCGTGCTGGAGGCACGAGCCGAAGACCTGGATACGGATGGTGGGTTCTTCTATGTCCGGCTCTACTGCGCCGAGGTAAGTAACACTGGCGTGGACAACATCAGTGGTGTACTGGTGCTCTACAAGGCGCGGTACTCCCGGAAGCAGCTCGAAGGGGCGGCTTCCAGCGGCGCAGTTGTCTATGTCAGGCCATAACCCTTGCCCGATATGCGGGAGTAGGGCCTGCGCGATAATGGGCGGGGCTGTCTGTCGGCATACTGGCCAGCCCCGGCATAAGGCGATGGATACTCCGCCCAGGGACAAGATGATACGGAGAGCGCCGAAGAAGAGGCGCAAATAACCGCCCGTAAGGGCGCTCTGAAAGGAGCGGTATGGCGCAACTACATGCGAGGCGTATTCGAGGCGCACTGGCCTTCTGGGAAGGCCACAGGATGCGGTTGGTGGATGCGGTCGGCAAGGACGTATTCAAGTACGAGCTTCTGCCGAAGGACCTGAACCCCAACGGAACCGATCCCACAGGATGGACCAGCACAGTCGTCGAGGTTGGTGTAGGCACGACTGAGTTCTCCCCGAACGATACGGCTGGACGAGTGGGCACGATCACCTGCGCGGCCAACGAGGACGATGGGGGCAGCTACCAGCTACTGGGCGAGAACTTCGAGCTGACCGCCGACCAGGACGTTTACGTCGGTGTCGAGTTACAGACCAACGATGCCGATCAGTCCGACCTGCTTTTCGGCCTCTGTATCACGGACACCGCCCTTCTGGGCGGGATGACGGATGGTGTCTACTTCGAGTCCCTTGATGCGGCCACCGCCATCAGCACGGTCGTGGAGACAGGCAGCGCCGAGACGCAGAGCGATGATGAGGGGGACCTGGCTGACGATACAGACATCATCTTGGAGTTGTACTGGAACGGTGCGGCCACTTACTTCTTCATCAACGGAGTGGAGGTCACACGGGTTGCTGGCGCGACGACGGAGGCGCTGAGGCTGTCTCTGGAGTTCCTGACGGGTGAGGCCGTGGCCAACACCTGCAACATCAAGTGGCTACGGGCCATCCAGATAGGTAGATAAGCGATGGCCGTTACGTTCGAGACAAGGATCAAGCGATTCCGTGGTCTCAGTACCGATACCAAGCCTGGACGGTTCACAGAGGAAGTCGGCGGCCCCGTCGGTGAGATACCGGTCGGTTCGGTATTTACCGAGGTCGATACGGGGGAGCGTTTCGTCTGGGGCGGTTCATGGCCGTGGGTAAGACAGGATCAGACCATAGAGGTAATCCTGAACGATCTCATTGAGGTTAACCTACAGATACTCGCGGTCGTGGAGGCAACACACAAAGGTCACGAAGAGCATCTGTGGGAAGACGAAGTAGAAGTGGAACAAATCTAGAAGCGCCGATAACGAGGCGCAAAGAGGAGAAAAGACATGAGTGCAAAGACTGACGAGCTACTGCAAGCGATTCTGGACGCGCAAGGCCCTAAAGGGTTAGGGCGAATGGCTCACGAGTACGAGGCCGCCATACAAGCGGCTGCAACGGCGGCGCTGGTAGTCCGGCCCACCACCGTAGCGGCCATCACCATCTATAACAACGAGAATCCTGGTGGCAAGTACCTGGTGATTGACCGCCTCTTCACTCACAACCTGGTGAGCACCGCCGTCAAATCCTTTTTCGGTCTATGGTACTGCGTGCATCGCCAGATGGCCGAACCCACCAACGACATCACCACTCTCCGGGGCACCGGTGATGGTGCGCCGCCGAACGTTGGCATAGTCTACGTGGATGTTGGGGCGACGGTTGTCAATGATGGATGGTTCCCCGCTGGGCGAGAAGGATCAATCTCGGAGACTGGCGTTACGCCGCAGGGAATCGCCGAATGGGAGGCCAAAGGTCGCTTAGTAGTGCCGCCTGGAGGTGGCCTGAGTGTGCAGATTGTTTCCTCCCTAGTTGGCGAGACTTTCACCAGCGGTGTCGCCTGGTGGAGGACACAACTCTAAGATGCCCTGGGAAGCTCTGAAGGCCATCATAGAACAGGCCAAAGTCGGAAGGCTTGAGTCGGAAGCGGCGTGTCCTATCTGTGGCACGCCGCTGGACGTGAACGCTAAAGGACAGAAAAATTGCCCGATGGGCTGCTATCGGACAAGCTGAAATGGAGGTAAGGCGCACAGAGGGCCAGGAGGGTTTCAAGTGCCCTCTGTGCAAAGGATACTTGGTGCAATCGTGGTATGTAGACCTGGACGGCGAGGTACATGTCACGGTGCGGGGGGCCCGTAACGATACCGAACGCTATTGGGACTGGCAGGAAGAGCACCCGAACATAAAACAAGGCTGACCCCTAGAGGTCTCTAATTCTAAGAAAGCATAGAGGGAGAGACAGGTGAGCAATCTACTTAATGCTTTGGCGGTCACGCCAAGCAAAATGGCCTGCACGCAGTCGGGCAATATGCTCGGCAGTCAACTTCTTGCCTGTCCGATGTTGATTATGCTTGGCCTTTTTGCTTATCCGTTGGCGGGTTTCTTCCGTGTGATGGCGACCTGTGAAACCGCGACTGCGTTTTCCGTACATACCGTTGAATGGCCCTTTAAGTGGCTTATGAAGGCCCAACTCAAACGCATGTTTTTGGTTGCGGCTAGGCGTGACATATTCAAGATTCCCAATTGCATTATGAGTTTTTACGCCATCCTTATGATTGGTCTCCATACCATCTGGACATGGGCCAAGAAAAGCCTTAAGAATAAGAATATGAACTTTTTGCTGTTTGACGATATTGTTGCGAGACAGCCTCACTTGGGAATAACCCCGGACTATGCCCGGACGAAGAATCCGTCCGGCAAAGGTGTTTCTATACGGGGCATCACGACGAACTCTGCCAAGATTAGAAATGCTGTACCAGCCTTCATAGCCAATTACAGAGCGCCATTCCTCAATCACTTTACATCCTCCATCTTCATAAAGGATACCACATAAAATGTCATCATGGTACTGTTCAAGAGAGGCCGTAAAAAGGGCCGCTGGGATAGACGGCGGCGATAGGGACTTCGTTGTTGACCGCTTGATAGAGACGGCCAGCCGAATCCTTGACAGGCTGACGCGGCGCTACTTCATTCCCCGGACTGAGACGCGGTATTATCCGTGGCCCCCTTTACAGGCAAGCCGTTCTCATATCCTCTGGCTCGACCAGGACCTGATCTCCGTTACCACCCTCCAGACGCAGGCTCAGGATACGAGCCCGACGATCATATCCTCTTCGGACTATTTCCTCGAACCCATCAACACCGGACCACCCTATAACCGTATCGAAATAGACCTATCTTCAAGTGCGGCGTGGGAAGCGGGGGATACGCCTCAGCGTTCCATCAGCGTACTCGGTTCCTGGGGCTACGATAACGAGACCGAGGGAGGCGGGACAGTGGCCAGTGGATTAGCTTCCAGCGCTGCGGCTACATCCTTTGTGTGTTCCGATGGTTCTCGGATAAATGTAGGCAATACTTTGCTCATAGAGTCCGAGCAACTATTCGTCTCCGAACGTACTAGTGCTGCCCTGGCTGCCATCCTGATTGACGGGGCGCTGACGGCTGACAAGTCCGAGGTGAGTGTGACCGTGGATACTGGACATAGTTTACATGTGGGCGAAGTCATCCTCGTGGGTTCGGAGCGCATGTACGTGGAAGTTGCTGGGACTACGGTTCTGACCGTCATCCGGGCCTATGACGGTTCCGTTTTGGCGGCTCACGCCAACGACACGGCTGTGCATGTGTTCCGCACCCTGACGGTGGAACGGGGCGTGAACGGAACGACGGCAGCCACGCACGCCAACGCCACTGCTATATCCGTCTACACGCCGCCCCTGGAGATTCAGACTCTTTGCATCGCAGAAGCGATAGCGGCCTATCATCAGGAGCGCAGCGGATGGGGCCGGGAGATAGGTTCCGGTGAGGGACAAAGGGAATGGAGCGGGCGCGCGCTGGACGATTTGAGGAAGCGTGTTCAGAAGATCTACCGAAGGGCAAGGATGGCGGTCGTATGATAGGCCTCGAAGTCAAGGTTAGTGGCCCACTAT
>Ga0180007_10004651_pt1 | contig 14385 bp, 21 predicted proteins | sample MM_PC_MetaG_FD_121122 | JGI IMG/M metagenome (GOLD analysis project Ga0180007, IMG submission 121122) | Groundwater microbial communities from the Aspo Hard Rock Laboratory (HRL) deep subsurface site, Sweden - MM_PC_MetaG | ecosystem: Environmental > Aquatic > Deep subsurface > Groundwater... | reverse complement strand
GTTGTATTAGTAGTAGATAAAAAATAAAGATTTGAAAGGAGGTGAGAATAAATATGAAAAAAATATTAACAGCAACAGCTTTGGTTGGAGCCGGTTTAATTTTAGCTACTTCAGCAGTGAATGCTTATAGAGGTGATCCTAACGTTACCGGGCCTAACCATACCCCTGAAAGACATGAAGCTATGACTCAAGCATTTTTGAATAATGATTACAATGCTTGGAAAGCTTTAATGGCAGATAGACCAATGGGTCAGAGAATTACTGAGGAAAACTTTGGTAAGTTTGTTGAAATGCGTAATCTTAGGCATGAAGGCAAAATTGACGAAGCCAATCAAATTCGAGCAGAACTTGGTTTTGGTTTAAGAAATGGATCTGGTAAAAATATGGCCGGTGGATTCGATAAGCTCACCACAAGTGGTCAAAAAGATGGACAAGGTTATAAGGGAGGCTTGAAGTAATAAGCTAACTTATATAAATAGTAAAAGGGCGTGCTAGCCGCCTTTTTGCTGTGCTAAAATTAGGTGATGAATAGATGGACAATGGGAGTATTAATTCTAGCTACGATTTTATTTGGCTTTTATTTATATAAACAAACAAGAGTTAAGAGTGGTTGGGAACAAATCAGAGTTGGGGAAACGATGGTTAAGGTAATGGTTAGAGATACGATGGAGGGGAGAAGACAAGGATTGTCTGGGTTTGAGAAGCTTGAAGATAATGAGGGGATGTTATTTGTATTTCCGCTTTCTGCTAAGCATAGTTTTTGGATGAAAGAGATGAAATTTAACTTGGATTTTGTGTGGATTAAAGATGACAAGGTGGTTGAGATAACTGAGGGAGTTTTAGCTTCCGGCGGAAAAAAGACAATGGTGAAACCGAGTGTGTTGGTGAATAAAGTTTTGGAGGTTAATAGTGGTTTTATAAAGAAGAATAAGATTAAGGTGGGGGATGAGGTTGATCTATAACTTGTACAAGTGTTGACAAGTGAGATTATTTGGAGTAATGTAAATGTATATGAATGGAGTACAGACGATTGATTCTTCAATATTTAGAAATAACCTATCTTCTTATTTGGAAAAGGTTTCCACTGGAGGAGTGATGGCAATTTCTCGTTTTGGTCAGAAAAAAGCAATATTAATGGATAGTTTGAGTTTTAAGATTCAGTCTACTTTGATGGGTTTATTAGATAAATTTCCTAATTTAACTGAGAGAGAAGAAGAAACTTTAAATATATTGATGAATAAAAAGTCAAGACAAAATTTGATTAATGCAATGAGAGATATTGAAACCGGAAGCGTTGTTTCTAGTAATGAGTTATTTACATAGAATGCATAAAATTACTTATTCAAGAAGTGGAGCTAAATTTATAAGGAAAAGTAAGAAAAATAGTCGATTGCTTGATAAATTAAGAAAAATAAATAAGAATTTGGAGGTGGATTGGAAAAAGTTGGGAGCGAAAAAATTGAGCGGGGAGTTAAATTATATATATAGTTATAGTTTTCGGGTGAGAAAGGTGGATTATCGAGTGGCTTTTTCGATTCAGGGGCAAGAAATTTATGTTTGGTTGGTTGAAACAAGGGAGAACTTTTATAAACAATTATTGAGAAAGTTTAAGTAGATTTGTTGATTTTTAAATTTATTGCCAGGGGGCATGGTCGTAGATGGTGATTTTGGTACCGAGGTTGTCAAAGGTTAATAACCTATAGTATAATAATGGAATATGAGCGTAGTAGAAATAGAATTCAGTAGAATGGTTAATTTTGAGGTCAAATTAGCTAAAGCGTATCAATCCAAGGATCTATATTATAGTAGTTTGCGTTCTTTTAGAAATCCTTTAGTGAAAACAGTGGGTGTAGAAAAAGCAGGAGGTCTAGTGAGTAGATTGACTTTATGGGGAGTAGGTGATTTGGCTAGTTTAGGCCAAGTGAAACATTTTAATTTAACAACGGATGCAAATGGTATTACTAGTAATTTTGATAAAGTAATAAGTGGAAGCGAGGCCTTAGAAATATTTCCAAGCTGGGTAGGTAATATTGCATATTTAGGGGGGTTAGTTACTTTACCGGAGTTTAGAGAACAAGGGTTTGGAGAAGAGTTGGTGACTCAGGTGATATCTAGAGAAAAAAGAACGGTGGTGTTAACCACCCAAAATGCAACTGTATTAAATATTTTTAGGGATGTTGGGGGAAGTCTACTAGATGGGAGTAGGGATAATTTTCAATATTATTATTCATTTGGACAGTCGGGAGAGTTGTTAATTGATCGAAAGTTATGGGAACCGAACATGAAAATCAGGAAAAGTACGTCGGGAGTAAATATATCTAATGGAGGCGGAGTGATGTTTTTAAACAAAGATAGAAAAGGTGAAGAAATGCCGTTAATATTTTATGGAACCGATACAAGGGGGAGAATGTTGTGGTGGGGGATGAGGGAGTATAAAAGTGGACGTTTACCTAAAGATGGTCATTTTTTTCCAAGTCAAGCAGTGATTTTTTTAAATCCGACTTTGTCAAGACAAGAAGTTCAAATGTTAGTACCAGAAATTGCAGAGGGAATTGGCAGGAGTCGTTGGGTAGAAATTTTTCAAATTAGAGATCTTGAAAAGAGAATACCTTTTCCAAATGATTTAAGTAATTTACCTACGTATCAAGGATATGATTTAGGGAAATTTGATTTTGAAAATAATGTTTATCCAATTAAAGATATAGAATCTTGGCCAATAATTTGTTGATTATTTTCAGTTTACCTTAAAGAGAGGGGAAGTATAAGATAATATAGAAGTAATACTTGACAAATAAAGTATTACTTTGTATAGTAAGTGTTACTATGTATGGAGTAACTAGTTTAACTCAAAAAGGCCAAGTGGTAATACCAAAACCAATCAGAGATTTATTTGACTTAAAAGCCTTTGATAAGATAGTTTTTACGGTGGTTAAAGATAAAATTATGGTCGAGCCGGCTTTAACAGTTGATGAGGCCTATGGAATGATGGCTTCAAATATTAAACCGGTGTCTAAAAAAGATATGAAAGCATATATTAGACAGAGAGTAATGGAGAAGCATGGTCGTTCTTGATACTAGTGTTTTAGTGAGGTTTCTGACCCAAGATATTAAATCAAAAGCAGAAAAAGTAAAGCTGTTATTGGAAACGGAAAGAAGATTGTTTTTACCTGAGGTGGTATTGCCAGAGCTTGAGTATGTGTTAGGGGGACAGTATGGTCAATCTAAAGAAATTTTAGTTAAAAGCTTTAATTTTTTGGTGAATGCGAAAAATATTAAGACAGCTAAGTATGTTAAAAAAGCAATAAAAATTTATAAGGATAATAATATAGATATGGCTGATTGTTTAATAGCGGCTAAATCGATTGGTGGCAAGTTGGCGAGTTTTGATAGGAGTTTGTTAAAAGTAAAGGAAGTTAAAAAATACTGGGATTGAGTTTATGTGTTTTGCGATACCGCTTAAAATAAAAGAGATAAAAAAGGGGAAATTGTTGATGGAGGATGGGCGAGTGGTAAAAAATTTGACTGGGAAAGTTAACAAGGGAGATTATTTGGTTTGCCAACATGACATGGGAGTTGATAAACTAACTAGAGCTGAAGCATTAAAGATGCGTTTGGCTATTAAAGGAGTAAGTGATGAAATTTCAAAACGGAATTAAGTTAGCTTTGGTAACCGCGTTAATATCCGGAGTGTCTATATTTGTTAATGGGTTGGCGGTGAAGTCAGTGGGAGATCCACTGGTGTTGACGACTGTTAAAGGTCTTGGGGTGGGGTTATTTGTAGCTATATGGATAATGGGGAAAAAGATTAAGTGGTGGGAGATTAATAAGAGTGATTGGGGAAAGTTATTGGTAATTGCAGTAATTGGTGGATCAGTGCCGTTTTATTTGTTCTTTAAGGGTTTGATGATAGCCGAGTCGGCTAAGGCGGCTTTGATTCATAAGACTTTGATATTTTGGGTAGCGGCTTGGGCGATACCAATGTTAAAGGAAAAGATTAGTTTAAAGCAATGGGGGGCTTTGAGTTTAATAGTATTAAGCAACTTGGTGATAGGTGGAGTAGGGAAGTGGTCGTGGGGGATGGGAGAGACAATGATTCTTCTTGCTACGATTTTATGGGCGGTGGAAAATGTGATGGCAAAAATTGTTTTGAAGAAAGTGAGAGTGGAAATAGTGGTGGGAGCCAGAATGATTTTGGGTTCAGTTTTACTGTTATTTGCAACTATAGCCACGGGTAAAATAAACTTAATTTTTAAACTTTCTTTGATGCAGTGGGGTATGGTGTTAGTGACGGCGGGGTTGTTGTTTGGTTATGTGGTGAGCTGGTATAAAGCATTAAGCAAAGCTCCGGTGACTTTGGTGGCTACAGTCCTAAGTTTAGGATCTGTTATTTCTAGCATATTATCTAGTATATTTATTACTCGGAATTTAACATTTGGATTGTTGAGTCAGACTATTTTATTGATAGCAGGAACGTGGTTTTTTAGTATGGAGGCAAGAAAAAATGCGCGGATTGTTAAGATGCGCCAGGTACGCATTTTCACCAAATAAGCTGAAGTACTGTGGTCCTGGAGATAAAAATTTTCAGCTATTTTCCTATGTGAATGAAGGAGTGGAGGATCAAGGATTGGCGGAGTTGTTGGATGATTTTTCCGGTATGTTTCCATACTTAAAACTAATTGCCGATGAGAATAAAATTTCTGATCCGTTTGATGAAAAAGTGGTGGAGGCTTATTGGGTGGGGAATGAATTGTTGGAAGGAGTTAGGGTAAAAGATTTTTACAAACATTTAGTTGATGAGAGAGATTTTAAAGAAAGGATTAAAAAGAAGGAGTGGAAATGGATTATTAATAAAGTGCCGATGGGAGCTAAAGTACATCACAGTTTTCATGTGTTTAATATTTGGAATAGAACCGGGCATGAAGCCAAGCCACATACCATACCGACCATGGATAATTGTCGAATTTCGTGGGGAAAGATAAAAGAGAAGGGAAAAGATAAGTTAAAAGTGGAGACTCAAGAATTAATATATGAAGATAATAGGTTGAGTTTGAAAGATGGAGTGATAAAAGAAGTTAGTTGGCGGATTGGTGACAAAGAATTGATAAAGGGTTTAAAGAAAGGGGATTTGATTACTACTCATTGGGGGTGGGTGTGCGAGAAAGTAGATAAATTTAAGGTTTTAAACCTTAAATATTATACTGAGTATCATTTGAAATTGGCTAATTTAACAATATGAAAGTGTCGGTGTTCGGGAATCCAGATATAAAAGAGGATAACTTAGTAGTGAAGATGGTACCTGAGTTGAAGAAGAAATTTCCTGAGGTAGAGTTTAGAGTAGAGGATCCGAGCGAGGGGTTAAAACCGCCGGAAAATGGCCTGTGGGTGATTTTGGATGTGGCGGTGGGTATAGATAAAATCAGGGTGTTTGAAGATTTGGATAAGTTGACTACAGAGAGAAAGACTAGTTTGCATGATTATGATGTGGCGATGGAGTTAAAGTTATTAAAAAAGCTTGGGAGGATAGAGAAGTTAAAGATAGTGGCGGTGCCTGGAGACATGGACAGGGAAAAAGCGTTGAGAGAAATTGTTAGGATTATAGAGAATATTTAAAGTTCCGAACTTTAAATATTCCAGGTACGGAACCTAGAATTTATTTCCAGTTTATTTTAAGAAAATGAGCTGCACAGGACATGCAGGGGTCGTAGGCGCGGATTAGAATTTCGATTTGGTATTCGAGGGATTGTCTGAGTTTTTTCGTTAAGGTGACTCCTTCCAGCTTCGCTGTCCCGACTCGGCATTCTGCCGGGTCTCCTGTCAAGGAGTCACCTTTTTGGAGGTGAGAATCTACCAAAATTTTAATATCGTTTTGGATGTTTAACTGGTTTTGGCCGGTGGGAACCAGGATTTCGGCATCTTTAACCAGATTATTTTCAATAGTTAGGCGGTGATAGAGAATACCTCTTGGAGCTTCGACAACGCCAAAGCCGGTGCCGGTACTAATCAAAGCTTTAAGGAGAGGTTCCAGAACAAAAGTGGTATTGGTTAGAATTTCCAGGGAGTCGTCGATAGCGTTTAGGATTTCGATAGCCTGAGCTAAGTTATTATGATGAATATTTTTGGAGGGAAATAAGCTTAAAGATGAAGCTGTATCTTGCTTGGTTTTTTTATTTAAAGCGTCTTTATTAAGGTTAATGCGGGCCAAGGCTCCGGTCATGTAGAAACCTTGTTTGTAGGTGTAGGCGGCGGCTTGAGAGTAGGTCAAGTCCTTGTGTTCCAGTTGGCCACGGTATTCTTCTGAAGGAATATCGATGCCATCTGAGCTAATGACTCGGCCTAAAATGTATGAGTAGGTAGGGTCTTTAATGGCAAGATAAGGAATTTGTTGGAGTTGATGGAATTTGGAGTTGGCAAAGATTTTGATTAATCTTAGAACGGCAGGGCGAATGGCTTGGAGTTTAGCAATAACTTCTTTGGTTTTAGTTTTTTCGGGAAATTTGGTGAAGCCACCAACCATGGGTAGAGGAGCATGAACTGAGCGACCACCGGTGAGGATTGATAGTTGATTGCCGGCGTCTTTGACATCAAAGGTATCGTGGAGGAGTTGGTGTTGGTGTGGGTCTTTTTCGTCAAAATCTAAAAGAGAGTCTTGGTTAAAAAGATCCGGTAAAACAAAGATATAAAGATGAAGGGCGTGGTCTCTGATAATTAAGCCATTGTTAATTAAGCGACGAAGAGTTTGAGTTTGTTTGGAGGGGATAATTTTGAAAGCTTGTTCGACGGCTTCGATGGCGGCTAAAATATGGGCGTTGCTACAAGTGCCACAGATTCGGGCGAGTAAGGCGGGGGCGGCAAGAGCGGGTTTGCCTTTGATGGCTTGAGTGTAGAAGCGTTTGTACTCGGTGATTTTAAAGTGACACTTAGTGACTTTGTTATTTTTAATGGAGAGATCGAGACTGGCTCCGCCTTCGATTTTGCAGATTTCTTTGAGTGATAGATCTAGATTTATTTGATGCATGCTTTTATGTTTGTTTTTTAAAATTTCACCAACCAGTTTTTTCAGGAACCGTGTTCTCTGATCCAGCGATCAGAGCCACTCTATCTCGTTTCAATTTTCCGATTACGGAACCATGCAAATTGAAACTGCGAGCGTTCCAGAAAAAAGGTTGGTTGCATTTTTGATTTATCAAATTAATAATCATGATTTTTTGGTATTGGTAGCTAAAATTAATTGATTAATATAGTCGATGAATTGTTGTTCGTTCATGGGGCAGCCGGAGATGGAGTGATTGACAGTGACAATATCGGCCGGAATTTGAACTTTTTCTGCGTAGTCAAATCTTTCTAAAATAAATTTTATTTCGGCTTGTTGCTTGGGGTCGAATTGGTTTCTTTGGGAAGAAGGTTGGCCGGTGACGGCACAGGAACCAATAGCAACTACAATTTTGGCTAACTTTCTAATTTGTTTTAATTTTTCTTCTTGTTTTTTTGAAGAGATAGCCCCTTCGATAAAAGCAACATCCATGGGGCCTAGCGGGGGAGATTTTCGAAAGACTTTGGCGTATTTGAAATCTAGGTGTTTGAGCCAGTCTTGCCAGTGAGTGTTTAATAATTCGGTCATTAAGATGGTAGAGTCCTCACAACAAGTGAAGGTAAACCAACCGATAATAAGTTTTGACATAAAGTTAGTCTAACAGATTTTGGTTTACTTGACAGCATGGGGGAGAGAAAGTTATATTAGTGGGACTGATGGAATTTAGTTTGACTTTGCAGTTATCACATGCCACGGAAATGGCGGCTATTGGAGCGGCAAGAGCGGCGGGATTTGGGGATAAAAATAAAGCGGATAGAGCGGCGGTTAAAGCGATGAGAGAATTTTTTAATCAAGTTGATTTTAATGGTAGGGTAGTGATTGGCGAGGGAGAGAAAGATGAAGCGCCGATGTTGTATATTGGAGAAAAGTTGGGGACCGGTAAGGGTAGAGCGGTAGATATTGCGGTTGATCCACTCGAGAATACCAGTGCGACGGCTAAACTTGACGGTAGAGCAATTTGTGTGTTGGCGGCCAGTGAAAAAGGCGGTTTGTTTCATGGTCCTGAGATGTATATGGATAAGTTGATAGTAGGTAGGGAGGCCAAAGGTAAAGTTCATTTGGATGACCAGCCAAAAAAGAATTTAAGAGCAATTGCCAAGGCTTTGAAAAGAGAAGTGAGGGATTTGGTGATAGTGATATTGGATAGAGAGAGGCATGAAGAGTTGGTGGCTAAAGTTCGAGAAGCCGGGGCAAGAGTTAAGTTGGTTTCCGGGGGAGATTTGACACCGGGAATTGCGGCTTGTATGAGAGGTACGGGAGTTCACGCGGTGATGGGAATTGGAGGCGCGCCTGAAGGAGTGTTAGTGGCGGCGGCGATGAGATGTTTAAAGGGTGAGATTCAAGGTAGGTTTTGGCCGAAAAATAAGGAACAGGAGTTGAAACTTAACCAAATGAAGATGGATAAAAATAAAATTTATTCTCAGGATGAGTTGGCTAGTGGCAAAAATATTATTTTTTGTGCTACCGGAGTGACTCATGGGGATATTTTAAAAGGAGTCAGGTTTTTTGGAGGGGGAGCCAGAACTCATACCTTGGTGATGAGTACACAATCAGGCAAGATTAGGTTTATTGATACGACCCATGTGTTTGATAAAAAAGAAGTAGATTATAGATTATAAAAAGGAGACATATGTTGCCAAGTACGGTTTTAGAATTAGTAAAAGGGATGGTGGAGGTGGATGGTGAGAAAATAACGGCGGTGGTGGAGAATAAACTTTTAAGTTCACAATGGGATGAGGTGGTGGTCATGGCAGTATTTGGAAGTGAGGTTGAAAAATCAGCCTGTAGGTGGTTGATTTGGGAAGTGGGTCAGTGTGTGGGAGTAAGACCAGCTTCGATTAATGATTTATATATGGCTCGTGGTAGGAAAGAAGTGCCATTAGATTTTACGGTGCCGGCGATGAATTTGAGGGGGATGGGATACGATATGGCAAGATCAGTGTTTAAGGCGGCCAAAAATTTAAAAGTAGGGGCTTTGATTTGTGAGTTGGCAAGAAGCGAGATGGGTTATACAGATCAGTCACCGGTTGAGTATGTGGCTGTAGTTTTGGCCGGAGCGATTCGGGAGGGTTGGAGGGGAGGTTTGTGTGTTCAAGCCGATCATTTTCAGGCAAAGGCTTTGGAGCCAGGGAAGCCTAAAGAAGGAGAGATAGAGGCTATTAAAGAGTTAACCGAAGAATCGATTAAAGCCGGTTTTTACAATATCGATATTGATATGAGTACTTTGGTTGATCTAGATAAAAAAAGCGAGAAGGAACAGCAGTTTGGAAATATTAAATATTCCTTAGAACTGGCTAAGTCAATTCGAGAAGTTGAACCGGAAGGAGTGACAGTTAGTATTGGCGGAGAGATTGGGCATATTGGAGGTAAAAACTCGACGATAGAAGACTTTGAGGCATATATTAAGGGGTTTAATCAAGGATTGGGTAATTTAACCGGTATGAGTAAAATTAGTGTGGCCACCGGTACTCATCATGGAGGGGTGGTATTGGCGGATGGAAGCTTGGCTGATATCAGTGTAGATTTTAAGGTGTTGGGAGATATTTCTAAGGCTTGTAGGAGTTTAAAAATTTCTGGAGCAGTTCAGCATGGAGCTTCGACATTACCTGATCAGTTTTTTAAAGAGTTTGTGAAAGCTGAGGCAATTGAAGTTCACTTGGCTACAGGATTTCAGAACATTATGATGGACCATAAAAGTTTTCCCAAGGAGTTGTTGGAGAAGATGTATAGATGGTTGGATGAGAAAAAAGTAGATGAGCGAAAAGAAGATCAAACCGACGAGCAGTTTCACTATAAGTTAAGAAAAAAAGCTTGGGGAGAGTTTAAGAAAGAGTGTTGGGATATTGATGAAAAGGCGAGAGAAGAAATTAGGGAAGATTTAGAAAAGAGATTTGAATTTTTATTTAAAGAACTGAATGTGATTAATACAGAAGGTCTGGCTAAAAAATGGATAAAGGCAGTTGAGATTCATAAAACGGTTAAAGATTTTACTGTAAAGCAAGATCAAGTTGAAGAAGTTAGGGGCTTATCTGATTAAATTATGAATAAAAAAACCATCAGAGATATAGATCTGGCAGGAAAGAGAGTTTTGGTGAGGGTGGATTATAACGTGAGTTTGTTGAATGGAATTAGGGTGGGAGATGATACTCGAATTAGGCAGACTTTGCCGACTTTGGAGTATTTGCTTAGTAAAAACTGCAAGTTGTTTTTAGTGTCTCACTTGGGTAGACCAAAAGGTAAAAAGGTGGAGGAATTTAGTTTAAAGCCAGTGGCTGAACATTTAAGTAAAGTTTTAGATAAAAAAGTGGAGTTGTTTCAAGAAAAAATAGGGTCAAAAGAATTATTAACCAGAGTTAGCCAGGCAAAAGAGGGTAGTGTTAACATGTTGGAGAATATCAGGTATTATGCGGAAGAAGAATCAAATGATGAGGTTTTTGCAAAAAAATTAGCTCAGGTGGCAGAAGTATTTGTAAACGATGCTTTTGGAGTGGGTCATCGAGCTCATGCTTCAACTGTTGGAGTGGCTAAGTATTTACCGGCAGTGGCAGGGTTTTTGTTGGAAAAAGAGGTGGATATTATTAGCAAGTCGATTGAAGACCCAAAGAAACCAATGGTGGCAATTATTGGCGGAGCTAAGGCAGAGACTAAAATTACTTTGGTTGATAGGTTGTTGGAGAAGGCAGATGTTTTGATTGTGGGTGGGGGAGTGGCCAATACATTTTTAAAGGCTTGGGGATATGAAGTAGGGAAGTCGTTGGTTGACCATGAGATGGTGGAGTTGGCCAAGAAATTATTTTGGAAGGCTTCGAGAAGTAAAACTCGAATGTTGTTGCCAACTGATGTGGTGTTGGGAGATTTGGAGAAAAATATTCACAATGGAGTGGTTGCTGGTGATAAGATTTCAAAAGACATGCAAGCTTTGGATATTGGTCCCAGAACTCAGGCGGAGTTTGGAGCGGCGATTGCCGGCGCGGGGACGATTATTTGGAATGGTCCGATGGGGGTGTATGAAGATAGTCGTTATGCAACCGGAACAGATTTTGTCTACCACGCGATTGCTGAAAATAAAGAGAGTTTGTCGATTGTAGGTGGTGGAGATACTTTGGCGGCCTTGAAAGAAAAAGATTTTTTGAAGACCATTGATCATGTGTCCACCGGTGGAGGAGCAATGCTGGAGTTTATTGAGACAGGGACTTTGGCGGGGATAGAGGCTTTACTGGATAAGTAATATGAAAGTTTCCTTGACAGAAGGAAAGATTTTAAACAAGATGGGAAGTAAAGATTTGCTATAATGGATTGATGGATAAGTAGTGGTTAGTATATAATGAAAAGTATATGGTGAATTGGAAAAACCCAAAACCACATTTTGAAGAAAAAACTCCTCCAAAAAGAAAAAGAAATGGGGGGGGATATTTTAGTAAAGAAACAATGAAAAGAATGATTGAGTTAATTGAAGAAGGAAAGAAAGCGAGAGAAGAATATTTTAAGGATTATGGAAACTCAGCTGTTTGTTAGCGGTATTTTTCGGAAAAAAGTTGAAGGATTATATGTTTATCTTGACAATGATTTTCTTTCTGCTTTATTTAAGGACGAGGAGTTATTAAAACAAGTTAATGATGTGTTATCAGGAGGAAATTTATTAATTGACCCCTTTACTAAGTTTGAGTTTTTAAGAGGAACTTATATTCCTAAAGAAGTTAAAACAAGCAAAGATTTTATTGAACAGCCTGGTTTTATAACTGCTCCTAATCGTCAAGAAATTTTCTTAAAAATTCAAGAAAATGCTTTATTATTATCAACAATTTATTCACATAAAAATATTTCAAAGAAAAAAAATAGTGGTGGTTTAAGCATTGTCGATTTATTTTTAGCTGGGAGATTAATGTTGAATTGGTCAAAAACTGTTTTGATCACAGGAAATAAGAAAGATTTTCCAAGATGTGTTTTTGATGTGCTTGGAGTTATCAACTTTGAGCAAGAAGGGGACGGATCAATGAGGGTTTATTCTTTAGTTCAGTTTAGTAAGGAAAAATTTGAAAGTTGTTACGGAGAATTAAAAAAAATTGAAAAAGTGAAAGATTAGTTATTTGAAGGGAACTGCTCTATGTTGATGATTGATAATTTAAAAGTTGAAGTAGAAGGGAAGAAGATACTTCAGGGAGTCTCCTTGAAGGTTGAGGAAGGGGAAGTGGTGGTGTTGCTGGGGCCAAATGCGTCAGGGAAATCCAGTTTAGCCAAGACTTTAATGGGTTTTGAGGAATATAAAATTATTGGCGGGGAAATAAGATTTAAGGGTAAGTTATTAAATAATAAAAAAATTGAGGATAGGGTTAAGTTGGGAATGGTGCTTTCATGGCAGAGCTCACCGGTAATTAAAGGAGTGAGTTTGGAAAAATTAATAGAGAAGACGGCTAAAAAGAGAGTAAAAGTAAAAGAGTTTGGGATAAGTGAGAAGTTATTAAAAAGAGATTTAAATCAAGGATTTTCCGGGGGGGAGAAAAAGTTAGTGGAGTTAATGCAAGTGGTGAGTTTGAATCCAAGCTTGGTGATTTTAGATGAGATTGATGCCGGTTTGGATGTTTTAAAAATTAAACAAATGATTAAGATAATTAAAACCAAGTTGGTTAATAATGGGGTTGGGGTATTGGTTATAACTCATCAGGAAGAAGTTTTAAAATTATTAAAACCAAAAAAAGTTTTGATAATGGTGAGGGGTAAGATTGTATGTAAAAGTAAAAATTATCAAAAAGTGTGGAGGGTGATCAATCAGCATGGTTATGATAAATGCAAAAAATGCAGGCTACTTACAGATAGATAATAGGAAGCCAAGAATAAGGCAAAAAGAGGGAGTTGAGATTTTACCGATAAAGACAGCCTTTGATAAGTATGGCTGGGTAAGAAGACAAATAAGACAGAAGCCGGATTTGGGATATTTTGTGTGGGTAAAGAAATCTATAGATCAAGAATTGGTCAGTTGTATGATGATATGCAGTAAAAACCAAAAGCAAAGAGTAAATAATTTGATGATAATTGAGCCGGGAGTCAAGACACAAGTTTTGGGGGTTTGCCAGACTAAGACAACCGGGTTGAAAGGAGTACATGAAGGTGAGGTATTGATAATTTTGAAAAAAGGCTCAAGTTTAAGGTTAAAACATGGTCATCACTGGAGTAAAACAGATAAAGTAAAGATGAAGTTAAGAATTAAAGTGGGGGAGGGAGCCAGTTTAATTAAGGAATATAAATGTGTTAAAACGCCAAAAGATTTAGATATTGTAACTAAGATAAGGGTAGAAAAAAAAGCCAAAGTTAATTTAAAAACAATAATTTTAGCTAAAAATGGCAAGGTGAGTTTAAAAGAATTAGGTGAGTTAACGGGAGATCGGGCTGAGGCAGTAATAAGGTTAAGGTTAGTGGCCACTGAAAATAGCCAAATTAAGGCAGAGAGTATGATGAGGGCTAGGGGCAAGTCGGTGGGGCATGTGGACTGTATGGGTCTGGTGGCAGGAGATGAGGCGAGAATTAAAGTGGTGCCGGGACTTTTAAATATGGATAAGTTTAGCAGTTTGACTCATGAGGCGTCAGTGGGCAGAATTGAGAAAGAAAAGCTTGATTATTTAAGAACGCGAGGGTTGAGCAAACAGCAAGCAATTGATTTGATTGTGAGCGGATTTTTAGAGATTGATGGTAAAATTTAAGATATGTTAGATGCAAGCAAAATTAAAAAAGATTTTCCGATATTAGATAGAGACGTAAACGGCAAGAAGTTGGTGTATTTGGATAATGCGGCTACTAGCCAAAAACCAATTCAAGTAATTAAAGCGGTGAGTGATTACTATTTAAAACATAATGCCAATGTGCATCGGGGGATTCATACTTTAAGCGAAGAGGCCAGTGAGATGTATGAGTCGAGCAGAAAAATAGTAGCCGAGTTTATTGGAGCTAGCAAAGATGAGTTGGTGTTTGTCAGAAATGCCACTGAGGGAATAAATTTGGTAGCTTGGGCCTGGGCGTTTCGAAATTTAAAAAAAGGTGACGAGATTTTAACAACTGAAATGGAGCATCATGCCAACTTAGTGCCATGGCAGGAAGTAGCTAAAAAGATTGGAGCGAAGTTGGTGGTAGTTGGGGTAACCGATGAGGGATTATTAGATATGAAAGATTTTAAAAATAAATTGAATCAAAAGACTAAGTTAATGGCGGTGGTGCAGGTTTCAAATACGACCGGGGTGATTAATCCGGTTGATGAGATTACTAAGTTAGGGAAAAGAGTGGGGGCAAGGGTATTAATAGATGCG
>Ga0180007_10004650_pt1 | contig 14387 bp, 19 predicted proteins | sample MM_PC_MetaG_FD_121122 | JGI IMG/M metagenome (GOLD analysis project Ga0180007, IMG submission 121122) | Groundwater microbial communities from the Aspo Hard Rock Laboratory (HRL) deep subsurface site, Sweden - MM_PC_MetaG | ecosystem: Environmental > Aquatic > Deep subsurface > Groundwater... | reverse complement strand
ATTTTCTATTGATCCGAACATTCTTTGATAAACCTCGTAAATCAATCTATTTTCGTTTTCCAGCTCAGGTATGCACTCTGAGCATGGAGGATCTTCATTATAAAGCTTTTCATATGTAATTCTGCAATCACGGCAATTTATTTCACTGGCCCGGATGCAGAATTCCGCAAGTTTTTTTTCTGCTCTTCTCGCTCCTCCTTGATGTCTGCGGCCAGGATTTCCCGGAACTCGTTGACCAGCTCTGAAAAGCCGTCAATCTCCCTTGAGGCCCGGATCACATTATCAGGATTACATTCCATGGGCTTTCCATCCCGGTCAAAGATATTTTCCCAGTCAACAACAACGGTCGAAAGGGTCAATTCCCGGTCGAGCTTTTTGTTCGTGTTCTGGCTGAAATTGGGCTCAAGCTTGCCTTTCTTGCCCTTCTTGTAATCAATTTTTTGTTCAAAAACCTTGTCAAAGATATCAGCCGTTTCCCCGGGCAGCATATGTTTGATCTTAAGCCTGGATTTATCCGGGTCGCCTTCAACGTCAAACCAGCGTTCTTGTACCTTTGAAATTCTCATAATACCTTAGCTCCTTTTTTTAAAAGTTTTTGCTCCGTTTTTGTGAAGGGCGGATGGAGGCGGAGCATACCTCCCCGGACAATTCCGGCCCGCCCAGTTTGTTAACATTAAATCAACCTCATTGCGCCTTCAATTTTCCCCGAAAAATCTGTGGTTGCAAGACCGCTCATGTCAACACTGATTGTCGGCTCCGTGAAAATCTTGATATGGCTGATATCGACATTTGCCGGCAATCCACCGCCTGCCACGGTTGTTGAGTTCGGGGTATAATAGCTGGTATCGTCAACGTAAAATCTCAGGTCTGTCAAATCGGATTTGCTCCAGTAGGCCAGCTTGATCATGTCCTGGCCCTGGGTATCATCCTTTTTGTACTTGCCTGCAAATGTGACGTTCCCGCCCGTTCTGAGCCCTCTCAGGGTCTGCACAGATTCATCACCAAATGCAGTGTCGTCAAGCTCTGAAAAACTTCCACCCGTAATTGACCAGTTGCCAATGCCGAGGATGATGTTTGCGCCAATCGTGACCTTACAATCACGCCCAACTTTTGATTCGTTTGCCATTTTATTTTCCTCCGGTTATTTTGTCCCAGGGGCTCCAGTCCTGAAAACGGTTTAAAAAGTTATTTCATTATTTTCTGGAACAGTTTATATGTCCCCCAGTCCGCGGCCAAAAGCGTCAAATGCTTTATGTCAATGCTCGCATCAACAATAATCGGTATTACCATTTTTTTCAACTTGGAACAGAAATTAATATCCTCACCAATGGGCTGACCGTTTTCCCCGGTTGTAAATTCAAACGGTTTTTCTGGAAACATATCGTTGAAAATCTGCATATCATAAAGAATACAGCCGGTCCCGGTGTAATCGACCTGGACATTATTAAAAAAATTGCCGTCCTTGTCTCTTATTTTTTCATCTGGAACTTGTCTGAGCTTCCCCACCTCACCCTCAAGCAACAATGGGTCAAAGGGCGGATATCTCCTGTGGACCCTGGCACCAACCACCGGCTTATCATGGGCCAACAGTTTTTCGATCATGTTGTCTGTTTTATAAATCTGGTCAGAGTCCATAAACAAAATATGTGTGCATCCAAGGATCAATGCTTGCTGAACAAGGTTGTTCCTGGCCGCGTCCACCTGGCAGGGAAAATCCGGAAAAAGTATGTCAATGTCTGCAATCTGGCCTTTTCTTGCCTTGCCAGCCATATAATCAGTGACAACTTTCACAAAGGAAAAAAGAAATTGATTGTAAACCTTGTCATCGGTCAAAGGAACTGCAATTGCCAGCTTGACACCGGATTTCTCTTTCATCCTTTCCCGTTTGCGCCGGCAGTATGTTTTATAGTCGTGATCCCTGTTCTCGTTTGAATATGCTTTCTGGTACCCCTCGTCGTATTCAGCGGTTTTGTTGATAGGATGATGATGAGTAATAAGGCTTTTTTCGGCATATGTCCATCTGCCCATCTCATCAGCAATATCCCTCAGTTCATTGTCTCCAAAGCAATGCTTATAATCCAGGGAAAAGAAAGATCCGCCTGGAATATAATCCAGCATGTTTTTATGAGCCATCCAATGCGCAAGAGGGTTGCCGTTCTCCGTGTTGATATCCTGAGTATTAAGCCCCACGACACCCCAACCATCAGGCAGGCTTTCCATGGCATCCAAGGCGTGTTTCAGGAAGTCTTTTTCAGGGGTGGTATCATCTCCAAGGAACATAACAAGGTCATGTTCTGCTTCGTATGTAAGCGCACGAACCATGGCAGGGCAGCCTATCCCATCTGTGTCCTCTCTCGTCAAAATCTCGTACTCATAGGTGGGTATGCCGGCATTGTTTATAATGGCCTCAATGCACCTGTCCGCGCTTTTAGGCCTGGTCACTGGAATGATTATTGATACTTTTTTCATATTTAGCTCCATTTTTTATTTTCAATTGTCCATTCAACGACTTTTTTTAATGTTTCATAAAATCCTTTTTTTGCAATCCACCCCAGGTCATGAATTTTTGATCCATCCAAGGCGTATCTTAAATCATGCCCTGGCCGGCAGGAGTGAAAATCGACCATTTCATATTTCAATTCTTTTCCGATAATATCAGCGATTTTCTGAGCAAGTTCCAGGTTATCAATTTCAATTTCACCGACAATATTATATTGACCCTTCGATGCGTCTATTTTATCAAGGTTTTCTTTGCTGTTTTCAATTAAAAAATGCACGGCATCGGCTACGTTCCTGGCATGGATATAAAACCTGGTCCCGGCTTTTGTTTTGGTATGGTCTGCATGGATAGTGATAACCTCACCGCTTAAAACTTTTCTGATAACCAAAGGGACGAACTTCTCTGGATGCTGCCTCTCGCCAATAACGTTCATTGTGTTTGTGATAATTATTGGCAGGCTATAAGTATTTGCATAGGCCCTGCAAATTGATTCTTGAGCTGATTTGCTGGCTGAATATGGATTACCTGGATTAACCCTGTCCCCTTCTTTATAATTGATTCCTTCTGGTGCCGTGCCATAAACCTCATCTGTCGAAAACTGAACAAACTTTTTTAATCCAGATAAATTCCTGGACCATTCAAGCAAGTTCAAAACAAGATTGATATTATTCTGGATAAATGGGACAGGATCTTCAATCGAATTATCAACATGGCTTTCACTGGCAAGGTTTATGATATAATCGACTTCTCCCACTTCTTGAGCGACCCCGTATGAAATATAAGATGTCAAATCAATTGGAAATATTTTAATCCTTGAATTATCAAAACAGTCAATATCTCTGAGCCTATCGAACCCATTTGAAGCATAAGTCAACTTATCAAAGATGATAATATCCCAATCGGTTTTTTTCAGAAAATGCTCAACAAAATGATGACCTATGAATCCACAGCCACCTGTTATGAGAATTTTAGTCATTGGCTTGCTCCGGTTTCATTAAAATCCCATGGGTATGAATTATATGAAGTTCATTGCTCGTGATATAATCGCTCATTTCAATAACCTTGAACCTTGCTTTTATACCATTTGTTTCAGCCCAAGGGCCTTCGCAAAAATAAAACCAAGAATTGATATTCCAAAAACTCACATGTGTAGGGTCCTGAAATGCCCCTCTGCCGTCTGTAGATGGAGTTGAATGCTCAAACCTTCCCCCGGGCTTCAAGATCCTCCAAATCTCGTCAATGACAAAGATGGTTTTTCCAAGTGGAATATGCTCCAGGAAATCAAAGGCCCGAACTTCATCAACGGAATCATCATCATAATGAAATCTAAACCCACCTGTAACGTCTAACAGCAAATCAGGCTCGCATTCTGGATCAATGTCAATATTGATCCACCCGTCAAGTTTTTTTGATCCTGATCCTAAATTTAATTTAATTTGCTCCATTTTTAGCTCCTTGTTTTTTCTTGATATTCTGTTATTTTTTTTGCTGCATTGATAAAATCTTTTGAATCCATTGTTTTTTTCATATAATTACAAATAGAACAACATGGCGCAACATTACTCTCTATATATCCAAGGTCATTATTTATCCTGTCAATACCATTGCATTTATATCCACCATTAAGTCTTTTGCCTAACATTTCTCGTGGACTTGATCCACAATATATACAATCTTTTTTATGCAAAGATTTTAAATATCTTTCTGAAATTGCAAACTCAATACCCCTTCTAATTGAATTAAATTTCATAACAGATATAATATTTTTACAAGCACTAACGCCTTTTGGTCGTGTATGTAAACAGCCACAACTTTTTGAATGGCCAGACCTTAAATTATGACCAGAAACAATCCTTTCTATCCCGCATTCACAACGACAATTCCAATCAACAAATCCGCAGTTTGTTCTACCAGCCTTTGATAAAACAACCCAGCTACCATACTTATTCCCTTTTTCATTTATTAATTTTGGCATCCTATGAACGCCCCTTCTCAAGTAAAACTTCATATTCAACTTTGTATCGCTTTATGGGGGGCTCCTGTGAATTGTCATTCAAAGCAATTCCAGGATCAATTCTTTTAAAGTCTAAATGGCGCCACCCAGTAACCGTCAAGCTGCAATCATCGAACATTGTCTTTAAAGATTCCAAAAGCTGACCTGCCTGGATAGACGAATTGCTCTGAGTGAAAATATCAAATTGTAAAAGGAAATCAACGTTTTCATCAGAAAAATCATATTCTGTTTGTCCGTCAACTGAAAAATATGTGCAATACGGGAATTGTGTTCCTTGTGGAGCAGAATCAAGATACATTTTGCCAGATATGTCCTTGTAAAATCCGGTCGTGGTGTTTGCTGAGAATTTATTCCATATCGCCTGAAAAAGTGAATTCATATTAGAATCCCATCCTCTCATTCCATGTCATGCCGCCGCCGATCAATCTTGGATCAATTGTTTTTTTTGTAGAAGTGCTTACGGAAAGATTGTCCATTGCCTCCTGATACATTTGAGTTGCCTTTCTGATATTCTTCCTTGCAGCCGGCCTCATAAAAGGATGAGCCGGTAAAAAAACAGGAGGTATCTTTTTATTTCCATAAGGATGGACCCCAGTAATAGGAGTTCCAAGCTCAAAAAATGAAGCGTGATATTTTGGTTTCCAATTTTTAGGGCCCTGGCAATAGACCAGGTACCCGCCATCTTTAAATTTGCTTTCTTGAATACTAAATTGATCCAATAGACCGCCCACTGTGGTATTATCTGCTTTTTGCTTTAAAATGCGCTTTGCATCTTCCATGACATTGTTTGCCACTTCTTTCGATACGTTTTTTAAAACAATCTTGGATGCGTTCAAGACCTGGTCCCCATACCACTCCATCTTAAAGGTCATTTCAAGAATCCTCCGTGACCAAAAAATCAAGGGTCTTATTCCGCTCGTCCCAATTGATGGGTGCCCCCTTGATATTAAAAATCCGTGTTCCAAAAACTATCCTGTGTTTTGAAGTGATCCCGGCCCGGTATCTTATCCGGATCTTGTTGGTGATAACAGATTCGAGTTTCATTGCATCCAATTGCTCTTTTGAAGTCAATGGCATGATATGAGCTGGTACGCTGTCCATGCCGGCAATATCCGTCCAGGTAACCGTAAAACCTCCAAGACCATCAGCCACCTGTGTTTGCTCCTGGATTGATATTTTATGTCTCATTTTGCCAGATCTCAAAAAACACCCCCGAAAAGTTTGTATGGGAAAAGCATTGCTTCCCACTTTCCAAGATTAAAATAATTTGCCATAAACTCATCATCCCCCCGGTTCTCAAAAAGGTCAGATATTGCAATCTTCATGGCGTGTTTGATCATTGCCGGCACACTCGCCCCTGTAAGCCCATACCCACAAACAAACTCAATTGTAATGGGATTTGACGGATAGAGCGTACCTGTAGGCCAAGATTCGTTATAAGCAAGAACGATCTGCCCGGGTTCACTCTGGATATCCACAATATAATCCCCTGAATCCATGGTTGACTCTGTTCCATCCTCATCCTTGTGCTTGACGCTCGTTACGCTCTGGAGCCTGCCAAACGGCAATTTAATAATATTTCCAGATGGCCATACCTCAAGATAATATTTCCAGGTCTGAGTAATTAACCGCCGGTGCAAATATTGCTCTGCCTGATCCGTGGCAGTTGCGATCAAGGTATTCAGATATTCGTCATGCTCTGATTGCTCACGACCTATCTCGCACTGCTTTTGAGCCTCTTTAAGCGTGATAGGATATTTCACAGGCGCTGTCTCTAATCTGGCTATCATGCTGATATATCCTCCACGTTTACCCGGGTAAAATCAAACTCCATCTTTGCCCCGGTTGACAGCGTTAAAACAAACTCCAGGGAATAAACCCCCGGCCCGGTTACCGGATATTTCAGGGAAACAGTCACAACAGGAGAAGATACGCCAGGGGCCCCAACAATCATTTCAGATGTCCTGTCTGTTCCACCAGCATCAAAAGCCTTCACCACCGCGCTTGATATGGTCGATTCAAAAGGAATTGATCCGTCATTGGCAGTTGCACTCGATGCAGCCGCGAACGTGAAAGAATACGGCACCGTGGCAGATCCAGGCTGCAAGATTATTATTCCAGTCGTTTCGAATGAATCAGACATATCAAACCCCTATCAGGCAAAAGTTAATGTCCAGGTTATCACCAAGCTGTCATCCACCCCTTTATTGATAGCAGAAAAAGTCGCATACATGATCATGTCAGTTGTGTTCTGAGTTACAACATTAAACGTCCCGGCCTCAGTGATAGCCCCGGACCCTACCCCGGCCCCCATGGTGCATACCATTGTGATAACGGCATTGGCGCCCCTGGTTTTTGAATCAAGCGCGGTTCTCGATCCTGCAATATACGTAGTGAGTATGCTCGAAGCTGCACTACCAGCCGCACCTGTCCCAACTTCCATCCAGCCGGGCGTCACAATAGCCGGAGATGCCAAAAGCTGATCTGCCGCCATTTTATGCCCCAGGGTGGTGACAGTATTGTGAATCTCTCGCGCGTCTTTTAAGGCCCCGTCAGACCCAAAAAGCTCTAATTTTACATGACCGTTCATGGCCATGTCATCCCTGAAGCCTTTGCCGACACCCATGCAAACTTTGTCCTTGATACTCATTTTTGAATCAATCATTTTCTATCCCCTTGGTTTTGCGTTAAAATTAAATGTTGTATTTTTTGCCACAAAATTAAACGTTTTGTTTTTTGCTATGAAATTCAGCAAAGCGTAAATAGTGACTTCGCTCGTTCCGAACTCATCGGCCATCGTTATTATATCAGCCTCGGTCAATCCGAAAGTTTTAAAAATCTCGTCTGACATGGTGATGTTATCGGAGAAGGTCCTGAAAAACTCGGATATCATGGAGGCGTTATCGGTTAAATTGATTGTGTCTGACTTTGATAAACCAACATGCTTTACAATTCCATCTGACATCGTGATCGTGTCTGACAATGAAAGCAGCAGGGTTATTATGGCATTAAAATCATCGGCCATGGTGACCGAATCATTCAGGGCCAAGGAGATCTCTTTTATCAGATCGTCCGACATTGTGATGGTGTCTGCAAAAGCCCTAACAAATGAAGTCACATTTGAAAAATTATCTGACATTGAAACCGAATCAGCCTTGTCCAGTGAATATTCTTTTATTATTGCGTCTGACATGGAAATAGCGTCATTCAGGGACAGAATGAGGGTTATAATCGCATTGAAATCATCCTCCATGGTGATCGTGTCGGATTTCACTAAGCCAATGGCTTTAAAGACACCATCGGATAAACTGATAGTGTCGCCTTTGACCATCCAAATGCTTTTCGATGGCGTGTCTGATAATGTTATCGTGTCTGAAAAAGGCTTTGTAAGTTGAAAAAATATTGAGTCTGACATTGTCACAGTATCGTTAATAGGCAATAAAGAACCGCCTGAAGGGTCATACGTAAGATACGCCGAATATTTCCTCCCACCAGATATGGTGGTTGGAATTCCAAACGGATTTTGCAGTGTGCCTGAATCTGTATACAACACAGCCAAACCCTCTGTTGTCCCACTACTATCGTACTGAAATCTCCAAATAGAGTTGGCGGCTACAGCAAAACCGGCCCAATATCCATTCCCGCTTATAAGATCCCCGCTCCCTAATGCTTTAGTTATCCAACCGGATACATCAGTAGCATCACTAAAACTCGCTAATGCGACTAAAGCACCAGGTACACCACTATCATCTTCGTAAACCCCACCAGAACTCCATATACCGTTTGTAGAAACGTCAGTATCATAGATAGAGATAGAAACAAGAGTACCATTTTCTGGTATTACTCCTAACCACATCCCATACTGTGTACGATTGATTGCAAGCGTATTTGATGCACCTACCCCATCAAATCCTACTATCGGATCGAGAATTACAGGAAAGCCATGGTCAATACACCACTGTCGTGGAATATTGATTTTGAGTTGATTGCTCACCATCTCCTGATTTACCCAGGTTTCAGCCCCGTCATTTGCGATTATTTTCGAACGGTAAATATGACAGAATTTTCCTGTTTCATATTCATTGTTAGCTTTGTCGAAATATCCGGCGTAGGAGTTGACCACATTTTCTGGCCTGATATGCCCATCGTCAATCTCCTTCTGAGTCAACTCTGACTGGTGATGCCAAGTCAGTTGGTCATACGGAAATTCCAGCGTAAATCGTTCGATGTTATCTACTGGCAGATCAGCCTCAGTAGTATACTCGATATCCCACTCAAGCGAACCTTCTTTGATCTTGTGTTTCCTGCCTGTCCCTTCTACATCAACCTCAACCTCAATTTTCCCGTCTTTGATTTTGGTCTTGGCTTTTTTGTTTTTCGGAATTTTCTCTTTGTCTTTATGGGATATCTTGAGCCAGCACTCACCATTCCATTTGCTTGAATAAGCCTCTGGATAGAATGTGGTATCATCATCCAGTCCGCCGATGTCAGTAATCGCACCGTCTTTGACCATACGATACAGCTCTTTTTGGGCTACTTTCTCAAGTTTTTTGTCTACTGGTTTGGACATTATTTTTCCAGTTTATCTTTCATTAAGCTTACTCAATAACCCCTTGCACAAAGACCATGACATTCCCGGCCCCGGCTTCTAAAACAAGACTTGTTGCTGCGGTCAGCTCCATCAAAGGGTTAAAAGCCCATTGCAAGGATGAATTTGCACCGATTGACACCGGGCCGATTAAAGCGGTATCAATTGTCCCTGGTACCGTTTCGCCTTCCCCGATTGTAAAGCTCAACGCCCCTGCTGTTAGATTATTAAGCGTTATATGACGGACTTTGATTTTTTTGCTTGCCACGGCTGCAACGACTTGCTCAACACCTGAAGCATCGGCACTGGTTGCATTTGCTATAAAACCAACCTTGACCGCCGGGCTTGTGACTGTGATTGCCATAATTTACCTCTTTTTTAAGTCAGGCTGGAGTTTCCCCCAGCCATTGGTTAAGGTTTACAGCAGGGCCTCGGCATAGGCGCCGTCTGACATTGGGATATAATGCAATACATGTTGATGTGTCCCGGAGACGGCATCTGCCGTGGTAGTCAACATCCCGATTGATCCAATTCCGTCTTTTGTGCCGATAATCTGAGGGGCTTTATTCGTAACGTCAGATATGCCGGCAGAGGCGGTCAGAACATGGGCAGTTGCAACGGCACCCCCAACGTTTAAACACCTCCTGCCCTGTGCAAGGGCGGCAATGGATGCGGATACGGCCCCAAGGGGGGCAACCGCTATGGTAGGTGTCGTGGATGTGAAATTGTACTGGAAAAGCGTTGCGCCGGCACCATTGACCGTGATTGCCTCCCAGAAAAGATTGAGAACCATAATCCGACCAACAACCCGGAAAACTTCCCATTGGTCTTGGTGGAAATAAGTTAAATTTGCAAGAACTGTGGATTCAACTCGCATTCCCTGGATCAGGTCTGCTATTCGTGCGCGCGTACTTGGTGCATAATTGGCCATTTGTCAGCCTCCTGTTTTGATAATTATTTTTTAACTGCTTTTTCTCTTTTTGCAGCCGGTTTTGACACGGCTGTTTCTTTCTTTGACTTTTCGGCCTCTTTCAATTGCCTGGAAATCTCACCGGACATAAACTGCTTGAATCCTGGCCGCGTGATAATCGAGTCACAAACCTCTTGGATACCTGCTTGATCCATGGCAAGCCTCTTTTTTTAATGCGGGGTTTCCCCCCGCATATTGATTAATCAATGATAAAGTTCCGGCCCTGATATCTCGGCACGATATATGCCACGACGCTCACAAAATCGGTTGCTTGGGCTGAGTCATCAACGCTTACACCAAGGACATCAAACCCGTTTGCAAGGTCGAACCCGGCAGGGTCAACCTGCATAACGACGATCTGATTTTTTGCGGTAGCGCCGAGATTATATGTGATGGCATCTGTCTGCCTGGTGAGAACACTGGTCAAGCTGATATCAGTATTCGCCCAAATGGGCAGGGTGGCTGTGATCGCCTTGGCATCTGTGCCGGCAACAACAGTTGACTGGGTAACATCAATCCCGGTTGCATGGCCTACCGCCTGGGTAAAAACAGCTACAACAAAGACCATATGGGCGTTTTTAAGACTGATATAATCGGTTGTGACACCGCCGTTCGTGGTTACGGGTGCGGTCAAAACTACCGGCACCGCTTCTTCCGGAATTCTTGGGTAATTTGTAGGCATTTTACTTCTCCTTATTTTTTTAAGGGGCGTTACCGCCCCCGCATTATTATGATCTGGCTGCCAGAGCAACAAAGGGTGATACCCTGTCAGAGTTCGCGTTTGCTTTGTAGGGCAGGATGGCATTTTTCAGCCTGGGCTGTCCGTCAAACCAAGTCCGAAACCGGAAAGTGGTCTGATTGTAATCAAACTTCAGATGGATGGAGTTTGCGGACTCGATACCGCCCTTGTTCGCTGTCCAGTAGGTGGACCAGTCTGCAAGGATGATATCTCCAAGAGTTCCGAGAGTAGCGCACTGCTCAACAAAGATTATGGGTACGCCCAGCAGGGTCCCGGCAATTTCACCGGTCTGGTTTGCGGTCGGGATATAAACTGGCATTACAGATCCACCGGTGCCAACGGGCAAAGACAAGGTAAAAAGCTGGGGCTCAATATCCTGGTTGGCAATCCATACCAGGCTGGCCCGGTTCCTGAGCATGATCCTGGATTTCATTTTGATGAGGTTTTCAAAAAGGATCGTTTTGGCGCCCTGGCCGTTTTCCTTTGCCACGGTCACAAGGGCAGGTGCGTTCAAAAGGCCCATTGCCTCGCCTGCGCCGGTGCCGTTGATCACGAGATCCTGGCCCTTAAAACCAAACTCAAGATTGAAAAGCTCGGACATTTCACCCTGAAGCAACGGAGCGTTCATCAGGATTTCATCGGATGCGTAATAAAGACCGGTCAACCGTTTGGGCTCTATCCGGATCTTGTCAAACTTGGTCTTGCTCTGAATCATCAAGGTAAGTTCGTTATCGGTATAAACCCGAACCCCGCCTCCCCTTGACCCATTGGCCCGGCTGGTTTCTTCAATGCCGATAAGCTCAACAAACTGGCTTGTTCCAATGTCTCGATTTGCTGTTCTGGCCAGGATAGCGCTGTTGTTGAATCCGTTTGTGATCAGCTCAATCGCCGTTTCACCCTGGAGCAAGAGCCCGCCATCTTCACCGACCGCCTGGACATGGCCACCGGTTCCGGCCGCTCGTTTTTCGGCAAGGGTTTTTTCCCGCGTTACCATCTGATCAAATCGTCCCCTGGCTCCGATTTCCAACTGACCACCTTCTCTTTTTGTCAAAATGGCAATGTCGACCATCTGGTCACCTAATGGACACCTGGACCGGTAGATTGGCTGGTCTTTGACTTCAATGCTTTCCCGGGTTTCTTCGCCGTCACCGCCCTCAAATACGGCCTTGGCTTCAATGGCAATGGCTCTCTGCTCGGAGTCAATGTCTTTGCCCAGGGTTTCCATGTCAGACATAATGGTAATAAATTCTGTTTCCTGCTCTGCCGTCCTGGTTTCCAGGGCCTTCAGCTCTTTCAGCCTGGCAAGCTTTTCACGGTAGGCCTTTTGGAGTTTTTCAAGCTTTGTCATTTTTTAATTCCTCCCTCGTTTCTTTCGAGTAGTAAGATGTTGAATTGTAAATCATTCTCTTCTGCCATGGCCCTGATCGCAGTGCCTTTGCTGATCGCAGCATTTTGTTTTATATCATCCAATGACCTCAAGGCTACCTCGGTATCAGGATATGCCGGGAAGGTCACCGGAGAGACATCAAAAAGCTCGTTGACTTCCATAATCGTTCTGGTTGGAATATCTTTATCAAGATTTTTCCATTCATCGGTTTTAATATTAAATCCAAAAGATTGTTGCGTGATATCCCCACGCTCGATGGGCGTCAAAACCATATCCCGGACAAGCTGGGTATCGGGAGGCGTGACGGACATAAACAAGCCTTTTTTATCTTCTTTTAATTCCAGGGTCCCGGCTGATAGCCGGCCAAGGATGATATTGGAGTCATGGTTAAAAAGCGCCCGGACATCTGATTTTTTCAGAGCATTTTTAAAGGCGCCTGGAGCAATACGTTCGATAAAACCCATGTTTTCAGAGTCTTTATCAAACACGGCGGCGTACCCTTCGATCCTGACAGGATTATTTTCATCACGCCTGACCCTGAGTTCTGTTTGTAAAATTCTTACTTCTTTTTTTGGTTCTGGCATATCATCACCTTTAAAATACTGATAAATAACAATCACATCCCTGGTGGAGAGGTGGATGCATCTTCAAGCCCCTGATCTTCATAGGACCTGTTCCTCCTTCAGGGTTAATCTCATCGCCATCATTTGCATAACTTCCGCCAGATACAATCCTTTTGCCCCTCAAGCTTGTGCAATAAGGACAAGTTTTGCCCCTGATCCGCCAAACCGTTGACAACCCAATCCCAAAGGCCACGGCCTGATAAATACCGTTTGAGGCTCTGACAGTTTCGTTTGCGGCTATCTTGTCTGGCCGGGTATCAACCCACTCGCTGACCCTTTCTTCCAAGGCGTCCAGATCCTCTTCAAGCAAGGCTGTTAATTGACCCAGGCTGCTTTCTGTGTGTCTCTGTGCATATCGTTCGGTATAATCATTAATAAACCGCTCCAGGTCATCAGAAATACCAACATCAACGCCCATTTCTTCGGCACTTGCCGCCTGGATAGCTTCTGAAAAACTCCTGATCACGGGGCCTATCTTTGACTTGATCTCATCAGGCAATTTCCGGTAAAAATCATCAAGCCAGGTTTGCATGTCTCGGTTTTCCCGGTTGTTTCTCTGGTATCCAACCTGTCTCTTGACTGCAATGGCTTCTTTATTAACAATGTCCTGCGCTGCTCTCTGAAATAATGGATAATACTGCTTTGATATCCGGTCCCTTAAAATAATTGAACCGGTCAGGCTTCGGTATGATTTCGATTCATCTTTTTTGGATGGTTCTTCTTTTTTAACTGGCTCATCTTCTTTGGTTGCAAAATCGGCGGCCATGTTTGAGGGTATATAATTCAAAGGCACAAAATATTGATCACCACCTGGTACCGGGTTTCGATTCTCAATCTTGTTGATATCATTTGCAGACATGGCACCCTTTTGCCACATTGAGTCAAAATAAGCTGCTCTGGCTGCTTGATCGCCCCTTAAAAGGCCTTCGACAAGAATTTCAAAATACAACCCACGCTGCCTTTGTTCAGGAGTTAAAAGCTGCATGTTCATGGACTGTTCCCATCTTACAAGCCATGGCCTGAGACATTGAGAAACGTATGAACCGTTCTCCTGCTCAAGATTGTTGTTGTTCGAGTTCGCGCCATGGATACCTATTTTATGCGGTGGCACTTTATACATTCCACAAATATCAAGATCCTGGTGCTGCCTGGTTGCAATGAACTGAGCATCATCCATGGGAATTGTGATAGGATCGTATTTCATTCCGCCCTGGAGAACCATTGCCTTGTGGCTTTTCCCAAGGCCGGCATATTGGGCCTGTAAATCCTTTACAAATTGCCTTTCATTGTCGCCGAGGTTTTTGTCGGTTGAGAAGACCCCTGCAGGATGTGTTCCTTGTCCGAAAAACAAAGATCCGTAATCGCGGGCAGCAATTCCAAGAGCGATGGCTTCTCTTGCAATCCCGATTATCGACATTCCAAGCAATCCGTCGAAACCAAAGCCGGGAATATGAAACATGTCTTTTTTAAGTCTATGCTGTTTTGTGCTTGTTGTCGGGTCCACCCATTCGTAATAGACCCCCTTCCGGTTTCGACCAAGCTTGACTGTCCCTGGGTTTGCTATCT
>Ga0180007_10004649_pt1 | contig 14387 bp, 13 predicted proteins | sample MM_PC_MetaG_FD_121122 | JGI IMG/M metagenome (GOLD analysis project Ga0180007, IMG submission 121122) | Groundwater microbial communities from the Aspo Hard Rock Laboratory (HRL) deep subsurface site, Sweden - MM_PC_MetaG | ecosystem: Environmental > Aquatic > Deep subsurface > Groundwater... | reverse complement strand
TTCACCACCGAGGCGTTAATCCTGCCTTCCTCCAGGACCTCAAAATTCAATTTCGCCTTTTCATGGCGAGGGACCTGCACCTGCAGATCCTCCATGGCCGAACTTTGCCCCACCGGAATCAAGACCAGTACCGCCAAACAGATAAACGCAAAACACCTACTCATCATTTTTCTCCTACTCATCATTTTTCTCCTATATTTGCGGTATTCTCATGAGTTGATCAATTCCAGGTACAACTATTGAAAATTAAAAAAACCACAGAATTCAGTCAGGAATTTAGCCCTACTATTTCAGCTGTCTTCTGGATCGACAATATCAGGATATAGTTTTATTTGCTACTCCGGCGTCTTCCATGGCCTTCCTGGCGCATTCCGGACAATAACCGTGAGAAAATTGTGTGTCGGAATGGTTTGAGATGTAGGATTCCATTTGCTGCCAATTGCCCTCTTCATTGCGGATTTTTTTACAGACACAGCAGATGGATAGAAAGCTTTCAAGTATTTTTATTTTTGATAACGCCTGTTGCAGATTTTCCGCCTTGTCTTTTTCAGATTGAAATAACACCTTAATTTTGTTTACAGACCAGCCAATTATTAAAAAAGAGCCAAGACGAATCAATGTATTCCATACAGCGAAAATAGTTGATGAATATTGATGACCTGCGTATTTGTCCGCAAAGAACCAGACAAAAGCACACACTATTGAAAAAACAATTGACAGCTCAATGCCGAAATACCAGGCTGTAATGCTTACCGGAATGAAATAAAACACAAAAAAATTAAGCTCATATCCTGTCTGCCCGTCAATCCATCCAAGGATGAATATGAACAGCAACGTACCCAGCAGCCCAATTATTTTTTTAAGCATTCTGATTTTCCTTTTGATTTATTGCCAGAATATCCTTCTAGGCCTATTTGCAATAAAGAACTCCTATCGAATCGAATCTACCCCTAACCCTTGCTACGCATGGTGTCTGCTGGCAATAGTCGGTTTTTCTGAGATTATGCCCCCAGATTGTTCATGAAACAGGGATGCCTGCAAGGGGTTGGACCACGTCATATTCACTGTTTACAAATTTATAAATTGTTGCGTCGGTAACGTCGGTGATGTAGATCTGGTGGATTTTGAGGCCCCATTTATCGGTAACAAGCTTTCTCAGTTCATCAATGACATGTTTTTCCAGGGTGCTGATGGTCGCAGGATTTTTCCAGTCGCTATAGTTGTGGCCAAGGCTTTTCATCGCCATGATCGACATGGTGTGATAACGCAGCGAGGCTTCATAATCATATACCGCAGTATAAGCCCGATACAGATCCATTATCTCATATCGAAGATTGCAGCTTATGACGACAGACTTGCCGTTGGGTTCGGGATCACTGGTTAGGACACTGATGTAACCAAGATTGAGAACCCTCTCCTGTTTAGAGTCGGTGACGATATGCTCGATGAACGGGATATAGAAATAAATGCCAGGCCGCAGGACCTTATGGAATCTTTGCGGATGAAGAATCCGGCCAGTCCAACTGATTCTGAACCCCTCCGGCAGGTCGGATGTTGTAACTCTCCTGAAAAATCTTTTAACTCCCAGTTGCTTTGTAACTTTTTTTTCTTCAGTCTTGATTCCGATCAAATCTCTTGATTTCATTCCCCTGATCGGTCGCTCGATGACAGTTCCCTTCCGAAAATATATGCCCTGTTCATATTCATGGACAATGGCGACGAAATTCAGGTTGCTTACCAGGTCAACGAATTCTTGAATAACTCCCATAAATATTCCTATAATTTACTTATACTTACTAAAGCGATTACTCTTCCCCTGAAAAAAATATTATTATTGAAACAACTTTCTTCCTTATCAATGCTGTAATTTTTTGATTGAACACCCTCTCTCGACCCCCTTAGTGTTGTAGCTATTCTCTTGCAATGGTCGGTTTGGTACTCATAGCGTGACCTTTGGTCTAACAAAACAAAAAAGCCCATGCGAAATCGGTTCGAAACGCATGGGCCATACCCCCTGTTCTGAGGATTAATTCTGTTGTTTAATATGATGCTGTATAGCTTACTCTCAACATAAAAGAAGTCAATCTAATAGGACACGTCGTGGTAGTTGTAGGGCCAGGGAGACACTGTTTTACAATGCTGACTGTCTCCTTCGTCCACAACTATTGCCTGAACCCTCTCTTTACCATCTGTGGTTTGGCAATAGCAAGGTTTCGAGAAGTCTGTTTTGCCGCTGAGATCAGTGTGTCTTCGCACTTTACATCAATCGTCTAATTCAAGTTCTTTCATTACTTTTTTATGGCAATCTGGGCAGATACCATGACTGAACTCGGCATCAGTGCGTTCACAAATATAGGCTTCTATAATATCCCAAGCCCCCTTATCATCTCTAATCTTTTTACAATAGGCACATATGGGGATAATCCCCCGTAGTGTCTTTACTTCATCAAGAGCGATTTTAAGTTCGGCAATGAGTTTCTCTTTTTCCATCTCAATGTGCTTGCGCTCGGTAATGTCCTCAATGGCCAGCAGGATGATCCGCTCTTTGCCCCACACTTGTTCAATCTGCCGGGCATTCAGCAGCATGGTGCGCCTGCCGATGGTGGCAAAATCGTGTTCAACCTCGTAGTCATCAAAGGTGGTTTGTTGGGGAAGGATGGTTTCCAGCAGTTCCCGCAGCTTGGGGATATCCCACTGCTTATTGCCCAGATCATAGATGAGCTGCCCCACGGTCTCTTCAGGGTTTACCTTGAAGAAGTCATAGAATGAACGGCTAGCTGAGGCCACCCTGAGATCTTGATCCAGGACGATGAAGGGTTCGTGTACGGTGTTGAGGATACTCTCGGAGTATTCCTGAGACCGCGTGTTGCTTTTTTCACTAATCATTATCTGTCGCTATTTTTTGTCGATCTGATCGTTTCTGCCAGAGGATTCGTGCCTTTCCTGTGAGATTGCAGCGCTGTAGCTGCGTGTTATCAGTGTGCGAGAAGGGGTCTCAACTTGACCCCTTACTTGTAATGCGAATGACTTCCTCTTCGTCCTCAACGACAGCCTGATACCCATCTATACCACCTGTGGTTTGGCAATAGCAAGGTTTCGAGAAGTCTGTTTTGCCGCTGAGATAGTGTTCATAGTGAACTTGGCTTACGCCTTATTTTCATCCAATATTTCACGGATTGCTATGGCAAGTTGTCTTGTGTCTACAGGTTTCATGAAAAACTTCCGTATTCTCATAGCGATTGCTTCCTCTATGGACACCCTGGAACTGTATCCGGTGCAGAGGATGATCGGAATATCAGGTCTGATGCCCATGAGTTCTTGTGATAGTTCCGCCCCGGTCATGCCTGGCATGGTTTGATCGGTGATCACAAGATCAAACTCTTCTGGTTGAGCTCTGAAAATATCAAGCGCCTTTTTGCTGCTCGTTGTCGTTGTGACGCGATATCCCAGGAACTTCAGTAGCTGGCGCCACATTTCAGTTAGATACTCTTCATCATCGACAATAAGAATCCTTTCATTGCCTGTTGGCAGAGCTTGATCATTCTCGACCACTTGTATCTTTTCAGTCTCAATAATGGGAAAAAACACATGAAAGGTGGTTCCTTTTCCAGGTGTGCTGTCAACGGTAATCATACCATGGTGAGCCATCACAATCCCGTGAACCACGGACAGGCCCAAGCCGGTCCCCTCACCGATCTTTTTTGTTGTAAAAAAAGGATCAAAAATTCGATTAAGTGTTTCCTGCTCCATGCCAACACCAGTATCGCTTACCGACAATCTGACATATGCTCCCGGCACCATTTCAGGGTAATGAACCAGATCACCCCTGGTAAAGACAGCCTGTTTGAGGGATATCTCCAATACGCCTTTCTCCTGCATGGAATGGACGGCATTGGTGGAGAGATTCATCAACACCTGATGAATCTGGGTGGGATCTGCAAGTATAGTTCCACACTCAGGGTCTATGTCATGATTTATTTCAATGGTGGTGGGTATGGCGGAGCGTAAAAGACTGACAACCTCCTTGACAATAGCATGAGGTTTTATCTGCTGTAATGCGAGTTCAGATTCCCGACTAAAGGTAAGAATCTGCCTGACCAGGTTCTTGGCCCGATCAGAGGCCTTAAGCACTGAATCAAGATCGTTTCTTGCCGGGCTGTTTTCAGGAATATTATAAAGAGCCATATTGGTATATCCGAAAATAACGGTGAGAATGTTATTAAAATCATGGGCAATCCCGGCGGCCAAGGTACCAATGGACTCCATTTTCTGCGCTTGTTGAATTTGGGATGTAAGTTTTGCTTTTTCTTCTAAAGAAAATTGTTTGTCTTTGTTAATATGTTGTCGCAAATCATCGATCATCTTATTGAAAGTGATAGATAATTGGCCAAATTCATCGTTACTTGTAATATCTACTCTTCTTTCTAAATTTCCAGTTCCAATATCATTTGATATGTCCATGAACTTTCTAAGTGGCTTTGTAATTGAACGACTCAAATAATAACCTACTGCAGCAGCAATGAATATACCTAATAGACATAATGACAAAACTATCTTCATTCCATAATTAATACTATCATTGACCAAAGATAATGCTTGAGATAATCTTTTATTCTCATAATCAATAAGATCATATAGCGTATGAATTAGTTCCTTCCTGGCGACATGAACTTGTTCTTCTTTAGTAAATATTTCTTCAGCCGTTATCTCCTGACTAGCAGCATTTAAATAGTCCTGAATTGTTGTCTTATATGTGGCGATTTGTGTTTCGATTGTTTTTAACAAATTTTTATAGTCTGGCTCACTGAATTGTTGTCCTGCTCGCGCCGTTAGCTCAGCCAGAGAGGAATCTATTTTACTTAATGCCTCTCTTGTTTTTTCTATTTCATTCTATTCCTTTCTTAAAGAATATTCTAATGCCTTTATTGATGCTTGGCGCGCAGCAGACTCCATTTTAACGGCTTCAATTAATTGTATAAATTCATTCTCTTTTACCCGTAGAAAAATATCGCGAACGTGTATGCTGGAAATAACACCGATACTTCCAACAATTACTACCGACAAAACAACAATCAAGAAGCCTAAAAGTAATTTTCTTTCTATTCTCATTGGCAGTCTCGTGTTTTGTTCAATTTGCCTGGAAAAAATGGTTGGTTTTTAGCATGCGACATTCCGCAGAATGGATTGAGAGAAGATCTCGATTCGTGAAGTCAAGCGAAACGGACACAAGCCTATGGGAAGGCTCCTTTGTCTGAATTGATATGGTTTGGAGATTGGAGAGAAAGGGGTAAACACTCTCAAATGTGGCTGGAGGCAGGTTAGCCGTCAGATCTGAAAAAACTGCCAGCCTAAAAATAAAATCATGACAGTTCGGACTGCCTGACCCTTCTTCTGCTAAAAGACCTTTATGATCAAAACTTATTATGCTGCAGGGAAACTGATGTATGTGAATACCGTATTGTCTCTGTCCGTTTTCAACAAAGCACAACGTGGCCTGGTGGTTAGTGACTGTGAAAATACTGAGGAACAGAGAGAAAAGTGTTACGAAAAAACGTAAAAGCCTCACGCATAAGCTCCCCTCCCCCCGAAGGTCTTATCGCTAAGACAAAACCGTATACCTCCAGAACACCAGAGGCTGTTTTAGTATCTAATTATTATTATTACATTAATTAAAGTAATAGGTCAATTCAGAAAAGATAGAAAAGACATTCAGAAAAGATGATTAAACAGGGATATGCTACGTTGTGGTACAAGCCAGGAAGGGTGCGGGAGCTGTTTGAGACCATAATGCTAATGTCTCCATTTTAGATCCCTACACCCCAATCCCTTACTGTTTAAGCTGTACACTGGCAGTAGTCTGTTTTCAAGCCATCCGTATTGCTGGGTTCATAACGCCGATGCATCTTCATGGTATTTCTTGTAATACATACATGAGTGACAATATGCTTTCGGGTCGTTTTCCGACATCTCTTTAAAATTTTTCTTGTCAACCATATGTCCCCCGCAATGAGAGAGCATGTTGTCCCAACAGTGTACTCCAATCCAGTTATATTGCGGACAATCCGTATTCTTACATTTAAAAAATTCCCAGCACGTTTCAGTCCTCATGTCATTTACACCTCCCGTTGGTCAAGACAGGTGGTAAATTGAAAAAGGGAATGCTAAAGAGCTCCTTGTCCTCAACCAAGGCCCGTTAACCATTTGTACCATCTGTGGTATGGCAATAGCAATGTTTCCGGAAGTCCGTTTTGCCACTGGGCGTGTGTGCAGATAACCCCTGTTTTCAGGTATGTTTCACTGGCATTAATCTATAATCGCTTCTGAGCGATTTTTTTGAAAATAGCCTGCAGGGTCGGAAAATTTGCAAAATCTTCATTGAGAATTTTTCTGACCACCAAATCCGTTACAGCCACGACGCTGGCGGTGCGGGTTCCTTCCTCTGTAAAATAGGCCATTTCACCGAAAACGTCGCCATTGCGCAATGAGGCTATTACTTTTCCCTCGTCGTTCAAAACCTGTGCCTCACCCCTGTCAATGTAGTAAACACCGTTAGGGTCTTCACCTATCTTGATCACTCTTTCGCCCTTTTCATGCCATTCAAGTCTGAAATACTGCTCCCAGTCCGTATCAACGACCAGAGCCTGATAAAATTCATAATCCATGGCCTTGAAGAGTTGTTGGGAAAGATGCAGCAGTCTGACCCCGAATCGGTAGTCACCTTTGTGGGCGTCAATGACCATGCCTTCCCTGACAAAATCTTCCGTTGGATAGGGGTGTTCACTGATAAATCCCAGAATCCTCAGACTCGCCTGATCGTCCTGCCCGGCAACCTCGGCAAACAATTCCGCGGCCTGCCGCAATTTATCCCTGGCAATCTCAAAATTCGGCCTGATGGCCCTCAACTCATTGCCACTGAAAAAATCCATTGCCTGATTTTTCGTTTTTACATATTCCAGGAGACCTTTTTTATCTATGTTATAGGGCAACTGGTGGATACCGGGCATGTAAATGGAATACGCATGAATCGGATGCAGAAAATTTTTCGGGGTCAGTTTGCCGATGCTGACAATATACTCTGCGTCTTTTGTCTGGGCTTGAGCCACGTCACGGTCCATGAGGATATGGGTGCCGAAATAGTCGCAGAGTTCTTCCAGCCGGCTGGCCGCGGCAAAACTGTTGCCGAACTTCAGGGTCTGTCTGCCAACCCGGGCCTCAATGATATCGCCGGCGAAAATTCCGACCCGGGTTTCCGGCAGTTTTTTCTCCATAACAGCCTCGGCAATTCTAACTGCCGCCTGCAGAGCCCGGACACATTTTTCATGACCGGTTTCGCCCGGCTTCGCCTCAAAGAGAACCACCGAGGCATCACCCGCAGAAGGCTCGAGATCGATGGGGTCATCAGGACTCATGGCAATAATGCGGCCAAGGTTTTCATGATAGTGGATGATAAAATCACGGATCTGCTCCGGTCGCATCTCCGCGGTCCGGCGCGAGTATTGGGCCATATCGGTGATTAGAACGGCGACCTCTTTTTCTAAATCTTTGCTCTGATGTGAAGCGCTGTCGGCGGAACGTGCCTCGGTTTCACTTCCCATGCTTCTTTGTCCTTCGTGCGTGCATCATAATGTCCAAAAGGATGAGATCCGGTTCATGGTGGAGACTCTCTAGGAAGTATTTTTTTCAACGTATACGTAATTACCAGAAATTCACCCTGTCATACTGGCAATGTAGCATAAAAAACATGCGATGCCGACTGCGAATGTATTGCCTGCGAAATTGCCACCACTTTGACTCTCATTTACGGTAGCTCCCTTTTTGTTTCTTCTTTTTTTGTAATTGTGTGTGGTAGCAGAATGGTAGCAGTAAACTGAAAAAGGGTCACAGCCGATGCTGTAACCCTTTGAAATCATTGGTGGGCGATACGGGATTTGAACCTGTGACTTCCACCGTGTGAAGATGGCACTCTAACCACTGAGTTAATCGCCCTGTCTGTAAACTAATAGTTCAGAGTTCAAAGTTCCAAGTTCACAGTTAAAGCATTAACCAACCGTGAACCGGTTTTTAATCTCAGCCGGGGAGTTAGACTTTCCAGATGAAAACCTAGAGTAATGCAGGGCACCTGAAACTTCAACTTCTTTTCAACTCATTTTTCTGACCATTATATCTCAGTCTTCCCCTTACCGGTCCGGGTGAAATTCCTTATCTTTTGCCATATGGGGAAAAAAAACTTGCCCGCGCCAATGGTGATGGAGTAATTATTCCATTTTATGTTTTTTGACAGAATGACAGGATGTTAACCAGGATTTTTCAGGAGAAAAAGTGCAGAAAAAGCCCGCGCAGGAAATCCTCTGGATGTCAGGCAACGAGGCCATCGCCCTGGGAGCCTTTGAAGCTGGAGTAAAGGTCGCGTCCGGTTATCCCGGCACTCCGTCCACGGAGATCATGGAGAATCTCTCCGGGTACGAAGGGGTGTATACCGAATGGGCGCCCAATGAAAAGGTCGGCCTTGAAGTGGCGCTGGGGGCTTCCTTCGTTGGCGTGCGCGCGCTCGCCACCATGAAGCATGTCGGCCTCAATGTTGCCGCCGACCCCCTTTTCACCGCCTCCTACACCGGTATCCGCGGCGGGCTGGTTGTTATTACCGCCGACGACCCCGAGATGCACAGCTCCCAGAACGAACAGGACAACCGTCATTACGCGCTGGCCGCCAAGCTGCCCATGCTGGAGCCCTCCGATCCTGCCGAGGCCAAGGAATTCCTTAAAATGGCCTATGATATCAGCGAGGAGTTCGATGCCCCGGTTCTGCTGCGGACCACCACCCGTATCGCCCATGTCAAGGGGGTGGTAACGACCGGTGCGATGATGCCGGCCCGGGTTAAGCCTGGAATTGTCAAGGATCCCGCAAAGTTCGTCATGCTGCCGGCCAATGCCAGGAAGCGGCGGGTCGTGGTTGAAGAGCGGCAGAAGAAGCTTGCCGAGTTTGTTGAATCCTTTCCCGGGAACCGGGTGGAATGGGGCAGTAAGAAAATCGGTTTTGTCACTGCCGGCATCTCCTACCTTTATGTGAAGGAAGCTTTCCCGGAGGCGTCCGTGTTGAAACTGGGCATGGCCTATCCCTTTCCTGACAGGATGATAAGGGATTTTGCCTCCCAGGTGAAAAAGCTGTATGTGGTCGAGGAACTGGATCCCTTTACTGAAAGCCATCTGCAGGCAATGGGGATCGCCTGCCAGGGCAAGGAACTCATTCCCGCCATCGGTGAACTCAACCCCTCTATCGTGAAAAACAGAATAAGCGGCAAGGCCGGAGCCAGGCTCTTCGAGCCGGTTGCCCTGCCGCCGCGGCCCCCCAACATGTGCCCTGGCTGCCCCCACCGGGGCCTGTTCCACTCCCTGGCGAAAATGAAGACCTTTGTGGCCGGTGATATCGGCTGTTATACCCTGGGTTTCCTGCCGCCCCTTTCCTCGATGGATTCCTGTATCTGCATGGGCGCCGGGGTTTCCGCTTCGCACGGTATGGCCAAGGCCCTCGGCGAGGAGGGTGTCGGCAAGGTGGTCGCGGTGATCGGTGATTCCACCTTTGTCCACTCCGGCATTACCGGGCTGATAAATATTGTCTACAATGAGAGCTACTCCACGGTCATTATCCTGGATAACCGGATAACCGCCATGACCGGCCAGCAGCCCAATCCGGCTTCGGGCACCAATATCAAGGGCGAGCCGGCAGAGGCCCTCAACCTTGAGGCGCTGTGCCGCGCCATCGGCGTAAAAAACGTGGTTACGGTCAATCCCCATGACCTGAATACCACCCGCCGGGTGCTCAAGAAGGAGATAAACCGGAACGGACCCTCCGTGGTCATCAGCCGGGCGCCCTGTGTCCTGATCCCGTCCGAGAAAAAAAGGAAAAAAATCCCCTGCCATACCGTCCTGGAAAACTGCACCGGCTGCAGGGCCTGCATTACCCTGGGCTGCCCGGCAATGCACTGGCATTCTCTCAGCCCGGCAGAGGCTGCGGCCCGGGGTTATAAGAAAAAACAGAAGGGGCATTCCCAGATAACCGAGGATCTCTGCAACGGCTGCGGCCAGTGTTCAATGCTCTGCAAGTTCAACGCCATAACCAGGGGGGGGGATGCATGATGAAAGAGCAGGGCAATATCCTTTTCTGCGGCGTCGGCGGCCAGGGCATCCTGCTGGCCAGCGAAATTACCGCTTACGGCCTGCTGGCCGCCGGCCTTGACGTGAAAAAAAGCGAGGTGCACGGCATGGCCCAGCGCGGCGGTTCGGTGGTCGCCCATCTTCGTTTCGGCGCCAAGGTCTACTCGCCGCTCATCAGCCCGGGCGAGGCGGATTTGGCCGTGTCTTTTGAAATGATGGAGGCGGTCCGCTACCTGCCGTTTTTTCATAATAACAGCCGGGTCATTGTCAACACCCACAAGATACTGCCGCCGGCAGTGGCAACCGGCAAGATGGAATACCCGGAAAACGTCCTTGATGAACTTACTTCGCGGAATATTGCCGTCACCTCCCTGGATGCCTTTGCAATTGCCAAGGCAATCGGCGAGTTCAGAGCCGCCAACATCGTCATGGTGGGCGTGCTTTCGACATTTCTGCCCGTGAAGGAAAAGGTCTTTCTCGATGTCCTTGACCAGCGGATTCCAAAACGTTTCCTCGAGGTCAATCTCAAGGCGTTTAAACAAGGTCGCCGGCTGGCGGCGGGCAGCGGGAAATAAAGAGTTAACCCAGGAGGCACCGTCATGATATACAATGAAAAATACGAAACTATGCCCCGGGAGGATCTGGAAAAACTGCAGCTCGCCAGGCTGCAGGACCTGCTGGAACGGGTCTATGCCCGGGTGGCCCCCTATCGGGCCCTGATGGATAAGGCAGGGGTAAGGCCCTGTGATATAAAGACCCTGGCGGATATCAGCAGGCTGCCGTTCACCACCAAGGACTTCCTGCGGGAGAATTATCCCTTCGGCCTGTTTACCGTGCCCATGGAGCAGGTTGTCCGGGTGCACGCCTCCTCCGGGACCACCGGCAAACCGACGGTGGTCGGCTACACCAGGCGTGATATCGAGACCTGGGCCGAGGTCATGGCCCGGTCACTGGCCTGCGGCGGCTGCCACCGGGGTGACATGGTCCACAATGCGTATGGCTACGGCCTCTTTACCGGCGGCCTTGGTGCCCATTACGGTGCTGAAAAGCTGGGTGCCACCGTGATTCCCGTTTCCGGCGGCAATTCGAAGCGGCAGATTCTCATCATGCAGGATTTCGGCTCCACGGTGCTGCTCTCCACCCCGTCCTATGCCCTGAACCTGGCCGAGACAATGGCGGATCTCGGTGTCGATCCGGCCAGTCTCTCCCTCAGGGTCGGCATTTTCGGCGCTGAACCCTGGAGTGAAAATATGCGGGAAGAGGTAGAGAAGAAACTCAGGCTAACGGCGATTGATATCTACGGGCTTTCCGAGGTCATCGGCCCCGGCGTCTCCATGGAGTGCATCGAGGCCCGCCACGGCATGCATATTTTTGAGGACCATTTCCTGCCCGAAATAATTGATCCGGACAGCGGCAAGGTCCTGCCGGCGGGCGAGATCGGCGAGCTTGTCTTTACAACGCTCACCAAGGAGGCCTTCCCGGTTATCCGCTACCGGACCAAGGACCTTACCAGGCTGGTGACCGAGCCCTGTGTCTGCGGCCGCAGCTTTGTCCGCATGGAAAAGATTACCGGCCGGGCGGACGACATGCTGATCATCCGCGGGGTGAACGTTTTTCCTTCCCAGGTCGAGCATGTGCTCATGGGCATTGAAGGGGTTGAGCCCCATTACCAGATAATCGTTGAGCGGGAGGGCTCTCTTGATACCATGGAGGTCCAGGTCGAGGTCAGCGAGAGCTTTTTCTCGGATGATGTCAAGAGCCTGGAAAAATTTGCCAAGAAGGTGCAGGCGGAGATCAAGGACTATATCGGCACGACCTGCAAGATCAAGCTGGTTGAGCCAAAGACCATTCAGCGGAGTGAGGGCAAGGCAAAGAGAGTGATTGACAACCGGAAGATATGAAATTCGAAATTTGAAGCACGAAATTCGAAACAATTATAACATGGAGTTCTTAGTTTTGGATTCAGAAATGAGATATTCGAATTTTATGTAACGAAGCGAGGTGTGTTATGAAAGTTGAACAGGTCGCCGTGTTTGTGGAGAACAAGTCCGGCCGCCTTGCCGAGGTGTCGGCATTGCTGGCTGCTAATGGAATTAACATCAGGGCGCTGTCTGTGGCGGATACACACGATTTCGGCATCCTGCGGATCATCGTCAATGACCCGGACAAGGCCTTGAAGGTTTTAAAGGACGACGGCTTTACCGCCAACAAAACAGAGGTTGTGGCCGTTGAGGTTGCCGACCAGCCGGGCGGCCTGGCCGATGTCCTCAAGATTATTAATGACGAGGGGCTCAATGTCGAATATATGTACGCCTTTGTTGAAAAAAGCGGCGAGAATGCACGGCTGATATTCCGGTTTGATGAGACCGATGCGGCTATCAGGGTGCTCAAGAAGGCCGGCATGAAGATTTTGACCGGTGAAGAGGTCCGCACCATTTAACTGCGGTTTTTCCCCTAGCTGCAGGCAGAGCGGTGCTTGTTGATTGTTAACCTATAAAAGGTAATAGAGGGTAGCCGGAGAGAACAAGACGCTTCATAAAAAAAAACTGGAAAAGAAGGAGGACAGAGGAGATGAAACGATTCATTGCAACAACCCTGGCGGCGGTAATGACCTTGGCCGCCCTGGCATTCATGACAGCAACTCCAGCAACAGCGGCTGATGATATCAAGGTCGGCGCTGTTCTGGCTGTGACCGGCGGGGCATCATTCCTGGGCGGGCCCGAGGCCAGGACCCTGGAGATGATGGTGGAGGAGATCAACGCCAATGGCGGGGTCAACGGTCACAAGATTGACCTGATCATCAAGGATACCGCCGCTGATCCGGAAAAGGCGATTTCGTTCACCAAACAGCTTATTGAGGAAGACAAGGTTTTCGCCATCCTGGGGCCTTCCACCAGCGGCGAGACCATGAAGATCAAGAACATTGCCGAAGAAGCTAAAACAATTCTGATTTCATGCGCCGCTGCCGAGGTTATCGTCAACCCGGTTGCCAAGTATGTGTTTAAGACCCCGCAGAAGGACAACCATGCGGTCGAGCAGATCTATATGGCCATGAACAAGATGGGCATATCCAAGATCGCCGTTGTCGCCGGCAACACCGGTTTCGGCAAGGCAGGCAAGGATCAGCTTGAGAAGATAGCTCCCCAGTTCGGTATTGAGATCCTGATGGCGGAAGTTTACGACAAGGCAGCCACGGATCTCTCCGCCGTGGTGGCCAAGCTGATGGCCAACAAGGACATCCAGGCCGTGGTCAACTGGTCCATCGTGCCGGCTCAGGCCATTATTGCCAAGAACATGCGGCAGGCGGGTTGGGATGTTCCCCTGTTCCAGAGCCATGGTTTCGGCAACATCAAGTATGTTGAGGCAGCAGGCGCGGCGGCCGAAGGAATCATCTTCCCGGCCGGCCGTCTTCTGATCGCCGATGTTCTGCCGGACGATCATCCCCAGAAGGCATTGCTCGTAAAGTACAAGAATGACTATGAAGCAAAATACAAGGAAGCCGCCTCCACCTTTGGCGGTCATGGCTATGACGCCCTGACCATCCTGATCAAGGGTATTGAAAAGGCCGGCGCCGTGGACTCTGAAAAGGTCCGTGATGCAATCGAGAATCTCCAGGGTGTCGCCGGTACCGGCGGTGTCTTCAACTTCTCAGCTGAAGACCACAACGGTCTTGCCCTGGATGCATTTGAGATGCTGACGGTTAAGGACGGCAAGTTCGTGCCATACAAGCAATAACGTATATTTCCTGTCATCAATAAACAGGGGCGGAGGTCTGTGCACAGACTCTCCGCCCCTTTTCCTGTTCTTGGTCTGCTGAAGTAGTATATCGGCACGCCTGCTCGACACAGCTCATGGCCTTATGACGACAGAGCTTTTTCTGCAGTATCTTTTTGCCGGAGTCACCTATGGCATCATCTATGCGATCGTAGCCATCGGTTTCAATATTATTTACAACACCACCGGCATCATCAATTTCGCCCAGGGGGAATTCGTCATGCTGGGGGGCATGATCGCCATTTCACTGCGCGCTGTGCTGCCCCTGGCGCCGGCCATTGTCCTGGCGGTTCTGCTGACAATGCTCATCGGCGCCCTGATCGAGATTGTTTTCATCCGCTGGCTGGACAACCCCTCTGTTCTGCGGATGATCATCATCACCATCGGCCTTTCAATACTGGTCAGGGAGGTGGCCCTGCATATCTGGGGTGAATCCGTCCGTTCCCTGCCCTATTTCGTCG
>Ga0180007_10004648_pt1 | contig 14389 bp, 15 predicted proteins | sample MM_PC_MetaG_FD_121122 | JGI IMG/M metagenome (GOLD analysis project Ga0180007, IMG submission 121122) | Groundwater microbial communities from the Aspo Hard Rock Laboratory (HRL) deep subsurface site, Sweden - MM_PC_MetaG | ecosystem: Environmental > Aquatic > Deep subsurface > Groundwater... | reverse complement strand
TCATTTTTTCTCCCAGTTTTTGTTTTGTTTTTATTGAATAGTAGATCCGCTTTTTACAACCTTTGACTTAAATACTCCAGTTTTGAAAATACGACAATTTCTACCAATCATTGCATCTCCAGGAATAATCGTGTTTTTTTCAATGACTGTGATTCCAGATTTTAAAAGATCTGGTTTTTCTATATTTGGAGTGTAGTCATCACCATATCCTAAATATGCATTTCTACCTACAGTTACCTTTTTATCTAAAATACACTTATTGATGGTAACATCTGTACTAATAATAACATTATTTAAGATAACAGAATCCTTAACTACAGAACCCTTACCAACTCTTACACCAGGACTTAATACTGAGTTAATCACTGTACCTTCAATGACACAACCATTTGATACCAATGAATTGTGAATGACAGCTTCACTACCGACCTTAACAGGTGGAAGATCCTCACTTTTAGTATAAACCTTCCAGGTTGGGTCATATAAGTCAAGTTCAGTAAAGTCTTTTGTCATTGCAAGATTGGTGTCTAGATAGGAATCATAGGTACCAACATCCATCCAATAATCACCAAATTGATATGCAAATACTTCCTTAGAAGTTGTTTTTATCAAATGAGGAATAATATGCTTACCAAAATCTAAATCATCTTGTTTAATGTCAAGAAGAACTTTTTTGAGTAAATCAAAATTGAATAGATAAATACCCATTGAAGCTAGATTTGATTTGGAATGTTTTGGTTTTTCTTCAAACTCAATGATTTCGCCTTCTTTATTGATGCTCATGATACCAAATCGACTCACTTCAGATTCAGGAACTGGTTGAGTAGCAATCGTTAGGGTCGCATTTTTTTCTTTGTGCAGTGCAATCATCTTTCGATAATCCATCTTATAAATATGATCACCAGAAAGAATCAAGACATATTTTGGGTCTCTTCGACTAATAAATTCTAGGTTTTTTAGTACAGCATCTGCTGTACCCAAATACCAATAGTTATGAGGCTGAAGAAGTGTGACACCAGAGTCTCTTCTATCTAAATCCCATGGCTTTCCACTACCGATATGCTCGTTTAATGAAAGTGGAAGATATTGAGTCAATATACCAATATCAAAAATATTAGATTGTGTACAATTTGACAATGTAAAATCAATGATTCTAAACTTTCCAGCGAAAGGCATTGCTGGTTTACTGCGTCTTTGAGATAGGATATCTAATCTACTACCTTTACCACCTGCAAGTATTAATGCTAATGTTTCCATATTTTACACCCCTAGTATGATTTGGTAAATCGATTCATATGCTAAAGCCATTTTTTCAAGGCTGAAATCTTGTTGCATTGCTTGTTTGACAAGCTTATTCCAGATTCTTGGGTTTTCATTGTATAAATGAATAGCTTCAAATAACTTTTCTTTGAATTCAAATGCATCATAATTTGAAAAACTAAATCCTGTACCTTCACCGCTAAATTGGTTATAAGGAATAACGGTATCTTTTAACCCGCCTGTTTCTCTAACAAGAGGAAGTGCTCCATAGCGCATCGCAATCAATTGGCCCAATCCACAAGGTTCAAATCGTGAAGGCATTAAAAAGATATCGGATGCTGCGTAGAGTTTGTGTGCTAGTTCTTCATTAAAACCTATATAATGACCCACTTTATTTGGGTATTTAGAAGAAAGATATCTAAAATAATCTTGATATGAATCATTTCCCGATCCCATTAAAATAAATCTTGCATCACTATATTCAATAACTTCCTCTAAGGATGCAGTCATCAAATTAATTCCTTTTTGTGTAGCAAGTCTTCCTATATAAGATACAAGAGGTACTTTTAGGTCAACATCTAAATCGAAATGATGGAGAATATCCTCTTTATTGATAAGCTTGTTTGCTTTTGTTTTTATATTGTTAAATTTGGATACAATCATATGATCTGTTTCAGGGTTAAATACTTGATCGTCAATTCCATTTAAAATACCAACAAAATCGGCTTTTCTTCTTTCTAGAGCACCATCTAAGGTAAACCCATATTCTCCAGTTAAGACTTCATTTCGATAGCTTGGACTGACGGTATTGATTTTTGTAGCTCTTTCAATTCCTGCTTTCAAGAAGTTGACACGATCGAAATGAATATAGGTATAATTGAAATTTGTATTGAAGAATCTACTGACATAGGTATCGAAAGATCCTTGATACTCTAAATTATGAATAGTTAATAAGGTATGGATGGAAAAGTATTGATCGTTTTTATGACGGTAATGCTCATCAAGAAGATATGGAACAATTCCTGTTTGCCAGTCATTTAAATGTAGGATATTTGGATAGAACTTAAAAATCTTTAAACCTTCAAGGATTGCATAGGAGAAGCAAGCGAATCGTTCAGCATCATCATTATACCCATATAAATTATCCCGTTCGAAGTAATGCATATTTTGAACAAATATATAAGATAATCCTTGATAGATGAGTTCATAATAATGAACAATAGTTTCAATTCCACCCATCCCAATTGTAGCCGCACCTAAATATTTCATTTCCTTATGGTGCTTTCCAATGTTCTTGTAATATGGAGTGATGATTCGAACCTCATGACCGATATTGGCTAAAGATTTAGGTAAAAAAAGGGCCATGTCTGCTAAACCGCCGGTTTTACTGAAAGGAAATGCTTCTGAACTGCAAAATAAGACTTTCACGCATCATCACCTCTATGTATAGACTTTAATCCCTCATTCTTATTTCTATTATACATGATGAAACCGTTTTTATCAATCTTACTGACATGTAAAAAAATAGCAAATTTCATTCATTATTTGATGTAATCAAAGAACTCTATGATATACTTTAGGTAGTAATCAAAAGAAGGTGATGATTTTGACCAAAGAAAAATCATGTGGGGCAGTCATCTTTAGAAAACACCAAAACAGATTTCAATTTGTACTCGTACAGCAACGTCATGGGCTAAGATTCGGCTTTCCAAAGGGACATGTTGAATTGAATGAATCAGAAAAAATGACAGCTGCAAGAGAAGTCAAAGAAGAAACAGGGCTTGATGTGGAAATTTATGCGCACATCAAAGAAAAAACAAAATATTATCCAAAAGAAGGCGTCATTAAAAGCGTTGTTTACTTTCTAGCAAAGGCAAAAACAATTGAATTGAAGCCACAAGAAGAAGAAATAGCAGATGCAGTTTGGGTTGATGCCTCTGAAGTATTATCAAAACTATCGTATAAATCCGATAAAAGAATGTTTTTATCTTTATCAAGAAAAGCGAATATTAACATCTGAGGTTTGAATGGAAAAATCATTGCTCACTTATCTTTATCAACAAATCATTCCTATCTATCGTCATTTTGATCAAGCACATCAAATGGATCATGTGGAAACTATCATTATCAATTCCTTAGAAATAGCTAAGGACTTTAATGTTGACATGGACATGGTTTATGTGATTGCTTGTTTTCACGATATTGGTATAAAGTTTGGTCGTAACGATCACCATTTGACTGGTGGTCTATTTTTGTATAATGATGAGGAACTTAAAAAATACTTTAGTGAAGAACAAAGAATCATCATGAAAGAAGCAGTTGAAGATCACCGTGCATCCAATGATCATGAGCCAAGATCAATTTATGGAAAGATTATTGCAGAGGCAGATCGTGATATTGATCCAGATATCGTTATATTAAGAACTGTTCAGTTTGGGCTAAAGCATTACCCCGAACTTGATTTTGAAGATCATTTTAAAAGAGCTTATGCACATATCGAAGAAAAATATGGACCAAACGGATACTTAAAATTATGGCTAGAGACTCAGAAGAATAGAGAAGGATTAACTCAAATTGAGGAGCTTTTGAAGGATGAAAATAAAATGAAAACAATCATTTTAAATCATTATCAACATAACAAAAATAAAGTGTAATTAGGGGTTAAAAAACTTATCAATATATGTTACAATAAACCTATCAGATACGATTAATTTAAGAGGAGAAAAAAATGATTATCGGAACAGTCAAAGAAGTAAAGAACAAAGAGTACCGTATTGGTTTGACACCAAGTGCAGTAAAGGAATATGTCAACCACGGACATCAAGTATTTGTTGAATCCATGGCAGGAATGAGTTCTGGATTTAGTGATCAGGACTACATCAATGCAGGTGCGAAGATTTTGAAAACCGCGGCAGAGGTTTGGACAAAATCAGAGATGATTGTAAAGGTTAAGGAACCTTTAGAATCAGAGTTTGAGTATTTAAGAGAAGGCTTGATCCTATATACATACCTTCATTTAGCAGCGAATGAAGCCTTAACTAAACGATTGATTGAAACCAAGACACAATCTATTGCTTATGAAACCATCACCCTTGATGATGGCTCACTTCCTTGCTTAAAGCCAATGAGTGAGGTTGCAGGTCGACTTGGAGCAATCGAAGGTGCGAAGTATTTAGAAAAGCCATTTGGAGGTTCAGGAGTACTGATTTCTGGTGTACCAGGAGTTGAACCAGCTAAAGCTTGTATCATTGGTGCAGGTGTTGTTGGTGAAAATGCGTTAAAGATGCTAGTAGGTCTTGGAGCAGATGTTACTGTTCTTGATGTGAACTTAAAGAAATTGACTTACTTAGATGATATTTATGGAAATAGAATTAAAACACTTTATAGTAGTGCAGATAACATTGAAAGAACAGTTATCAATTCTGATTTAGTCGTCAGTGCAATCTTACTCCCTGGAGCAAAAGCACCAAAATTAATCAAACAATCCTTCTACAAGAAGATGAGACCAGGTAGTGTCATTGTTGACGTAGCAATCGACCAAGGTGGATCCACTGAACATGCGAGAGCAACCTATCATGATAACCCTATTTATGAAGTCGATGGAGTTATTCATTATAGCGTAGCTAACATGCCAGGAGCTGTTCCTAGAACGTCTACAATCGCTTTAAACAACGCTACATTAAAATATGGACTGATGATTGCTAATTTAGGTTTAGACACTGCAATCAATCAATCCAATGCATTAAAAATGGGCGTCAACGTTTGGTATGGTCAATGTACATGTGAAGGTGTATGTGAAGCATTCAATTTAGACTATTTGAAAATGTAACTAGATCCTAGGGGGTAAGGATTTCCTTTATCCCTTTTTTCTTGCAATTCTATATCTTTTAAGTATAATGTCATTAAGAGTATAACTCTTATACAAATAAATTTGCACAAGGAGTAATTATGATATCAAACTATGAATCACTAGCGATTTGGGGAGTCATTATTTATGTTTTGATTTTAAGTGCATTACTTTTGCTTGGAAATGTTATTCGAAGAAAAATCCCGATTTTAAGAAAGTCTTTGTTACCAACCTCAGTTATTGCAGGTTTAATTGGCTTAATTATTAAAGAAGCTATTGTTCGACCTATGACTGGTTTGTCGTGGTTTATGGATGGAAGTGAAATTGATAAGTTCAATTCATTTTTAAATCTAGTCACTTATCATACAATTGCTTTAGGTTTTATAGCAATGGGATTAAAGGTTAATGAAAAGTTTAAGATCAAAACGAACCGTGCGCATAGTTATTATAATGGTATGGTGATTGTTTCTTCATATTTACTTCAAGGGATTATCGGTATATCCATAACTGCTATTTTGGCATTTACTATATTCCCAGTCTTTAAGACAGGTCCAGGGCTAGCGACAGGACTATTAGTTCCTTTTGGATTTGGGCAAGGTCCAGGTCAAGCAAACAACTTTGGTATCGTTTATGAAAACTTTCAAAATGCTCAAGGTGTTGTTACCGGATTTGTTGGTGGACAATCCTATGGTCTAGCGATTGCATCGATGGGCTTTATATGGGCTTGTATCGGTGGAGTCATCTATTTAAACAAAGTCTATCATAAAAAAGTTTCAGGTGAAGAATCAACAATACATCTTACAAGTATCCAAGAAGTTGAGTCTCCAGATGAAATCCCTGTAGCTGAATCTATTGATAAGCTTACAGTTCAAATCAGTTTAATACTTCTTGTTTATGGTATAACCTTCTTGACAATGTTTGGATTATCTAAATTAGCAGCATTGAATGAAGGAATCTATAGAATGGTGAATTCACTCATTTGGGGCTTTAACTTTATCTTTGGTATGGTTATTGCATTGCTGATGAAAAAATTGTTTAACTATCTTCGTTCAAAAAACATCATGACAAGACAATACCCAAACAATTATATGCTCAATAGAATTGCAGGTGTCGTTTTTGATTTCATGGTTGTCGCATCAATTATTTCTATTAACGTTCAAGATCTCGCATCTGCTCAAGTCTGGATCACATTCCTAATCATTACAGCAGTTGCTGGAGCATCAACCATGTTCTTTATTCATAAGATTACCAAACGTGTTTATAAAGAATACACACTTCCTGCGTTTGCTGGAATGTATGGAACAATGACAGGAACTGCATCAACAGGTATTGCATTACTTAGAGAAGTAGACCCACAATATGAAACTCCTGCAGCAACAGATTTAGTCACTGGAACAACAACAGCAATACTGTTTGGATTCCCAATCTTGCTACTTGCAAGCTTCGCACCTAATGGAATTATGCAGGCATTAATAACATTAGGAATCTGTATTGTACTCTTCTTTACATTCGTGTTTATTTTACTTAAGAAAAACCCAAAAGCTTAATTCATATTTTTTAAGGACCAATTGTTCATCCATTTGGTCCTTTCTTTTTTAGTGGAAGCGTTATCATTTTCATTGTACAAAACATTATATCTATGATATAATAAAGTTGCAAAAAAAGATGAGCAAAAATGAGTATTCTATTCAAAGTCCATCCGAGAATTATCTTCAGCAAGTTAAAGAAGATATAAGCATTTGAAGTATGAATTATGTAATTCTTTTCATCTTTAAAGTTGATTGAATTAACCTTGATCGTATTCGAGAATCATGATTTAAGAAAATGAATATGCTACATCGGTATCAAAAAATTATCATTTCGAATTAAAGGGGAGAAAAATGAACGTATTATTTTGCTTAACACCTAAAGAAAAGGTAGCGTATATCTTTAGTGACTACACAATTAGACAAGCACTTGAGAAAATGCAAATCTATCGCTACAACTCGATTCCTATTTTAAACAAAAAAGGAGACTACGTTGGCACATTAAGTGAGGGTGACCTATTATGGTACATTAAGGATCACCAGATGGGTTTTGATAAGACAGAATCTACACCGGTTTCAGCAGTACCAAGAAATAAAGATAATGTATCAGTACCAATTCACACCAATATGGAAGATATTATTGATGTTGCTACAAAACAAAACTTCGTACCTGTACTAGATGATTTTGGAGCATTTATTGGAATTATTACTAGAAAAGATATTTTTAATTACATGGTCAAGCAAATGGCACCGAATGGTAGTACAAATGGAAACCATCATCAAATACACTAGCTCAATTGGCTAGTGTTTTTTTTTAAACAAAAAAAAGACGATTTCTCGTCTCTTAGATATGAAATCTTCTTTTAAACTCTTCACGACTTGATTTTGAAGGAAGAATCAAGATACCAAATAAAGTGAAAGTTGAAAATGCGAAACAAACTAAACTTGGCCATTGAACAACTGTTAAATTTAAAACATTAAGTAGTCCAGGAACTAAACCAATGATTGTTATAAAAATCAAACTTGAGAAGTAATCAAACCACTTTTTCTTATTAACGAGAATAAGGAGTGTAATGATAAAGATATTACTCATGACTGCAAATGGGAATACAAAATCGAGTGCCCAATCTACATCACGAATCGCTAATCCTATCAAAATTAAACTACCTACAGTAATGATTACGCTTTTTGTTAGCCTATGTGTCCAAATTGTGGGTACCGCAAGAACTAAGAACATGACCACTACATAAATATTTGTGATTCCTACAACGAGTGACCAAGTCAGAGGTAAACCATCTGCAAAATCAATATATAGAGTAACAAGAGCAGATACAAGGTTTAAAAATAGAAATAGTCTATAGAAAAATCTTGATTTTGATCTTTTTTTTATTTCGGGGAATTTATAAGTTGAAAGTTCTTCGCCAACTTGATCGAGTTCACCATTACAAAGTATACAATGCTCTAATGTATTGTCGTAATGTACATGACATGTTTTACAATATTTCATCATAACCCTCCTTATAATTGGTATCAAGAATTAAATCAAGACCATCTTTCACCATAAAGGAAATCATGTGATTCATAATCGATAAATCTTTAAGTGGTGAGCTTAAAATAACGTTGATGTGGTCATCAAGTGAAATCAGAGTCATCGCAAGTCCATAACCAGCATTTACAAAGTCAATATCCTTAATTTTACCCTTAAATCCTGATGGAAGATCAACCTTACCTAAATTAGAAATAGAGCACGATGAAATACTCTCTCCTAGAATTTTATAGCCTACCTTAAAAGCGATTTGTTTTAAAATAAGTGGAAGCGCACGAATGAAAGGATTTTTTTCATATCCAACAAGTGAACTGATTCTTGATTGTAATTTATCTTTGTCGAGTTGATCCTTATATTGTTCTTTTGTGAGTTCAAGCATGTTTTCAAATGTCCAATCAGTTCTTTCACTATCATAGGTAGCTTTGATATATAAGGAGAAGTTTCTAAGTGTGACTGAATCAAAATAAGGTCTTAAATTCACAGGAACAAAGATTTTTAAAGGCTTTTTATTTCCTACAAAATCAACTGTTTCTTTATAGATACTCCAAGCATTTAATGCTGTGAAATATTGTGTAATTGTGCATTGATACTTCGTTTTTACAAGGTTAATCAATTGTTTACTATCCACTCTAGCTTTTAAAAACAAGACCCAATGGTGACTAAAGCGTTCACCTTCAAGATGATATGCACTTTCTTCCTTCAGATTTCTTCTAGATGCCTTATTGTAGTTTGAAATGAAGTTATCTTCGCTTTCTTTTTTAGAAGATGGGAGTTCACCCAGTATTTTTCCTTCATGGTCAATTTTAAAACCACGGAGCTTGTAATAATGATATACTATCGATTTAATAAAATGAAGTGCTCCACTTCCATCAGATAATGAATGAAAAGTTTCAAGAGTTACTTTATTCTCAAAATAGTATACCTTAAATAGATAACCTTGATTTTGAGTACTCTTAAAGTATCTACATAATTCAGATGGTTCTGGTTCAACGATATAATGTCTTTCATTTGAAGCGAAATAATTCCAAAAAAGTCCATTTTTTAATTGGACGGCAAAAGTTTCAAATCTTTTTAGAACTTTATTAACAGCTTCCTCAAGTATATCTTTATCAACTGTTTCATCTAAATAAAACGATAATCTAAAGACGTTACTGCGGTCATCTTTGGAGACTGCCGGAAATATTTTTGCTGCATTATCTAATTTGTACCAATATCTTTTCTTTTTCAATGGATCACAACCTTAAGAGACACACGATGTCTTGAAATGTCTATAATTAATTATACCTCAAAAATATGCATATTAAAAACGATTAAAAAATAAAATTGAATATTATTTCGAATTCGAAACATATTGCTTGAATAGAATCCATCAATCTAGTAGAATGAAAGTGCATGGAGGTATAATATGAAAAAACTAAATGGAATTCACCACGTGACTGCAATCACGAGTAGTGCAGAAAAAATATATGATTTCTTTACTCATATTTTAGGATTAAGATTAGTTAAAAAGACAATCAATCAAGATGACATTAATACCTATCATTTGTTTTTTGCAGATGATATAGGGAGTGCAGGAACTGATATGACATTTTTTGATTTCAATGGAGCATCAGAGGTTATTAAAGGAACAAATGAAATATCTAAAACTTCTTTTAGAGTCCCTTCAAATCAAGCGATTGATTACTGGAAAAAAAGATTTGAAAAGTATCATGTCAATCATTTTGAAATCAAAGAATTGTTTGGAAGAAAGACATTAGAATTTCGCGATTTCGATGATGCAGAATATGTGCTATTTTCGGATGAAAACATAAGCGGTATAAAATCAGGTACACCCTGGCAAAAAGGACCAGTACCAAATGAATTTGGAATTACTGGTTTAGGCCCTATATTTTTTAGAGTCAATCAGATGAGTTTAATCCATAAGGTACTAACTGAATATCTTTTATTTGATAAAATAGCGGTAGAGAATCAATTTAGCCTATACGAAACAGGTTTAGGTGGCAATGGTGCAGGAGTCATTGTTGAATATAGAGATGATTTACAAAATGGTAGACAAGGATATGGTGGGATCCATCATGTTGCATTTAGGGTTGATGACAAAAAAGATTTAGATGATTGGATCTCGGTGTTAAATAAGCTTAGAGCGCCTCATTCTGGCCATGTAGACCGTTTTTACTTCAAATCCTTATACACAAGACTATATCCTGGAATGCTCTTTGAATTCGCCACTGAAGGCCCAGGATTCATAGATGATGAAGAAGATTACGAGACTCTTGGTGAAACACTAGCATTACCTCCAAAATTCAGGAATATGCGAGAGAAAATAGAGAAGATTGTAAGACATATTGAGACGAAGCGCAGTGACAAAGTGTATAATAAAGAGTATATGGATTAGGTAGGTGATTACATGAGTTACGACAAGGAATATTTGAAATTAACGACAGTATTATTTAGAGCTATGCAAAACGTTGAAGCTGTTATCAAAAATGATATATCATCTTATCAGTTGAATACTTCGGAATTTGGGGTTTTAGAGCTTCTTTATAATAGAGGAAAACAACCCATACAATCGATAGCAAATAGGCTATTGATGGCGAATTCTAGTATGACCTATGTGATTGATAAACTAGAACAAAAAAATCTGATTTCAAGGACTACAGATGCAGTGGATCGAAGATCTACTATGGTTGACTTAACAGTAGAGGGACAACAGTTTTTTAGTTCTATATTCCCAAATCATATTCAAACCTTAAGTGAAATATACAAATGTCTTTCAGTAGAAGAATTGAATGCTTTAATTGAGAGTCTTAAGAAAATAGGCTATCAAGCAATGGATATGAATGGAGTGAAAAAATGAAGCATATTTATCAATCTGGTGCTAGTGATATTACTCTTTTATTACTACATGGAACTGGTGGAAATGAGTTTGATTTATTACCACTTGCTAAGCATATAGATCCAAGTGCGAATGTTTTAAGCGTTAGAGGAAATGTGTTAGAATATGGGATGCCTCGTTTCTTTAAGAGATTAGCAATGGGTGTTTTTGACATGGATAGCCTTAAAGAAGAAACAGAAAATCTTTATCAGTTTATTGATGAATCAGCAAAAAAATATAGTTTTGATCGATATAAAGTGATTGCAGTGGGTTATTCAAATGGCGCGAATATTGCTGCTAGTATACTGCTTCATTACAATCAACCTTTTTATGCAGCTATTTTGTTTCACCCAATGGTTCCGATCAGAAATTTAGAGAAGACAGATTTAGAAAAAGTATCTATCTTTATTGGTGCAGGGACAAATGATCAAATGACACCAGATGGTGAGATTGATGAGCTCAATGCGATGTTTGACCGCTCTTTAGCGAAGACCACACTTTTTTGGACATCACATGGTCATCAATTAAACAAAGAAGAAATTGATCAAGCGAAATTATGGTATGACCAATTATGAGTCAGTTAATTCTGACTTTTTCTTTTGGATTATGTTAATATAGATTTAAGAAGGTGATGATGATGTTTGATATAACCAATGAAGATATTCAGGCTATAGTTGACACTGCTGTTGAATCGATGACACCATTGGTCTTTAAAATGATTCCAGCAAAAGAAAAAAAGAAGTACATTATACTTTGTATGGTTGTCCATTTTTTTGAAGCAAATAAAAAGTATTCTGAAAAAGAAGTTAATTTAATACTTAAACCTATGTTTGAGGATTATGTGATGATTAGAAGATATTTGGTAGATTACCATTTCTTAGATCGTACGACCGATGGAAAGGAATACTGGTTAGTTGCAAATCATGCTGATTATGAAAAATTTGATGTTAGAAAAATGATTTAAGAAAAAGGAAGCATTCATTTAGCTTCCTTTGTTTTTTCTCATTGGTTTCAGTTGGTTGATAAATTTTAGAATTCGATATCTTTTCACTCTATTTTCTTTAACTAACCATTTTACAGTGTCATAGAGTGTTTCATCTAATGATCTTGGTTGGTAATTTAAATCGACTCTAGCTTTCTCATAGGAAAAATTAGAATTGCTTTGAAGTGTATAAAGAGAATATTTAGTATAAATTGGAGGTAGTTTTCTAAGTTTATAAAAGATTTCAGCAAGTGGAGCTGACAGCTTAGCAAACCACATAGGTAGCACATGAATTTTTCTTTTTCTACCACTTAATCCTCTCAATTGGTCAAATAGCATATCTAGTTCAATGCGATGTCCTGAAAGTATATAACAGCTTCCAATTTTACCAGAAACTGAAGATTGAATGATTCCGCTAGCAACATCTCTTACATCTACAAAATCGTAAGCACCATTGATTCTTGAGGTTAAGAAACCATTTAAGTAGTCCTCTATCATCATTGTCATGTGTGCATGTCCATAATCATTTGGACCGATTATTCCTGATGGATGAACAATAATTGCATTTAATCCCTTTTTAACCATGCTCATCACATAAAGAGAAGCTCTTGATTTAGATTTTGCATATGCTCCAATGACAAGGTTTGGATCAAAATGAGATATCTCAGTAATGATTTGATTGTCTTCAAGCTCTGGAATAGCGTGAACTGAGCTAACATAAATGAATTTGGAGACATTATATTTTAAGGATAAATCTGCTATATTTTTAGTTCCTAAGACATTTACACTTTCTAAAATAGGGTTTTTTCTTGACGATATTGACACAATACCAGCTGCATGAATAACAATTACATCATCATAAGTATACTTTGTGTCACTTAAGTCAAATAAAGGTTCAAGAGTGTCCATCTTTCTAACGTCACCATGAAAAACATGCACATTGAGAGAGTTGAGCATCTTTTTTGAGTCTGTTGGTAAAATAAGTGCGCGTACATCATGATTTTGATTTTTTAATACTCGAATAATTGTATTTCCGAGATGTCCGTTTGCGCCAGTAACAATATATAGATTTGGCATAATTATCACCACCTTACACCCTTAAAATATACTTAAAATCGAAAAATGGCAAATAAAAAGGACAACAATGTTGATTATGTTAAAAATAACATGAATCAGTTCTCCTTATGATTACTGGTTTAAAGTAGTTTCTATAATGATTTCTAATGCTTTCGTAATTACATTTAAATCAAGTGAAAAAAGGTTTTGTTTATTTATAGTTTGTTCTGGAATATAAGGAACATGAATGAAACCAGCTTGAACTTGATGAAGACCACGCTCTTTGAGTTCATGAAGAACATTATACATGAGGTGATTGCAAACATAGGTTCCAGCACTGTTTGAAATTCCAGCAGGAATATAATTATTTCTTAGTTTTTCTAATATGGTTTTTATAGGTAAACTTGAGAAATAAGCATTCTCACCAAATATAGATATAACATTATCTATTGGCTTAATACCGCGATTATCACCAATATTTGAATCATCAATATTGATAGCAACTCTCTCTATTGAAATTTCTTTTCTGCCACCTGCTTGACCAACTAAAATGATTACATCTGGTTCAATCTTATGCATGGTTTCAATGACAATTTTTGAACTATTATAAAATTCAGTAGGAACTTCTAATATAAAAAGTTCGCAGTTAAGATGACTTCGATTGATATTTTTTATGGCTTCATAAGATGGATTGATTTGTTCTCCACCAAAAGGTTCAAATCCTGTAATCAACACTTTTTTCATATCATATTTACCTCTATATATACATTTTATCATTAAAACAGGGTTGAAACTTTGGTAAATTCTTAAAACTTACATAGTATAAAAATAGAACACTATGTGTTCTAAATATTGAGCTATTGTTTAATCTTTGATATAATGAATCTAATGAACTCTTAAGGGCTAGGTGAAACTGTTTATGAATAATCTAAAGGAAGATTTTCAAAAGATTTTTTCTTATTTTACACCAAATACTAAAATCTATTTTTCACCTGGTCGCGTTAATTTGATTGGTGAACATATCGATTATAATGGAGGGTTAGTTTTCCCCGCTGCCATAGATTTGGGAACATATGGAATAGTGAATCCTAGATTAGATCATCATTTTAGATTTTATTCTCTAAATTATAATGATGATGGTATCATTGAGACGGATATAAATCATCTTCAATTCGATAAAAAACATAACTGGGCAAATTATGTGAAGGGTATAATTTTTGAGTTGATATCGAGAGATTTCAAATTACCACATGGCTTTGATTTGCTAGTATATGGAACTCTTCCTACAGCATCAGGG
>Ga0180007_10004647_pt1 | contig 14389 bp, 22 predicted proteins | sample MM_PC_MetaG_FD_121122 | JGI IMG/M metagenome (GOLD analysis project Ga0180007, IMG submission 121122) | Groundwater microbial communities from the Aspo Hard Rock Laboratory (HRL) deep subsurface site, Sweden - MM_PC_MetaG | ecosystem: Environmental > Aquatic > Deep subsurface > Groundwater... | reverse complement strand
TTGTTTAATTGTTTAATTGTTTAATTGTTTATTTGTTTTACCAAATTTCTGCTATTATCTCGCCTCCCAAATTTTGTTTTCTTGCCTCCCGACCAATCATCAAGCCCTTAGGAGTCGAAATAATAATGAAACCACCGCCGCCTTTAGATAATCTAATTTTCTTGCTCGGAGCATAAACTCTTTTTCCGGGCTTTGAAATTCTCACCAAATGGCTTATGACCGGCTGATTGTCTTTGTACTTCAAAGCAATTTTGATGGTTCTTTTAGTTTTGTTATGCTTTTTCTCTATCTTTTTAATCATTTCCTGTTTTAGAAGAATTTCCGCTATCTCGTATTTCAAATTTGAATACGGCACATCCACGAATGGCTGAAGCACTGCCTGGGCATTCCTTATTCTGTTTAACATATCTGCGATTGGGTCGGTCATAACGCTTCGCTAAGTTAAAAATTAAAAACTAAAAATGAAAAATCTACCATGAAGATTTTCTTACTCCCGGAATCAATCCCTGATTTGCCATTTCGCGGAAACATATTCTACAAAGCCCAAATTTTCTCATAAAAGCCCTTTTTCTTCCGCACCTAAAACAACGCCTTACAATTCTGGTGCTAAATTTCGGTTTTTTCTTTGATTTTATAATCTGTGATTTCTTAGGCATTATTCTTTATTGGAAAACCTAATGATTTGAATAATTCCAGTCCTTCTTCTCTGTTCTTGGCGCTGGTCACTACGGTAATCTCAAGGCCAAACATCTTTTTGGCTCTTTCAGCGCTTATTTCCGGAAAAACAATCTGTTCCTTTATTCCTATCGTCAAATTACCCTCTCTGTCAACTGAATCCGGCTTCAATCCGGCAAAATCCCTGGTGCGGGGCAGAACAATATGGACTAACCGCCCTAACATATCATACATCTTTTGCTTTCTTAATGTTACCATAGCGCCTACGGGCGCGCCGGCTCTGATTTTAAATGCGGAAACTGATTTCTTCGCCTCTGTCAAAATCGGTTTTTGGCCGGTAATCAAAGCCAAATCCTCTAAGATGTCCTTATACTCATTAGTCGCTTCCGGCTTGCTTTTTCCGCCCACCAACCGCCCAAAACTGGTGTTAATAACAACTTTCTTAATGCGGGGCGCGGCCGCAATACTCTTATAGCCGAATTTCTCTTTTAATTTCGGCGCCACTTCCTTATTATATTTTTCTTTTAATCCCATCATCTATTTTCAATGCTTAAATTACTGCTTGGCATTTTTTACAAACCCTTTTCTTGCGCTTGCCTTCTGTCCGCGTATGGCTTGCCTTAGTCGGCTTTCCGCATTTAGGGCAAATCAACTTAACATTGGAAACGGAAATAAAGCCGGGCTTCTCAATCACTTGGCCCTTCTCGCCTTCTTTTTTCGGACGATGATGTTTCTTCTGGATATTAATTCCTTCAATCTGAACCCTTGCCCCTGAAGGCGAAACCTTAATCACTTTTCCGGTTCTTCCTCGGTCGTCGCCCGCGATAACCAAAATTGTATCTCCTTGTTTTATCGTTAACATATTATCTATTAAATAATTTCATTTGCTAAGGCGGCAATCTTCTCAAATCCCTTCTCTTTTATTTCTCTCGGCATCGGGCCGAACAATCTCCCCCCTTTGGGGTCTTTTGTTTTGCCTTCCAGAATCACTACCGCATTCTCGTCAAAACTGATATATGAACCGTCTGAACGCCTTAACGGCCTTTTTTGCCTGACAATAACCGCCCTTACTTTATCGTGTTTCTTGACAATTTTCCTTGGTTCTGCTTTCTTCACGGCCACCACGATAATATCCCCGATTTGCGCATATCTTCTCCGGCTGCCGCCCAAAACCTTAAAACACTGGACCACTTTTGCTCCGCTGTTGTCAGCGACATTTAACATTGTTTGGGCTTGAATCATGAAAATTAAAATAATGATTAAAAAATCCAAATGTCAAAATCCAAATGTCAAATCAAACCCAAAAGACTCAATATCAAAAGAATACATTTCTTTAATTTGGATTTTAGATTTTGAGCTTGATTTGACATTTGACATTTGGGTTTGGGATTTTTACTTTTGCGTCTCGGACTTTGGGTTTTGGAATATCACTACGCGCCATCTCTTGTCCTTACTCAACGGTCTGGTCTCTTCTATCACCACCGCCTCTCCCGTCTTACAGCTGTTCATCTCATCATGCGCTTTGTACTTCTTGTGGGATTTATACTTTCTTCGGTACAAAGGATGAGTTTTCAGCGTTTCAACCTTAACGACAACGGTTTTGTCCATTTTATCAGAAACCACTATGCCTTTTAAACGCTTTTTACTCATAATTGAATTACATTAATTTAAATATACGACAAATTCAATTTCAAGATTCTGCCGAAGGCAGGTTCTTACTGCCGAAGGCGGCAAGGTTCTGCCGAAGGCGGCAAGGTTCTGCCGAAGGCAGGTTCTTACTGCCGAAGGCGGCAAGGTTCTGCCGAAGGCAGGTTCTTACTGCCGAAGGCGGCAAGGTTCTGCCGAAGGCAGGTTCTTACTGCCGAAGGCGGCAAGGTTCTGCCGAAGGCAGGTTCTTATAATTGAATTACATTAATTTGAATATACGACAAATTCAATTTCAAGGTTCTGCCGAAGGCAGGTTCTTGTGCTTCTTCTGATTCAAAATAGTTAAAATCTTAGCAATGTCTTTTCTCCGGTTCCTCATTTCCTTAACATTCTTGACTTTCCCGGCTGCCAAATCAAACCTTAAGACGCGCAACTTCTCCCGGTCGCTAAAAACTATCTTTTTCAATTCTGCCTCGCTTTTAATTTTTAATTCTTTAGCTTTCATGTTTTACAAATTTTGTTTTTATTCCAAACTTATGGCTTGCCTTGTCAAACGCCTCTCTGGCCATTTCTTCGCTGATGCCTGCTATTTCAAAAATAACCCGTCCCGGCTTCGCTGAAAAAACATAATGGTCTACCGAACCCTTTCCCCCGCCCATCGGGACTTCCGCTCCTTTGGTGGTAATCGGCTTATCGGGAAAGATCCTTATCCAAAGCCGTCCGCCCTTTTTAAGATACCTGATAATCGCTCTTCTGGCTGCTTCAATCTGTCTGGCGGTAATCCATTTTGACTCCATTGCCTTTAGTCCAAAATCACCGAAGGCCAGTTCCGTTCCCCGAGTGTCAATTTTTCTGTCCCTGTTTCTGCCCTTATGCCATTTTCTATGTTTTACTTTCTTGGGATATAACATATTCGCTTCGCTCAAGTCCAAAGTTGAAAGTCAAAAGTTAAAAGTTGCAATAAAAAGTATAAAATATTTTGGACTTAATACTGAAACTTTTAATTTTGGATTTTGGACTTTTAATTTTACATTTATTCAAAGGTTTCCCCTTTATAAATCCAAACCTTTACTCCTATCGTTCCGTAAGTGCAATTCGCTTCCTTGAAGCCGTAATCAATATTTGCCCGAAGCGTCTGTCTGGGCAGCTGCCCTTTCTGAAGCCATTCTGTTCTGGAAATAGACACGCCATTCAGCCGTCCGGCCACCTGCACCCTGATTCCTTTTGCCTCCTTGTATCCCATAACCATAGAAATGGATTGCTTCATTATTTTTCTGAAAGGCATTCTCTTCTCTATTCTTTGGGCTATCCATTGGGCCACCAAGGGAGCGCTTATCCAAGGATTTCTGATTGACTTTATCTCAATCTTCAACGCCTGCTTCTCGTCCAATTGCCTCTTAAGAATTTTCTTCTGAAACAAATCCCTTAATTCGTCTATTTGCTGACCGCCCCGGCCGATAATCAAACCGGGCCTGGAAGAATGGATTAATATGCTCACCCTGTTCGGAGACCGCTCAATTTCCACTTTTTCAATCCCGGCCTCTTTAAATTTATCCATTAAGAAAGTTCTAATCTTAAAATCCTCCTCTAAATATATTGAGGGCTGTTTCTCATCAAACCATCGCGAATCCCAATCAGAGGTTTCTCTCAATCGAAATGCTTTTGGGTGAACTTTATGGGACATATCTGCTTGCCCGCCTCGGGCGGGCTCCGCTAAATTAAAAAGTAAAATCCAAAGACCAAAGGCCAAATGTTAAATCAATGTCAAAATCCAAAATCCAAATTGAAGAAGCATGTTCTTTTGACATTTGATATTTGGATTTGATTTGATATTTGGATTTTGACATTTGGATTTAATTTTTACGCTTACCTTTTGGATTTCTTGCCTACCTTCTCTGTCCTCTTTTCAATTTTTTTCCCTTTTAATTTTTTATTATCCAACTCTTTCAATATAAGAGTGATGTGGCTTGTCTTTTTCTGAATCCCGTAAGCTCTGCCCATAGATCTTGCGCGCCATCTCTTTAATTTCGGCCCCTCGTCCACGGTCATTTTAACAATCTTAAGATTCTTGTCTTCTAATTGAAAATTATTTTTAGCATTAGCAATGGCTGATTGCAAGAGTTTCGCCATCGGAGCAGCCGCTTTTTTGCTGGTATGCATTAAAAATGTCAAGGACTCAAGGGCATTTTTCCCCCTAATCATATCCGCCACTAACCGCACTTTGCGCGGAGCGATTCTTAAATGATTTAATTTTGCGCTGATTTCTTTTTCCATAATCGCTTTATTTCTTTTCTTCTGTAGGCGCTGCCGAGGGCTTGGTCTGGCTTTCTAATTCTCTCTGCATTCTGCCTCCGTGCCTGGCGAATTTGGTGGTCGGAGAAAACTCTCCTAATTTATGGCCGACCATATCTTCCCTGGCCTGCACGGTTATAAAATCCTTGCCGTTATGCACTTCAAAAACAAAACCCACCATTTCCGGAATGATTACGCAGGACCGAGACCAAGTCCTTATCGGCGTCTGGTCTCCGGCTCTCAATTTCTTAACCTTTTCCATCAATTTCTCGTCTATATAAGGACCTTTTTTCAGTGACCGTGACATCTTTTATATTACTTTCGTCTTTTAATAATAAATGTGTTTGTATGTTTTCTCTTGCGGGTCTTTTTCCCTAAGGCCGGCTTGCCCCAAGGGGTCTTCGGATATTTCAAACCAATCCCGGTCCGGCCTTCCCCTCCGCCATGCGGATGGTCATGAGGATTCATTGCCGAGCCCCTCACCGTCGGTCTCCTTCCCATATATCTCGCCCTTCCGGCATTACCTATTTTAACATATCTATGTTCCGACCGTGACAAAGCGCCGATAGAAGCGAAACATTCCTGGTGTAATTTTCTCATTTCACCGGACGGCATTTTAATATGAACATACTTCTCGTCACTGCCGAAGACCTTTGCCGAAGAACCGGCTGACCTGATTAATTTTCCCCCGCCGCCGGGCAAAAGCTCCGCGTTGTAAATGTCCGTGCCAATCGGGATATTTTTCAATTTCAGCCTGTTTCCAAGTTTTAATTCCGCCTGCTCGCTGGTGATAACAGTGTCTCCTTTTTTCAAGCCCTGGGGGGCCAAAATATATTTCTTGACCCCATCGCTGTATTTAATAAGCGCGATAAAGGCAGTTCTGTTCGGGTCATATTCCAAAGCAAGAACTTCGGCCGGGATATCTAATCTCTTTTGGCTAAAATCAATTAGACGATAAAGACGTTTCGCCCCGCCGCCCTTATGCCTCACTGTAATCTTTCCTTGCTTGCTTCGTCCCGCCCTTCTTTTCAGTTTTACAACCAAACTCTTCTCCGGTCTCTTTTTGTCCAGAAAGGAAAAATCCTCTATCATCCCATGTCGTCTCCCCGGAGTTGTTGGCTTATATTTTTTCATGTTAAAATTCTTTGCGATACGAATACTGCTTTTGAAATGCTCCCCTGGGTCGGGCGAGGCAACAGGTTTCAGGGCGGCTCTCGGAGGCGGCTGAGCATGGCCCCCGCCCAAAACGGAGAATCCGTTTTGGGCGGGGTCAGCCGCCGAGAGCGCAGACCGCCAAATCGCGCTGGGATTTGGACGGTCGGCGACCTGAAACTTGTTGCCGAGCAGACCAACTAACAAACACTAATTTATAAACACATCTTTTATTTCGGCAGAACTTCAATTTCCTGCCCTTTCTTAATTTTAATAATCGCTTTTTTGTATCCGCTTTTGAAACCCTGCACTTTCCCTCTCCTTCTCTTCTTCCCCGGAATGCTTATCATCCTGACATTCTCAACATTAACCTCATAGATATCTTCTATTGCCCGCTTCACCTCTGTTTTGTTGGCGCTCTTGGAAACAATAAAAGCGTATTCATTTTTTTCCGCCAAATAAGTCGCTTTCTCGGTAACATGGGGCTCTATCAAGACCTTCCACGCCAAGCTATTTGGCTTAACCGCCTTTTTCGGCTTAATGGTCTTCTTCTTTTCTGTTTTTGTTTCCGGCGGAACGGCCTCTTCCTTTTTGACCGCTTCTTCTTTTTCTTTTTTCAACGCAACTTTAATCTTCGGTTTTTGGACCGCTTTCTTGGCAGACAATTTTTCTTTCTTTTCCTCTTTCTTTTCCTCTTTCTTTTCCTCTTTCTTTATTTCCGGCTTTACCTTCTTTTTAAAAATATCAAAAATAGACATATTATTAGGCAAACAACTCTTTTATGGTCTTAATGGAATCCTTTAAGAAAATCAGGCGCTGGGCGGAAATAGCATCCAAAATATTCAAATTGCGCGCTTCAATAACCCTTACTTTGGGAATATTTCTTACTGCCCTTACTAATTTATCATCCTTTTTGTCTGAAACAATAAGAACGCTTTTAAGCGCTCTCTTTTTTCCCTTTTTCTGCTCGGGATAAACCTTATTTAATAAATTTGTTAATGTTTCATTGATGGTTTTTGTCTTTGGCTCTTCAATGGTCAAATTATCAATAATCAAAATTTCTTGATTTTTTGCTTTAGCGGAAAGAATGGAAAACAAAACCGCTTTTTTCATTTTCTTGGGGACGGCCATTTTGAAATTCCTCTTATTGGTGGGCCCAAAAGTAACGCCCCCGCCAATCCAAATCGGAGACCTGTTTGAGCCATGCCTGGCTCTGCCTGTCCCCTTCTGTCTCCATGGCTTCTTGCCTCCGCCTCTTACTTCTGAACGGTCTTTGGTATGGGCGATAACCTGCCTTTGGTTTGCTCGCATACTAATAACCGCCTGATGAACCAAATCAGGACTCGTTTCTCTCCCAAACACTTCCTTAGGCAATTCCATTTGCCCGCCTTTTTCTCCTATTGAATTATAGACATCAATCTTCATATATTTCCACCAACGTCCCTCTCCTGCCCGGGACCGCGCCTTTTAAGGCAATCTGGTTCTTTTCTTTAATTCTTTTCTAAAAACCTCAAAATATAATCGCAATATTGCCGGTAATCCTTCAAACAATCCGCTACGGAAGAATAAATCCTGCTGTAATCAACTTCATCGTATTCATGAACCAAGATATTCCTCGTGCCTACGCTCTTGGCAATGCTTTCTCCGAAATCTTTCGGGTAAACTTCTAATTCTGCCAACCTTAAAAATGTCTCTTTATAACTTTTTGGCGGGGCCATTTCCTCTTTGTAAAGTTCCGATATCAAGTGCTGGTTAATGTCCAATGCCCTGCTAATAATTCTTTCCAGTAATCTTTCGACAATGGCCTGCTTTTTGAAATCCCTGACGATTTCCTCAAAAGAATATTGGGAAAATTCCTTCAGCCGCACCAATTCTTCTTCAATCAGGGAAATTTTTCTTTTTATAAAATCGTTATTTATCATAAATTGACTTTGTTAATAGTTGATGCCGTTTTTTTATTAAACAATCTTCTAATTCAAATAAAGGACGATGAAAGACATAATCCTTAAAGGCGTATGATTTGAATGCTAAATAGTCCATTTCATCTCCAAAAAGCAATTTGTTTCTTTCGGCAATCTCATATTTTAAAAGAGGATCTGCTTTTCTCAAATCAACCATATCTATTTTATCGTTGTCAAAGAGATCCATCAAACTACAATTCAAATCTATCAACTCTTTTCCCTCTAATTCCCGCTTTGGCAAATAAGCAATATCAAAATCGCTCTCTCGATGTAAAAACTTTTTATCCACCTGCGAGCCAAAAAGCAAAATTAATTCCAAATCGTATTTTTTGGCAATCTTATTTAGTTGTTTTTGTTCTTTTTTCATAATCGTTTTAACTTTTTATCTCCACTAAAGTCCCTTTTCTGCCCGGGATCGCTCCCTTTAAGGCAAGCTGGTTTTTTTCTTTGTCAATTTTCACTATTTCCAAATTCTTGACTGTTATTCTTCCCCCGCCCATCCGGCCAGGCATTCTCTTCCCTTTCAGCACTCTCTGGGGAAACGAGGAGCCGACCGAACCGATGGTTCTTGATTCATGTTTGGTGCCGTGCGTTTTTTTCCGGCCGGAAAACCCCCATCTTTTCACGCCTCCCTGAAATCCCTTTCCTTTGCCCACAGCGGAGACCTTAACCTTCTCCCCTTCCTGGAAGACGCCAATATCCATAATGTCGCCTTTTTTTATTTTTAGTTTTTCGCCTTTAGTCCCGAATTCTTTCAAAAAAGCGAACGGCTTATCTTTTTTGCTCTTGGTTATTTTCTTTTCTCCTAATTTTTGAAAACCGACCTGAACAGCGTCATAGCCATCTTTTTCTTTGGTCATTATTTGCGTAACAGAACAAGGCCCCGCCTCAACAAGGGTCACGGGAATAATCTTGTCATCTTTCCATATCTGCGTCATCCCTATTTTTTTAGCTAATATGAATTTCGCCATATTTATCTACGAGCAAAGCGAGTAGCTATAAATATGAGCGCCCCGCTTAAATTTTGCCTCGTGCCAATAAACTATTCACCGAATTTCCAAATACTTATTTTTATTCCCCGCGGCGGGCGGGGCCGAATAGGCCTTTCCTGTGGAGAGCCCACCGCCTCGAGGAATCTTGTAAAATTTGGGCGGGGCATCCTTTCTTTTCAACAAAATACCGGGCACTAACCCCGGTATTTTGTATTTGGTTTTTGGATTAGTGAAAACTTTTAATGTTATATATTTTTTGCCTTATTCTCCATATTAATGAATGGTTTGTGAAAGATAAAATTAACATCTCCTTCCCCTCTGATTGTCTGCCGCAACTAAATCTTAATCTGAATATCAACCCCGGTCGGCAAATTCAAATTTGTCAACGACTCTACCACTCTTTGGTCTGAATCCAAAATATCTATCAAGCGCTTGTGGACTCTCACCTCAAACTGCTCGCGCGCATCTTTATGAACAAAACTGGAACGGTTAACCGTGTATTTATGAATTTCCGTCGGCAGAGGAACCGGCCCGCAAATTCTGGCGCCGTATCTCAAGACCGTCTCAACAATCTGCCGAGCACTTTTATCCAGCACCTTATTGTCATATGCTTTCAATTTAATCCTAATCTTTGGCGGTGCTTCTTCTATCTTGGCTTTCTTAGTGGTAGGCATCTTTGAAAGAACTATTACTTCTTTTTTTATTTAATTATTTTAATCACTACTCCGGAAGCCACAGTCCTTCCGCCTTCTCTGATAGCAAATCTCTGCTTTTCTTCCAAGGCAATCGGGGCTATTAAGTTAACGGTTAAATTTGCGGTGTCCCCGGGCATAACCATTTCCGTGCCTTCGGGCAATATCACATCTCCGGTAACATCAGTGGTGCGAATATAGAACTGGGGCTTATACCCTTTGAAAAACGGGGTATGGCGGCCTCCTTCCTCTTTTGTCAAAGCATAAACCTCTGCTTCAAACTCGGTATGAGGAGTGATTGTTCCCGGTTTTGCCAGGACCTGCCCTCTTTCCACCTCTTCTTTCTTAAGTCCCCTTAACAAAATACCGACATTGTCTCCCGCTCTTCCTTCGTCTAATATCTTATTGAACATTTCTATGCTCACGGCGGTGGTTTTGGTTGTTGGGTTAATCCCGACCAGCTCCACTTCTTCTCCTGATTTGACAATGCCTCTCTCAATCCTGCCTGTAGCCACTGTTCCTCTTCCCTCTATTGAGAAGACATCTTCAATCGCCATAAGAAATGGTTGGTCTATCGGCCTCTGCGGTTCAGGCAAATATTCATCTAATGTCTTAGTAAGTTCTAATATCGGCTTAGCCGCCTCATCGTCTAGAGAAGTGACATCCAGGGCTTTCAGGGCAGAACCCTTGATAATCGGAATCTCGTCTCCGGGATATTCATATTTCTTTAACAATTCTCTTATCTCTGATTCTACCAATCCAATCATTTCCGGGTCGTCAACCGCATCACATTTATTAAGGAATACCACGATATTCGGCACGCCTACCTGTCGGGCAAGCAGGATATGTTCTCTGGTTTGGGGCATCGGCCCGTCAACCGCGGATACAACCAAAATCGCTCCGTCCATCTGGGCCGCGCCGGTAATCATATTTTTGATGTAGTCGCTGTGCCCCGGGCAATCAATGTGGGCGTAGTGCCTTTTTTCTGTTTCATACTCCACATGCGCAATATTAATCGTCACGCCTCTTGCTTTCTCTTCCGGGGCGGAATCAATCTGCTCAATGCCCTTTTCAGAGGCCCGATACCCTTTCAGGTGAAGGACTTTTAAAATCGCGGCAGTTAAGGTCGTCTTGCCGTGGTCCACATGACCAATTGTTCCCACATTAATGTGGGGTTTTGTGCGCTCAAATTTTTCTTTTTCAGCCATATTTTTACTTATTAAATGTTAATTATAATTTTTAAACAAGGGTATTAAATATATTACTCAAATGCCAAAAAAAGTCAACCCCTTGAGCATAAATATGCGCCAGTGAATTTAGAATAGCATCAAAACGGCAAATCTTCAACCGTTAATTCCTCCGCCGGCAATTCTTCTTTGGCTAAGAATTCCGTGCTCTGGCTGATTTCTTTCTTGGCGTCAAACCTACTGCGCATTTCCTGTCTCTTTTTCTCAAACGGCATCTTTTGCTGATGCTCTCCCTCTATTCTGGAAATAACTAAAATCGGCTCGTCATTCTCCACAATAATGACTTTGCCTCCTTCCTTATCTATTAACTTTTTAATCTGATTAAGGTCCATAGTATTTTAATGTTTAATTATTGGGATTTGGGATTTCATTGAAAATTGGTGCTTGAAAATTGAAAATTACTTCAGGTTCTTGCCTCCATTATCTGCTGGGTAATATTATGAGGAACTTGCTCATAATGGCTGAACTCCATAGTGAAAGCGCTTCGGCCGTGGGTCATAGATCTTAATGAAGTGGCGTAGCCGAACATTTCCGCCAGAGGCACAAACGCTTCAACCACTTTCATAGAAGCCCGGTCAAAACTTTCTTTTATTCTTCCTCTTCGGGCGTTTAAGTCACCGATAATGTCTCCGAAAAATTCATCAGGAATACTCACTTCCAGACGCATAATCGGTTCAAGCAATATCGGCTTGGCTAATTTGGCCGCCGCTTGAAATGCCATTGACCCCGCTATTTTAAAAGCGCCTTCTGAAGAGTCCACTTCGTGGAACGAGCCGTCATACAGCGTCGCCTCCACATCAACCACCGGATAACCGGCTAATATTCCCCTGTCTAAGGCCTCTTCAATTCCTTTGCGGACAGCGGGAATATATTCCTTGGGAATAATGCCCCCCTTGATTTCATCAACAAACAAGAATCCTTCGCCCGCTTTTCTCGGCTTAACTCTCACCCAAGTATGCCCGTATTGTCCCCGGCCTCCGCTCTGCCTGATGTATTTTCCTTCTGCTTCCGCTTCTCCTAAGATGGTCTCCTTATAAGCAACCTGGGGTCTGCCTACATTGGCTTCCATCTTGAATTCTTTCTTCATTCTATCCACTAAAATTTCCAAATGCAACTCTCCCATGCCCGAGATAATTGTCTCGACCGTCTCTTCGTCTGTTTTGACTTTAAATGTCGGGTCTTCCTCCGCTAACTTTTTCAGCGCCAATCCCAATTTCTCTTGGTCCGCTTTTGTCTTCGGCTCAATTCTGATGGAAATTACCGGCTCTGGGAAAACTATTTTCTCTAAAATTATCGGCTTGTCCGGATCGCAAATAGTATGGCCTGTTTCCACTTCTTTCAATCCAATGGCTGCCGCTATGTCGCCCGCATACAATTCCTCCACCTCTTCTCGGTGGTTAGCGTGCATTCTTACTATTCTGCCTATTCTTATCTTTTTCCCGCTGAAGGAATTCAATAAGGTTGTGCCCGGGAGCAATTTCCCGGAATAAATGCGGAAATAAGTAAGGGCACCCACGAAAGGATCAGTGGCAACCTTAAAGGCAAGCGCTGAAAACGGCTCATCATCATCCGGCTTCCTGTCAATGGTTTCTTCGGTCTTGGGATCTCTCCCTCGAATCGGAGGGGCGTCAATCGGGCTCGGGAAATAATAAACAACCGCATCCAACACTAATTGAATTCCTTTATTTTTTAAAGCAGAACCGCAGAAAACAGGAATTACTTGATAATCAATCACGCCTTTTCGGATGGCTTTTCTTATCTGCTCAACCTTTATCTCTTTTCTCTCCAAATAATTCTCCAGCAGTTCATGGTCTTCGGCTGCCACTTTCTCAAGCATTTTTTTCCTCCACTCTTCCGCCGTTTCTTTCATATTATCCGGAATATCTTCCACCACCACCTTCTCTCCGTGCTTTCCTTCAAATTTTACGGCTTTCATGGTAATTAAATCTATGACTCCGGAAAAATTTCCTTCCTGTCCAATAGGTATTTGCACCGCCACCGCGTTCGGAGTTAATCGTTCCCAAATTGTTTTCAAGCTATATTCAAAAGAAGCCCCCATCCGGTCTAATTTATTGATAAAACAAACTCTGGGGACCTTGAATTTATCCGCCTGATGCCAGACCGTTTCTGATTGCGCCTCCACTCCTGCCACCCCGTCGAAAACCACAATCGCTCCATCAAGCACTCTTAAGGACCGCTGCACCTCGGCGGTGAAATCAATGTGGCCGGGCGTATCAATTAAGTTTATTTTGCACTCTCGCTCTTTGCTCTCCCCATCTTCCGTCGGATGCCAAAAACAAGTGGTGGCGGCAGAGGTGATGGTAATGCCTCTCGCTCTTTCCTGTTCCATCCAATCCATAATCGCCTCTCCCTCGTGGACTTCCCCTATTTTATGAGAAATGCCTGTGTAAAACAAAACCCGCTCGGTAAAAGTGGTTTTGCCGGCGTCAATATGGGCAATAATCCCTATATTTCTATATTTTTCTACTGAAAATTCACGCATAATAATTCATTAAATCCAAATGTCAAAATCCAAATGTCAAATCAAATTCAAATGACTCAATGTCAAAATGGTATTCTCTAATTTGGATTATGGATTTTGAGCTTGATTTGACATTTGAGCTTTAGATTTTGTATTTTTACTGCTTACCAGGCAAAATGGGCAAAGGCCTTGTTGGCTTCCGCCATTTTGTGGACATTTTCTTTCTTCCTGACGGCATTGCCGGTGTTGCCCGCTGCTTCCATTAATTCTTTCGCTAATTTTTCGGTCATTGAACCTTTGCCGCTCTTGGCCGCCTGGATTATCCATCTCATGGCCAACGCCACTCTCCTTTCTTTTGACACCTCTACAGGCACTTGATAATTCGCTCCCCCGATTCTCTTTGACCTTACTTCCAAAACCGGAGAGGCATTCTGAATCGCTTTCTCTAAAAATTCAATCGGCCCTTGTTTCGTTTTTTCTTTTATAATATCCAACGCGCCATAAACTATTTTGCAAGCAATTGATTTCTTTCCTTTTTTCATTATGTAATTAATAAGTTTGGCCACGGTGATGTCGCTGTAAATCGGGTCTGGTTTTACTTCAATGAATTTTTTCTTGCTCATAATTGATATTATCTTTTATTATGCTTGTTTTTTAGCCCCGTACTTGCTTCTGCCTTGTTTTCTTTTTTCCACTCCGCCCGTATCTAAAATGCCGCGGACAATATGATATCTCACGCCGGGCAAATCCTTAACTCTTCCTCCTCTCACTATCACGACGGAGTGTTCTTGCAGATTATGGCCTTCGCCGGGAATATATGCCGAAACCTCCATTCCATTGCTTAAACGCACTCTGGCCACTTTTCTCAAGGCGGAGTTGGGCTTTTTGGGCGTGACCGTAAAGACCTTAACGCACACTCCTCTTTTGAAAGGAGAATTATGTTTCCCGGGCCTGTTTTTAATAGTGTTAAAAACAAAAGCCAAGGCAGGCGTTTTGTCTTTTGAAAACTGCCTCTTTCTTCCCTTTTTAATTAATTGATGGATGGTGGGCATGTCCGCTCGCCCGCCGTAGGCGGGACTCGCTCAAGTTAAAAGTTAAAAGTTAAAAATTAAAAGTTAAAAAATAATAAAAATCCCAATGTCAAAATCCAAATGTCAAATCCCTTCAACAGGTTCAGGACAGGCAAGTCCAAATGACAAATGTCAAAAGAATACATTTCTTCAATTTGGATTTTGGATTTTGAGCTTGA
>Ga0180007_10004645_pt1 | contig 14395 bp, 21 predicted proteins | sample MM_PC_MetaG_FD_121122 | JGI IMG/M metagenome (GOLD analysis project Ga0180007, IMG submission 121122) | Groundwater microbial communities from the Aspo Hard Rock Laboratory (HRL) deep subsurface site, Sweden - MM_PC_MetaG | ecosystem: Environmental > Aquatic > Deep subsurface > Groundwater... | reverse complement strand
GTTGCCGAGCCGGTGAGTGAGCCGACGGACGAGCAGTTGGACGATCTCCTGGAGACCCTCCACACCGACAACGACGCCCAGATGCACTTCCGCGACAGTGGCGACGGCGACATCGAGATGGCCCAGGACGAGGACAACCTCGTTGACTCCAACTACTGGGACGCCGATGGTCTCGAAGAGCTGGCCGAGCGCCTGACCAAGATCGCCGCCGTCCTACGCGCCCAGCAGAAGGACTAAACCACTCATGTTCGACAGAGATCGGTTCAACGCTGCCGATCTCAAGCAGGTAAGCAACGCTTCGATGGCTGCCATCGACGCTCTTCAGGACTTCACCCCTGAGGAGCAGATGGCAGCCATCGGCGTTTGTTCCATCCTGCTTGCCGCTCATGTGGCTATGCCCTTGGGCGATGTACTCGGCAGCGTCGAGAGGATGATGCGCGACGCGGAGGGCAAGCGCCCTGAGTTCGCGGCGGTGGAAATGTACATGGAGGAGGAGCTGTGACCGAAGAGAAAAAGTTCTGTTGGCAATGCGCTCGGTGGAAAGAGATTCCCCCGGCAGAGCGAATTCTGGTGAATGGCAAATGCAAGCTGGCTCACAGAAGTTACTGGCCCGCCGATTCCAAAGACCGCGCCTGCGACGCCTTCGAATCCCGTCACCTCCCCGTCGTACGCAACAGCATGGCCAACCCGAGGGTGGTCTTCATGCTGATGTTCGACTGCCCGCTGGGTGGGGCGCACTGATGCCAGAGCCTGAGCTGACGCTGGCCATCCACCTGCTTAAGCAAGGCAAGCCCCTACCCCTCGATCTTCAAACCAAACTATTATCCGTCGGCGTCGATGTCGGTGGACTGGAGCGACTCTATGGCGCGTAAAGCGTGGTTCAAAGGTATCAGCCCCAAAGGTGAAGCCTACTTCCCCAAACTGGACGAGCCGGATACCGCGTTCAACGTGGACGGCGAATACAAGATCGGCCTGATCCTGGACGAGGAGGCCGGTGAACGGTTTCTGGAGTACCTCAACAGCAAGCGTGACGAAGCTGTCGCGCTGGTCACGGATCAAGCCGAGGCCGGTGAGCGGGACATCAAGCCCGCCAAGCTAAAGAAGCTGGGCGCTGCCGATGTCTCCTGCAAGATGCAGGAGGATGCGGAAGGCGAAGAGACCGGCAGCTACATCTTCAACTTCAAGATGAAGGCGAAGGTCACCTCCAAGAAGACCGGCAAGGTGTTCGAGTTCCGCCCCGGCGTGTTCGACGCAAAGCGCAACGTGATCGACCCCGCCGTCACCCCCATCTGGGGCGGCTCCACCGTGCGCATCGCGTATGAGTTGGCCCCCTACTACACCCCCAAGGACAACGCGGCGGGCGTCTCCATGCGCCTCGAAGCGGTGCAGGTGCTGGAACGTCAAGGGCCTGGTGAGCGCAACGCTCAGTCCTACGGCTTCGACGAGGAGGACGGCTTCGACGCCGCCCAGGATGCCGGGAGCTTCGGTGGCGATGGCGGCGCTGGCACCCAGGAAGACGACGATGGCGCGGGGGACTTCTAGGTACAAAAGCCGATGGGCAGCATTCCACGAAGAACGGGAGAGATCGGGCTACCGGAGCGGGCTTGAGGTCAACGTGGCCCAGGCCCTGGAGCAGGGGGGAACACCTTTCTCCTACGAACCAGGCCCGGTGCGCTACACAGTGCCTTCCCGTGTGGCCCGATACACTCCCGACTTCGTCCTGCGAAACGCCATCGTCATTGAAGCTAAGGGTCGTTTCGATACGAGCGACAGGCAGAAGCATTTACTAATCAAAGAACAGCTTCCTGACCTGGACGTACGCTTCGTTTTCAGCAACCCCAACACCAAAATCAGCAAGCGGTCCACCACCACCTACGCCCTCTGGTGCAAGCACCACGGGTTCAAGTACGCGGCGCGGAGGATTCCTCCGGCGTGGCAACGCGAACCGCTGAACCAAAGGAGTGCGAGTGCCTTGTCCCATTGGGGGATCGAGCTTCCGCAGGGCAGCTAGTCTGCTGACCCTGATCATTCTTCTGATTGCACACCCTACAACCGGAGCGGCCAAGATGGCCAATCGACCAACCATGGTCGTAGTTCATTGCTCCGCTACCCCCGCCAACATGGACATAGGCGCGAAGGAGATCGATCGCTGGCACCGGCAACGTGGCTGGCTAGGTATCGGCTACCACTATGTCATTCGGCGTGACGGCACGATCGAGAAAGGCAGACCCGAGGAACGCCCCGGCGCTCATGCCTACGGATACAACCAAACATCCATCGGCATCTGCCTGGTTGGCGGACTCAGCACACGCAAACGACCACACAACAACTTCACCCCTAAACAATTCAACAGTCTGCGGGATTTGATCAAAGACATCTTCCGCCGCTACTCCGCCGTGCGGAAAGTGGTGGGACACCGCGACCTAGACCCAGGCAAGGCCTGCCCGAGCTTCGATGTGGAGACATGGGTGCGACATGTGGGTCTTCTTTAAGTGGTGCCCAATATGCCAAACGACGGTTCATCGTAGTTTTTTCACAAAGCAACACAACGCTCCCGACAAGCTGCGCTACCGGTGCAAGACCTGCGACAACAAAAGGCGCGCCCAAGCATCTAAGGATCATCCGCTACGCACAGCAGCAGCAGCGGCCAGAGGAAACATGCTGGCTACCACCAGGGAGCGAGGGCTGCCTCCTTGCGAGTTCACCGTTGACGATATCTATCGGGCATACACGACGCAAACCCACTGCGCCGTCTCCGGTCGCCGCTTCTCTTGGCAACGGAGCAAGCGTGGCGTCGCCGAAGACGCACCTTCCCCTGACCGCATAGACCCTGCCAAAGGTTACACCAAGGACAACGTCAGATGGGTGTGCTGGTGCGTGAACCGCGCAATAGGAACCATGACTGACCGTGAATTCTTCGAGCGTTTTAGCTTCGATACACCGCCCGACAGCCGGGCAGGAAAGAGCATTACACATGACTCAACAAGTAGCCGCCGCTATCACCACCGCCGCGTACACCCAAACCCAAAAGGTTCTGCACCACCTGGCCAACTCCAGCTCTGGACTGACCCGCCAGGACGCCATGGTCAACCTGGGCGTGGCCAACGTCACCGCCCGCATCAGTGACCTGGACAACCTGATGTACTGGACACGGTACATGGACGACGCCGTGGGTCTGGTCGCCCGTGAGAAGCACACCCACCCCGCTACCGGCGCGAAGTACATGCGCTACTACCTGACCACCGCCCAGCGCGATCAGCTGATCGAAGAGGGTTACTTGGTTCGCGGTGTGGACGGCGTCCTCTACCCGACCGCCAAGGTCAAGATCGGATAGGCAATGGATCAAGAGTCGGAGTTACTCCGGCATGAAGGATGTCCGTCCTGTGGATCAAGCGACGCTTGCGGGGTCTACAGCGACGGACATCGCTTTTGTTACTCATGCGAAGTTCACTTCCCGCCGGACGGTGGGACACCGGAGCGCAGAACAATGGCAAAAGGCTTGATTGATCGTGGCAGCTACCGGTCCCTCTCTAAGCGGGGAATCAGTCAGGCCACTGCCGCCAAGTTTGATTACAGCATTAGTGCGCTGGGCGGCAAGGACTGCCAGGTGGCGCATTACCGTGACCAATCTGGACAAATCGTAGCCCAGCACATCCGCTTCCCCGGCAAGGACTTCGCCTGGCGAGGCAAAGCCAAAGGGGTGCAACTGTTCGGTCAGCACATCTGGCGTGACCATCGCAAGAGGGTGATCGTCACCGAGGGTGAGATCGACTGCATGAGTATCAGCCAACTGCAGGGAAACAAGTACCCGACGGTGTCACTTCCTTCCGGTGCCGCCGGGGGCAAGCGGGCCTTCAAGGACAACCTGGAGTGGCTCGAAACCTTCGACAGCGTGATCATCTGCTTTGACATGGACGAAGCTGGGCAAAAGGCGGCGAAGGAATGCGCCCTGACCTTGACCCCAGGTCGCGCCAAGATCATGCACCTCCCGCTCAAGGACGCCAACGAAATGCTCCTGGCCAAACGTGGCAAGGAGTTGCTGGACGCCATGTGGGAAGCCAAGCCCTACCGTCCTGATGGCATCGTCAACGGCTCCGAGCTAAAGGAGCGCATCAAGAAGAAACCCACGCCGGGCTTCAGCCTTCCTTACCCCGAGTTGCAGACGCTGACCCTAGGTGTGCGTCCTGGTGAAATTTGGATGTTCACCGCAGGCAGCGGTATCGGCAAGTCCACCCTGGTGCAGGAGCTGGCCTACCACCTGGCCATGACCCACGGGCAAACGGTAGGTGTGCTGGCCCTGGAAGAGAACGTCGAGCGCACCGGCAAGCGTTACGTGGGCATTCACATGAACAAGCCTATCCACATCAGCCACGACGACGTGACCGATGAGGAGATCGACGCGGCCTTCGACGCGACGCTAGGCACCGAGCGATGGTGGCTCTACGAACACTTCGGCAGCTCCGAGATCGACAACCTGCTCTCCAAGATCAGGTACATGATCGTGGGCCTGGGCTGCAAGTTCATCATCCTGGATCACATCTCCATCATCGTCTCCGACTCCGATGCCAACGACGATGACGAACGCAAGACCATCGACAAACTGATGACCAAGCTGCGCTCCCTGGTCGAAGAGACCGGGGCTGGCTGCCTGGCCATCGTTCACCTAAAGCGTCCCCAAGGTAAAGGCAAGAGCTGGAACGAGGGGCGCATCCCTACCCTGACCGACCTTCGCGGTTCGGGCGGTCTCGAACAGATCAGCGACATCGTGATCGCTGGCTACCGGGATCAGTCCGACGACAACGAGCAGGACGTTATGGGCCTGCGTGTTCTCAAGAACCGCCCCATTGGGAAGACCGGCGACGCCGGTAAAGCCCGCTACTACCACGACACAGGCCGACTGCAGGCCATAGAGGATAACCCGTTCGCCACAGGAACGGATAGTGAGGGAGAAGACTTCTGATGATTCGAGCAAAACTCTACATCGAGGACGCCCTGTACAAGGTGGTGCATCTATCGCACGACTACCCTCCGCCTGTAGTGGAGGAGGCAGTGCTGCCCCACCTGCGCGGTTTAGCGGAACACTTCGAGGAGTACCTCAATCCACACATGCTCCGTTTCGAGCTGAAGGATTTTCATCAGATTACGGGAGTGGCTTACTACCGGGTTCGCTTGGGCGTGATCGTAGAGGACGCCTACGCTTCCTCAGACGTACGACATCGTCAAAAGGTTCAAGGCCTGAAGGCTGACATCGAGCGCCTCAAGCACGAGCTGGGTGAACAGCGCAGCGCCTTCATAAAGAAGCTGCAGGAGTCCGGCGAGAAGAACGGCGAGCTGGCGCAGCTTGTGTTGAAGCTGGAAAACCATAACTCGCAGCTTCGCCAGGAGTTGTTCATCGAACGCCAGACCACGAGGGGTCTGCAGGCTGGTTACGACAACGCCGTGGCCCGCGAGAAGACTATGCGCGCGGAACGCAATGCGCTGCTCGACAAGATGGCCAGGGCCGATGTTCTGCTGGACCACGCTAAAAGCGAACTGGTGGAGGCTGCAAGATGAAGTTTCTGAAATACGCCGAGGAACTTGTCTTGACAGCTCAAGCCGAGCATGGGGAACCACTGAAGCTTATTTGCGGATACGTGGCGTATACGGAGTTACGTAGGGAGATCATGGAAGACCTTCCTCCCCACAGGCTCTGGCGTCCCCGCAATGAGTTCCAGTACCACGCCACCATCGCAGGCTGCGAAATCGTCAAAGACAAGAGTCAGAACCCCACGTTCATGGCGGTGAAGTACCGTCCGTTTACTGAGCCGCAATTGTGGCCCAAAAACGGGATTGTCTGATAGCGCCTATGGCCCTACTCTTCGACATCGAAACCGACGGGCTGTTGGACCAGCTGACTACCATCCACAGCATTGCGATCAAGAACATCCAGACTGGCAGAGTCTACTCGTGCCACGACCACGATCCGCTCGGCATTGCCCCCACCATCGCGGATGGGCTTGAGTACCTAGCCAAGGGCGACCTAATCGTCGGCCACAACATCATCACCTTCGACATCCCCGCCATCCAGAAGCTACATCCTGGCTGGAAGCCCGGTGGCATCGTGCGTGACACCTTGGTGCTGTCCCGCCTGATCTGGTCGGACATCTTTCCGATGGACATGGAGTTGCGCCGCAAGCGCCCGAGCTTCCCCAGCCAGATGATGGGGCGTCACTCGCTGGAGGCCTGGGGCCACCGCCTCAACGTCTACAAAGGTAGCTTTGGCAAGACCACGGACTGGTCGGAGTGGACCCCTGAGATGCAGTCCTACTGTGAACAGGACGTGGAGGTCACTGAGGCCCTGTGGAATCTGATCGTCAGCAAGGATTACTCGCAGGAAGCTATCGAGCTGGAACATCGCGTCCGCGAGATCATCTGGAAGCAGGAGCAGAACGGGGTCTACTTCGATGTCGCTAAGGCCAGAGCGTTGTACTCCGAGCTGGCTCCGAAGCGGGCCGAGCTGGAGCGTGACCTTCGTACGATCTTTGAACCATGGTGGGTTCCCGCTCAGAGGTATCAAGGGACCGGCAAACCTAAGGTCTTTATTCCTAAAGGCAACAACCGCAAGTACGGGTACGTCGCCGGGGCCGCAATGTGCAAGATCAAGTTGGTGGAATTCAACCCAGGTTCGACCGAGCATATCGCTGACCGCCTAAAGAAGCTCCGTGGGTGGAACCCCATTGAGTTCACCAAGACCGGCTTACCCAAAGTGGATGAAGACATCCTCAAGAATCTTCCCTATCCCGAGGCCGAGCCTATCGCTGAGTACCTGATGCTCACCAAGCGCATCAGCCAGATCGCCGAGGGCAACCAGGCCTGGCTCAAGTGCGAGAAAGACGGCATGATCCACGGGGGCGTGGTAACCAACGGTGCCGCCACCGGACGAATGACCCACCGCTACCCTAACCTGGCCCAGGTGCCCAGCACCTACAACAAGAAGGGGCCGGTACCCTACGGCAAAGAGTGCCGGGAGATGTTCTACGCTCCCGAGGGTTACGTCATGCTGGGCTGCGACGCCTCCGGCCTGGAGCTGCGGATGCTGGCTCACTACATGGCCAGGTGGGACGACGGGGCCTACGCCAGGGAAGTCCTCTCCGGTGACATTCACACCATGAACATGATCGCGGCTGGACTCCCCGCCCGCGACCCGGCCAAGACGTTTATCTACGCCTATCTCTACGGTGCGGGTAACCCGCTCCTGGGAGGCATCGTGCTTCCTCACGGGAATCAAGCACAACGAGGCAAGGCTGGAGCCAAGCTTAGGCACAAGTTCCAAAGCAACATCCCTGCCCTCAAGATGCTACAGGAGGGCGTCAAAGCTGCAGCCGCAAAGCGCCATTGGTTGCGCGGCCTTGATGGTCGTCGCCTGCCAGTGCGCTCTCAGCACTCAGCGCTGAACACTCTGCTACAGGGTGCCGGTGCCGTCGTAATGAAGCAGGCTACTGTGAACCAGTGGACCATGCTTGAAGATAACGCCTTCATTGAGGGTGATCACTGGTTTCAAGAGTTGAACGTCCACGACGAAAACCAGCTCTATGTCCGCAAGGGACTTGAAGACGAGATCGGCCCCATCTGCATCCAGGCCATCGTCGCCGCCGGTGAACACTTCAAACTACGAATCCCCTTAGACGGTGAGTACAAGTCCGGCGCTAACTGGGCGGAGACCCACTAGGAGATAACCATGGCCAAAGTCACGTTTACGATAGAGGATGACGCCGTCGGCAACAGCGCAAAAGTCAGTGTCGTGTTCGATCCTCCCATCACTGCCGACACCGCCGAAGACGCAACCCCCGCTCAGACTCTCGCAATCGTCATGATCGAGGCTGCCAAGCACAGTGGCGATGTCGAGGACGAGGAGGCGCTGTAATGACTTTAGGATTCAGCGCCTTTGTCTTCCTGCTCCTTCTAGTCCTCAAACTGATCGGTTACATCGATTGGTCTTGGTGGTGGATAACCTTACCCATGTGGGGAGGTTTAGTTGTCTGGCTCCGTCAACTGATGGCATTCAGCATCTTACTCGCCGGACTCCAGCGCTCTACTAAAAGGAAGCAGGACCATGCGAACTCTCCTTTTAGACGCTGACATTCTCGTCTTCCAGGTGAGCGCAGTTCATGAGACGGCCATCGAATGGCACCAGGACTTCTGGACTCTGCACGGCGACGCCAGGTTGGCTAAGGCTGCCCTGGACGACAACGTGGACCAGCTCATGGATGAGTTGCAGGCGGACAACATCGTGATGGCGCTCTCCGCCACCGACCGCTCCAGCAACTGGCGCTTCGCCATCCTACCCACCTACAAACACAACCGCACCGGGCGCAAGCCCCTAGTGTACCCGGCCCTGGTTCAGCACATCCTCGACGAGTACGTCTCCTTGGAGCGGCCAACGCTGGAAGGCGACGACATCCTGGGCATCATGTCCACTATGGGGGCCAAGCCCTTCGAGATGGTCACCGGGGTAAAGCCTGGCGACCGTGTAGTGGTCTCTTTGGACAAGGACTTGAAGACCATCCCCGGCCTATATCAACGTCGACGGGGCGAAGAGATCAGGGAGATCACCGAGGCTGAGGCCGACTGGTGGCACATATATCAGACCCTAACAGGCGATACCACGGACGGGTATAAGGGGTGCCCTGGTGTAGGCCCGGTAAAGGCCAAGCGTCTACTCCCTGAGGTAGGCGCTCCAATGGAGGAGCTATGGGACGCGGTCCTTACCGCCTACCACTCCGCCGGGCTTGGTGAGGCGGCTGCCCTTCAGCAGGCCCAGGTTGCCCGCATTTGTCGTGTCAGCGACTACAACTTCAAAAGCAAGCGGGTCATTCCCTGGACACCAAACTAATTGTCCCACTCGTAGCCCAAAGAAGGGCCGGGTTTCCTTTCTGTGGAAGGCCCGGCGACTTCCTTTTATGGAGACGAATATGACTGGAATACTTATCAAGACACAACCTGGTCTAGCTCCCACCGACGAGGTGACGGTCAACGAGGCCGGGGGAAAGAACTCCCCCGTCCCGTACGCCTTTCACCTGGTGCCACCCGAGTCCCTGTTCGCCCTGGCCAACGTCTTCGGTACGGGGGCTGCGAAGTACACCCGCAACAACTGGCACGCCATCCCTGCTGACGAGTGCATCAACCACGCTATGGGGCACCTGGTGGGCTACCTATCCGGTGATCGTACCGACGATCACCTGGGCCACGCCCTGGCCAGGATCGCCATGGCTGTGCGACAGGATCAACATGGTCTGTTCACGATGGACGAAATCTTGCGCGGTGTTCCTCAGGCTTCGGTTCTATAGCGATGAGAGTCATCAACCTGTTCGGTGGCCCCGGTTGCGGGAAGTCCACCACGGCGGCTGGCCTGTTCTATCGCCTTAAGATGGAGCAGCAGTTCAAGGTGGAGCTGGTTCGTGAGTACGCCAAAGACCTGGTGTATGCAGGCACCCTTGGCCGAGTGCTTCCCGCTGAACTGCTCATCGAGCAATACAAACGGCAGAAGGTGCTGGACGGCAAGGTGGACCTGATCATAACCGACAGCCCTCTGCTCCTGCCTCTGTTCTACAGGCGCGACACAGTGGTCACCACCATGGCCGAGGCGCTGTTCAACGAGTTCGACAACATGAACTACCTCCTGGTGCGCTCCAAGGTTTACGAACCTTACGGACGCCGCCAGTCGGAAGAGAGTGCCCGCGCCATCGACAGCAAAATCCATGAGTACCTGGGTGGCACCGGGTTGATGTACGACAGGGTGCTTTACAGCGACGCTGTCCGCTACATCCATGAACAGGTGCAGGAGTTACAGCTATGATTCCATCCACCCGCGCTCAACTGATTACCCGCAGAACCTACAACCGGCCCCTGGACGACGGCACCTTCGAGACATGGAAGGACACCGTCAACAGGGTCATTGTGCATCAGCAGTGGTTGTGGCAGCGCACCGGCCAGTCGTCCAACGCCGCCGAGCTGCACGAACTACAGCAGCTACTTCTTTCCCGTAAGGCGTCCGTGGCCGGGCGCACCCTTTGGCTAGGCGGCACTGAGACCGCCAAGCGCCGCGAGGCCAGCCAGTTCAACTGTGCATTCACCCGCATCGAGACCATCAACGATGTCGTTGACGTTTTCTGGCTACTGCTCCAGGGCTGTGGCGTGGGCTTCATGCCGGTCACCGGCACCCTGAGTGGGTTCGCTCGGCGCATCCCTGAGATCGAGGTGATCCGCAGCAAGCGCACCTCGAAAGGTGGGCAGGACGACAACGAAGAGACCTGGAATGCAAAGACCCGTACCTGGACTATCAAGGTGGGTGACTCCGCCGAAGGCTGGGCCAAATCTGTTGGCAAGCTGATGGCTGGTAAATACCCTGCCGCCTCCCACCTGATTATTGACCTATCCGAAATCCGACCCGCCGGTAGTTACCTGGTCGGGTACGGCTGGCGTTCCTTAGGAGATCAGCAACTGTCCGTTGCGCTCCCGGCCATAGCCGCCATCCTGAACAAGAAAGCAGGGCAGCTTCTATCCAAGATCGATATCCTGGATGTCGCCAACTGGCTCGGCACCACCCTGTCCAGCCGTCGTGCCGCCGAGATCGCCCTCGTCCCCTACGGTGACCCTGAGTGGGAAGCATTCGCTGCCGCCAAGGATCGCTACTGGGAAGGTAATCGCCAGCGGGCGCAGTCCAACAACTCCCTGGTGTTCTGGCAAAAGCCCAGCCGGGATGAACTCGCCCGCATCTTCGGCCTGATGGTGAAGGGCGGCGGCTCCGAGCCTGGGTTCGTGAACGGCGAAGCGGCTCGTAAGCGGGCACCATGGTTCTCCGGCGTCAACCCCTGTGGTGAAGTCCTCCTGGCCAACAAGAGCTTCTGCAACCTGGCTGAGGTGGATGTCTCCAAGTTCAAGGACGACTACATGGGGCTGGAGCGGGCGATCTGGCTGATGGCCAGGGCCTCTTACCGGCAGACCATGGTCAACCTGGAAGACGGCGTCCTGTCCCCGGCCTGGCACCAGAACAACGAATTCCTGCGCCTGTGCGGCGTGGGTCTCACCGGGGTGGTGCGCCGCCCTGACCTAACTCCGTATGATTTGCGCCAGCTTCGCAACGCTGCTGTCGCGGGTGCTTACTCGATGGCCGACGAGCTAGGGACTCAGCGCCCCAAGAACGTCACCACCATCAAACCGTCCGGCACCGTGTCCAAAATCATGGACACCACGGAGGGCGTTCACAAGCCCGCCGGTCGGTACATCTTCAACAACGTGAGCTTTCAGACTGGCGACCCCTTGGTTGCGCAACTGGAGCTTGCCGGATACCACGTATTTCCCAGCCCGCTGGAGCCGGGTATCACCATCGTGCGCTTCCCTGTGGAGTGGCCTGACGTTCCTTTCGAGGAAGTAGACGGCAGGCCGGTGAACCTGGAGTCCGCCGTCGCCCAGCTGGAACGCTACAAGATGCTGATGGAATCTTACTGCGACCAGAACGTCAGTATCACGGTCTCGTATTCCCCCGAAGAGATCGCTGAGATCGTCAGCTGGCTCGACACAAATTGGGATAGCTACGTCGGCGTCTCCTTCCTGCCGAGAGTTGATCCCACCAAGACCGCCGCCGAGGTCGGGTATGCGTACCTACCCCAGGAGGTGGTCACCAAGGATCGCTTCGACGAGTACGTCAAGCGCCTCCGCCCCGTTGCGCTCGATCAGGCCGAAGGTAACAACCCTCTTGATGAGGGCTGCGCCACCGGAGCCTGTCCCATTCGCTAATCCTCCTCCTCCTTTCCTAATCCGGTGCCCCTCCCCATGTAAGTCTGTCGCGCTGTCCACTAGCCTGGCAGTGAGATTCAAACGCTTTGGGGAGGGGCTAGGGCCATCTTCACTGTGGCGTAGTTCAAAGGCAGAACACGCGACTGTTAATCGCGCAACGCTGGTTCGACCCCAGCCGCCACAGCCACAGCCAAGGAGACAGATATGTCCGATTATCTGGAAGTACCTGACGACGAAGAGACCGACGAGATCGAGGTCGAGTTCGTTCCCGATCCCGAGTTCCTTGCGGCGATCAACGCGTAATGTCCCGTCGCATTCCCACCCCCGACCGCGCCCTGGTCGAAGCCCTGGATCAGCTGTACCCCGACCGCTGTCCTGACCCCCGTGATTCCGATCGGGAGATATGGATAAAGGTGGGGCAACGACAGGTGGTCCGCAAACTTATACAGGCTCTTGAAGATGGGCTGACCATCTTCGAGACCTCCGCCCATTAACGGAGTTCCCCCCCGCCATGTGCCTCTCCCCTGACACCCCCACCATGCCCGAAGCGCCTAAGTACGAAGCGCCCGCGATCGAGGTTCCCACCTTCGAACCCCCGAAAATTCCCGACATGCCTGCCCCCGCACCACCCCCTGCCGAGACGGCGCTGGCTCTGGCCAAAAAGCCTGAGCGGGCGGAAGGCCCTGGCCGCACCGCCGGACGATCCACCAAATCGCCCACGGTAGGCAGGAAGGGCACCCAGTCCCTGCGCGTCGGCCTCACCCTTCCTTCCAACGACGGTCCCTCCGGCCTTCAAATTCCTAAAGGATAGTTCGCAATGAGTGACGCCCCTCCCGTTGAAAGCGGGGCAGGGGGGACGGCTGAGGCACGGTATCGCCAGCTGGAGCCAGACAGAAACATGTACCTGACTCGGGCCAGGGAATGCACCAAGTACACCCTGCCGTTTCTGATCAGGCAGCACGAAGGCATTACCAAAAGCGATATGGTCAAGACCCCCTGGCAAGCACTAGGTGCGCGAGGGGTTAAGAACATCTCCGCCAAGATGCTCCTGCTGCTCCTTCCTCCCAACGATCCTTTCTTCAAACTACAACCCGACAGTATGGCCCTTGACGCCTTGCCCGATGGTGAGGACGGCAAGAAGCAGAAGACTCAGATCGAAAAAGGCCTAGCCAAGGTCGAACGATCTGTTCAGGAAGATGTCGAGGCTTCGGCTGACCGCGTCATTGTTGACGAAGCGTTGAAGCACCTGGTGGTGGCTGGCAACGGCTTACTCCACGACACCGACTACGGACTGCGGTTCTACCACCTGGATCGCTACGTGTGCGTCCGCGATCCTGAGAGCAACGTCATCGAGATCGTGGCGTTGGAAATGGTGTCTCCCTCCGCCCTGGACGCGCAGACGCTGGCTGCAATCTCTCAGAGTGCGGAGTACCAGGCCGCATTCGCTAAGGACCGTGACTCGGTTGAGCGACACCTGCACATCTATACCCACGTCAAGTTGGAAGGCGCAACCTGGACCGAGTACCAGGAGTGCTACGGGGTGGAAATTCCTGACACCAGAGCCAGCTACCCCAAAGAGAAGTGCCCCTGGATCGTCCTGCGCTGGTCCCACCTGGACGGCGAGGATTATGGCCGCAGCTACATCGAGGAGATTCTGGGCGACCTGAAGTCCTTGGAGACGCTGTGGAAGGCTGTGGTCGAGGGTGCCGTGGCAGCTGCCCGCATCATCGGCCTGGTGACCCCCAACAGCACTACCAACATGAAGACCCTCAACGATGCCGCGAACGGCGACTTCGTAGAGGGTAACAGGGCGGACGTGGACTTCCTGCAGCTGGAGAAGTACGCCGACTTCCAGATTGCCTACAAGGCTATCGAGGCCCTCACTGAGCGCCTGTCCTTTTCCTTCATGCTCAACACCGCCATTCAGCGTAACGCCGAGCGGGTCACCGCAGAGGAGATTCGCTACATGGCCGGTGAGCTGGAGGATGCGCTGGGCGGCGCTTACGCCATCCTCTCTCAGGAGTTCCAGCTCCCCTACGTTCGCGCCAGGATGGCCCGCCTGCAAAGGGCTGGCACCATTCCGCCTCTACCCGAAGGCCTGGTGCGCCCCACCATCGTGACCGGTCTGCAAGCCTTGGGACGAGGTCACGACCGAAATAAACTCATGCAGTTCATTTCCGATATCACCAGCACCGTCGGCCCTGAGACGGCGATTGCCGTGCTGAATGTATCGGAGCTAATCGAGCGCCTTGGAATTTCCGAAGGCGTCAACACTGACGGTCTACTCAAAACCGCCGAGCAAATGGCTCAAGAGAAGCAGCAGTCCCAGATGCAGCAGATGATGCAGATGTTCGGGCCTGAAGCCTTGAAGCAAATGGGCGGAATCACCCAGGCCGGTATGAAGCAAAATCCCCCAGGAGGTAATCCCCAAAGTGGCTAAAAAGCAAGCAAGCACCCAGGACGTGATGGCTGAGTTGGAAGCCAGTGGCAAGACCACTCGCGCCAGCAACCCTCCGTCCGACGAGTCCGCCCCCATGACCGCCCCCGGCAAGGCCAACGTGGCCAATATCGGGACGGCGCAGTTTGTCCAACGTGATCCGGTGACCGACGAAAATCCGAT
>Ga0180007_10004644_pt1 | contig 14396 bp, 13 predicted proteins | sample MM_PC_MetaG_FD_121122 | JGI IMG/M metagenome (GOLD analysis project Ga0180007, IMG submission 121122) | Groundwater microbial communities from the Aspo Hard Rock Laboratory (HRL) deep subsurface site, Sweden - MM_PC_MetaG | ecosystem: Environmental > Aquatic > Deep subsurface > Groundwater... | reverse complement strand
CCTTCAAACATAAAAAAAATCTCTTGTTTTTTTGGAAAATCTAAAATTGGATGGCTTTCAATTCGCATCGTCTTTACCTTTGTTTTAAATTATTGTTACCTCTATTTTATCATATTCAAATATGATATAAAAGACTATGACGAAAAACGCTTTCATTTATCAAGAAGTTTTGTTAAATTTTCTCACTTATTGAGATTTAATCAATAAAAAAACACGATTTCTCGTGTCTTATTCTTATGAATAATTCTTTATATTAGTTCTTCAATATATTTTGTAATATTTTTAGGTTCAAAGCCTGGAGAAAACCGGTGAACAACTTTACCATTTCGATCAATTAGGAATTTAGTAAAGTTCCATTTAATTCTATCTGTAGTCGATAATTTTGATAATATACTCGGTTTTCTAATACCTGTGATATCATGACTGATTTCATTTCTTAAATAGACATAAAGTGGGTGTGCTTGTTTACCATTCACATCAATTTTTGCAAATGTTTCAAATTTTGTTCCAAAATTTAATGTGCAAAACGATTTAAGTTCTGAGTCTGACCCTGGTGCTTGTTTTAAAAATTGGTTACAAGGAAAATCTAGCACCTCAAAGCCTTGATCTTTATATTGCTCATAAAGTGCTTCTAAACCTTCATACTGTGGTGTAAATCCACATTTTGTAGCAGTGTTAACAACAAGTAAAACCTTATTCTTATAGTTGGCAAGTGAAACATCTTGTTGGTTTGTATCTTTAACAGTAAAATCATAGATATTCATATAAACCCTCCTTATATATTTTCATTTTACCAAATAATAACAATAACACAATTCAAGTGCCTTTTATAATCTGATTAGGATTAAGCGATCATATTTTTGGATGATTATTTCTTCTTGATGATGGAGATCATTTTCAAAAATAATGAGTTCATCATGATGAAAATATCCTAATATCATATAAGTTTCATCAAATGCTTTATAAACAGATTGAATCATTTGTTTTTTTGATTTGAATGTCATTGGGAATGTATCATCGAAGCAAGCATCTGCTGTTTTAATTAGAATAGACAATTGATCTTCATTATCATCATCAGGTTCAATGGTTAGAAGATCTTCATAAAATGGAGCAGTATTCTTAAATAAAGCCAATTTGCTCAGTAATAATGAAATGATTTTATTACTGATGATGGTGTTATTGATGTTAAAGTCTTTAACGATGGCATCATTTTTAGGATTTAATAACTCAACAATGATATGAATATTAGGATTAGTTAAATTACCCTCTATGTAAATCAAGTTATCGATGACATTTGCATCTAGCGCATCTTCAGCTTGTTTTTCATCTGAGAGTAATAAAATTGAAGCTGGTTTGTTTGAAGCATTGAGTTGCTCAACTAAAGCTTCTATTTGAGAATCATCTATCCACTTGGCATGAAATTTAGATTGATGTATTTTTTCATATTGGTTCAATGATTCTATAATAAATTGAAGTTTATTGTTTTCTCCAATGATATAGATTTCTATATCTTTTTGATCAACTAATGATTTTTTCTTGAGTTCAACAACTGGTAAAGTGTTTTGTGACTTTTTAAATTTAACTTCATCATTTAAAGAAAGCACATAAAGTAAACCTTCATGAACGGCAAGAGGAATTGCATGTGAATATTCTGCTAAACATTCATCAAAACTAACATGCTCCATCGCATAAATTTCAGATCCTTGGAAAGAGAAAAGTGCTAGATAAATATCTTCAATTTGATTTTCAATGAGCGTTTGAGCAATAATCTGTCCTAATCGTTTATCAAAACAAATCGGCATAATCAGATGCTCATGTAATTTATCAACAACTCTTGATAAAGTTAAAATCTTATCAAAGCTTTCAATGTGTTTGATTTCAACGACAATGGGTGGTTCGTATAAAAATTCTATTGGACCAAGGCCTAATATGACCTTAATGACAGCTAAATCGCTTTTTGACATGCTTTTATAAACTGTTTGGTGATGATCCGGGTTCATGATTAAAATGGCTTTAGCACGTTCTATAGAAATATCTTCAAGGTCACTTCTTAGAAGCGGATCACCTTGTTTAACTAAAACATTAAGCTTAACCATTTTTTGATCTGATTTAGTTTTATTGACAGCATTAATGATCTGCTTTTCAGCAAATGCTTTATCAATATTTGCTAAGATGATGACAGTAACTTCTCTATCTTCTACATAAAGCAAATCAGAAACTAGCTCAGGTACTTTACTATTCCAATTAAGAACAGCAACATGCTGATCTAAATGAATCTTGCCAGCACCACTATTTTTCTTTTGAATATATTCTTTGATTGCATTGGTCGTGAGTGCAATAATTGTTCCTGAAAATAAAATAAGACCTGTCACTAAAACAATAACAGATAGAACAAGCATATCTGGATTTTGGATATTCAAAATAGCATTAGGCGCAAGCATCCATTTCACACTACCATTCGCAAATGCATCAATAAAATTATCAAACTCATCATCAATGAATAGAGCAATGATTGCTGCTATAGATAGTATGAACAAATTGATTAGTATCATGAACATGATGATATAAATTAATGGTCTTTTATAGGTTTTTATACTGATTAAGCTCTTAGCATGAGCAAGTCTATCTCTTAGATTCCGCATAGTTCACCTCTTATTTAATTTTATTATACGATAAAAAACAAGTTTTATAATGAATAAAAGAAAAAGCATGGTGAGTTTTTCACTATGCTTTTAAAATTATAATCATTCTATATATTATTCATCTTGTGAATCTTCTTCATCTTCTTCTTGATCCTGCTCATCTTCTTCATCTTCTTCATCTTCATCATCATTATCAACATGACGTTCAGATTCATACTCATATTCATCTCCATCATCTGGTAATACAAATATTTGATAAGATGTTAATCCTGTTAACAAATCAGTCTTAATTTCAACTTTCATTTGTCCAGATTCTTCAATACCATTAATGATTGTATGATATTCAATTTTTAATAAATTAATACCATCTTCTTGTTCATAATTGAATTGATAAGAACCAGAATCAGATCCATTGATGTATTCAAAATCAATCACTCTATTGCCATCTTCTTCATCGACTTTAATTTTGCTTTCTGAGACGACTATATTGTTTTCAACGATTTTAATACTGTATTTACTTTCATTATCTTCTGTTTTATAAATAGATTCAACATAGTTTGATCCACCATTGGTTGTTTTAAAGGTAATAACTTCTTGATCCCCTTCTATTTCTTTCTTACCGATGAAATCAAATTGAAAATTTTTGTATAAGAAGATACCATCAATCTCAAATTGAGTTTCTCCTTCATCTTCTGTGTAGGTAACTGTATTGAAATAGAGCGTATAGGTGATTTGGCTACCTAATAAATCAATAGTAGAAAGTATAACTTTTGATTCATATAACGGATTATCAGACTCCAAGTTTGTTGTTGTTATTCCTAGGTTTTGTCCAGTGATTGTTTCAATCATACCTAAATAAGGTTCAATGGTTGTTACTGTATCATTAGTAGAAAGTTCCTTAATCAAACTAAGTGATTGATTATAAGAAAGAGTTGTTGCCGTATAATTACCCATGATGGTTGCTGTTGAGACAGCAGATACAGATAATGTGTCTTGATATGCGACATTAGCATAAGGATTTAGTACGGTTTGAATGGGGGTTTTATTGAATAAACCGATGCCAAATACGATAGCTGCCACAATAAATACTGTTGTAAGTATCATTTTGAAACTAAATATGAATTGTGAAGGCTTTCTATATGTGCTTATAGTATTTTGATCGGAACCTAATACAATCCAATCCATCTTGGGTATTGATGTTGGAAGATGAGATTCAATATTTAATTTAAATAGTTTAACAATTTCACTCTTCTTCATTCTCATACCCTCCTTCACTTTTTAATTTATTCATTGCTTTTTGATAAATCCAAATAATCGTACCTAGTGGCTTTTTAAGCACTTTTGCTATTTCTCGATGCTTCATTTCTTCAACAACTTTTAAGATGACGACTATGCGTTCATCTTCATCCAATCTTTCAATCATTTCTGTAAATTGTTCTTCTTCATCCGGCCTCAAGCCTTTGCTAACAAGTACTTCACTATAATCGTTAATATCCACATTATATTTATTTTTATTTTTTCTATAATGGTCAATGGAATGATGATGTGCAATTTGAAGTAACCAATTGTAAAAATTTGTATTTTCTTTGTATTGATGTATAGATGATAGCATCTTCATGTAGACTTCCTGCATCATATCTTCTGCTGATAAATGATCTTTTGTTACAGCAAAAATCACAGAATAAACAGCTCTTTTTGTTGCTAAATAGACATATTCAAATGCTTCTTCATCTTTTTCTTTGATTTTATCAACATATGATTGATCGATTATCATTGTCAAACTCCTCTAGTAGATTTGTCATCAGATATAAAAACTACCCAATCACATATTACCACTAGATTTGTGACAATGAGTCTTATTTACTCAATAAATCTCATCAATAATTAGTGGTTGCTCATGAAGTGACATAATCAGTAGCTTCTTGAGTTTCATCTTGATCACTGTGATTATCATCATCGAAATCATCACTTTCATCATGATCATCATCATCGTCATCTTCATGGTCTTCTCTATCTTCCATATTTCTATCTGATTCGTGTTCATATGCTTCTTCATGATCTGGTTCGACATAGATTTGATATGTAGCTACATTTGTAAGTTCATCATAAATGACTTCTACTTTGATGTTGCCTGAAGACTCAGTTCCATCAATTAATGTATCATATTTAATTTTTAGTAAATTAGTACCATTTTCAACTTCATATTTAAATGCATAAGAACTTGTATTTAAACCTTGAGTATATTCTAATTTGATTGAAGTTTCACCATTTTCAAACTCAACCTTAATTTTACTTTCAGTGACTAATAAACCATTTTCTACAACTGAAATTGAAAATTTCTTTTCGTTATCTTCAACCTTATATTTTGATAATACATAATTATTTTCATCTATATATGATTTGAATGATATTTTTTCTTCACCATCTTCTAGTTCTTTACGTCCTGTTATCTGATATTCAAGTGTTCCAATTAGTAAAATACCATTAATTTCATATGCTTCAGATGAGTCATCTGTTGAAGAAGTATCATCAGCTTCTTGATTATCAGTTAATAACACCGTATTATAATACATTGTATAGACCATTGGATTATTTAGTAAGTCATATACTGTAAACTGTATCTTAGTTTCATAATTTTCTAAATCGGATATTTCGGTGGAAACATTTAAACCATTATTTTGTGCAAGTAGTGTTTCAAACATTTCAAGATATGGTTCAATTTGAGCAATTGTAGGATCTGTAGTAGGATCTGTTGTAGGATCAGTTGTAGGATCTTCTACTGGTGTATCCAATTGAGTTATTGTCTGATCAACTGAAAGTAGTGGATCAGTGACAGACTCACTGAGCAATGAGGATGTAGATATTGCAGCAAATGAAAATACCTCTTCATCAGTTGCAAAATTGAATGCTTGAGAAAGTGCAGTTAAACCTGTACATGCAGAAACACTGATTAATAACAAAATCATGGTCGTACCTAATAATATTCTTTTCATTTTTAATGCCTCGCTTTCTTAAAACTTTTATTCTTACACTTTATAAACGATGAAAAGGCACTTTCTTATTGGTATTTTGACTAAAAACTAATAAAAAAGGGTATTTCGTTTGTGAAATAGCCCCTTTTCCTTATCTATTTATCTATTTATCTATTTGTTTACCTTTTAGCGTTTTAACCCATGTTGTTATAAGATTTAATGATGTTCCAACAATAAGGACAATGATGAATATTTTAATACCTAATGCAAATCCATCAGCAACTTCATTACTCGTTGTTGACATATATTCAGCTATCTTTTCAAACATTAAGATATTGAATAGATTTGGATAACTAATAAAGATGATGGTCACCACAACAGAAAATATTTTGCTAACTGTATAAATTGCTGTTAATCGAATGCTCCATACCCCATATAAAGCTTTAAGCATACTAACAAATACTGAGAATCCAATCGAAATAATGAGTAATGGGATAAATGCTACTAAAACCTCATTGGTAAACATAGGTGCTACCATGTTTGAGTTTTCATAAATACCTAATATATCTCGATAACTGATCAGAAGTATGATAAAGATGACAGCAAATATCGTTTCAAGAATAAGGCCAATCACAGCACCGGTCCGATTAATTTTAGGACTATTTTTCTTAGGAACTTCTGGAAGATTTGATAATTTCCAAACTCTAAACTTTGTTTTTTCATCAGCACGTTCAATAATCCAGAAAATAACTGTTACCCAAGCAAAAGCCATCAGTATGGAATCAATAGAATCTCCAAATAATCTACTAAATACTTCTCCTATCATTTCCCAAGGTGTTTGTGAATTTAAATTAAGTGCTAAATCAATCGCACCAAAGACTAAAGATACAGAAACAAATATAACCATCACTATCTTTAATACTCTGACATAATCATCGAAATATGCAGGAGAGATTAAATAACGTTCTTTTGTCTTATATCCGTTAGCTAACAATCTTGGTTCACCAAGTTCTAATAATACTTCTTCAATATGCTCTTCACTGTGGTCTTTACCAAGCATATCATCAATATTTGCTCTTAATTCTTTTTCTACTTCTAGTCTACTACTTTCTGGTAGACGTCTTACAACATCATATACGTATCTTTCAATCATATTTTTCATTTTTTCTGCTCCTTAAATAATTCATCCATTTCTTTTGCTAATTTATACCATTCTTTTTCCAACTCAAATAATATTTCTTTTCCCATATCACTTAAGATATAGTACTTTCGAGGTCTTGTATCTGATGTATCCCATTCACTTGTGAGAATGCCTTGAGATTCAAGTCTTCTCATTAAGGGATACAAAGTTCCTGCCTCTATGTTCATTTCTTTCTCTTCTAATCTTTGTAATAACGAATACCCATATTGATTTTCCTTAAGTTGACTAAGAACTGCAATCATTTGTGTACCTCTTCTTAATTCAACAACAAGGTTAGTGAGTAATGGTAAATCGCTCATATTGATCACCTCGATTACATTATACTGTATGTCATACACTATTGTCAATACTTTAATATTATTTTTATTTAAAAAATTTAATAAGGGTTTACTCTTATATTTAGTTCAATTTCTTTTTTTTATCGGATCAATATGCGATCTAGCATAGTTTTTGTTAAAAATGGAGTCAATTTGACCTATATATGATGTGTGTTTTCCATACTGCATAAACTTAATTTCCTAAATCCTTATAAGCAACTTATGGATTATTTTTGGCAACTCACATGATTTTTGATTGATACTTTTCCTGTGATTTGTTAGAGTTGAAGTGTATTATCAAACCAATGGAGGTATTCAAATGAAAAAACTATTACTTATTGTTTCAATGATAGCTATCCTATCAACTCTAGTAGCTTGTCAAACACAAGATGCATTCTCGGTTTTCGAAAGAGCAGCATCTAGTGAAATTGTCTTAGTTGATCAATATGAGGCAATTGCAACAACAGATTTAAATGATCAATCACTTGATGAGTTATCATCAGATGGCATGCAGATATTAAGTGTAACTATGAATGACGATGATCTTTCCAATCTAGAAAAGATCACCTACATTCGTTCACTTTATCGCGATATTCAAATAGCTCATGCTCAAAATATCTTAATTAAATATGAAATCCAAGATATTTGGGTAGTACTCAAGGATAATGTAGCAACATTTAGAGAAAACGAACTGGTATTAACTGAAGAAGATCAGATGACTTTACAAGATTATAAATTAGAGTTTTCATTAAGACGTTTAGAAGTTCAAGCATCGATTGGCAGTATAAAAACTTCTTTAGAACAACTTAAAGGTCTTTACGATATCGATCATCTTGACTTAATCATTGATCACTTTGAATCTATTCTTGATGTTTTAAATATGAGATATGATCACATGGTGTACCTAAAACTGGCACTTGAAGATGTCAATACCATTGCAGTTAGCTATCTAGACTAAGAAACAAGAAATAAAAAGCACTTCTCCCATATGAGAAAAGTGCTTTTTTATAAGTATAAGATTATTGTTCGTTTTTTTGATGAATATCAAGTTGTGGGAAAGGAATTTCAATATTATTTTTATCAAATAATAGTTTGAACTCACGATTCAACGAACGGGCTACCTTGTATTTCTCCAACTCATGACATCTAGCAAGAATTCTTAGGACAACAGATGAATTACCAAGTTCCTCAACACCTGTATAAAATGGCCCATCTTTAATTGACGGTATTTTTCCTGCAACTTCACTTAAATTTTCAGTAATTATTTTTTCAACCTTTTCTAAATCTTCACAATAGCTAATAGAAATCAAACAAATAGCAACCGATAATGAGCTTGATGTATTAATTGCTCCGCGAATATCAGAGTTATTGATAATGAGTACATCACCATTTTTGTCTTCTATCTTCGTAATTCTTAAGCCAATCTCTCTAACAGTACCCCTCATTTCATTAATTTGAATGACATCGCCTACTGAAAATTGTTTTTCAAAGATGATGAACAACCCACAAAAAATATCTTCGATTAAGCTTTGTGCACCAAAACTGATTGCTAAGCCTAAGATCCCAGCACCAGCAAGTAGTGTAGGTGTTTGAACACCCCAGGCACTTAAGATTAAGAACAATGCGACGACAACAATTAGATATTTGATCACACTGCTCATTAATTTACCGATTGTTTCACTTCTTTGACCTTCTTTAGTGACTAAAGGGACGAAGACTTGAAGGATCTTATTGATAATCCAAACAAAGATTACAATAGTTATACTCTCTAAAATGGTTACATAATGATTAGAAAAGAAATCAATCAAATTAAAGAATTTGCCAATGCTATTGTTAATGATATTAGCAAAAGCGGTTCCTGGAAAGATAAGACTTGCAAACATACCCAATAATAAGAATACAACAATAATCACTGTAATAATAACGATTTTAACCTTGTCCTTTTTGGACTTTTCTTTAAATTTCATGTTCTTCTCCTTTATTCTAATGTCATGATGACATATATAATTTCATAATAATAACTTGTTGTTTCATTTAAAACACCGATTTCAACTATAAAAGGTATGTTAGCTGATTTATCTATCGTAAATGTCACACTCTTAGAATCACCTGCAGGTGTAAATCCAAATTGACCAGCTGAGATATATACGTTATAATCATCATAAATTTCATATAGATCATAATATGAGAGTTGGAAATTATGCTTTGGATCATTTAGTGTGAGTGATACTTCAAAATAATCATTAAACTCTTGAACATCTATTTGATAAGTATAACTGCTCAGAGTTCTAATTTCTAATGGATCAAAAGTTTTGGTTTCTGTTGCTAAGGTATAAGGGTTTGTATAAGTGATTGAAAGTGCCACTTCATAAAGCGTGTCATACTTTAATCCATCAAATACAACCTCATAATCATAATGCATGTAGCTTTCTTCAAAAGTTGACTGATCAAATGTCTGAGTTTCCATAGGATAACCATCTTTTGTTAACTTAAATTCATAGGTAGCATCTTCTAAAAGTGAGAAATCAGGATATATAGATAAGACAATCGATGAACCAGTAACTTGAGTAAGATAATACGATTCCTCAATGAATATAGGAATATTGATATATATTTCATCCAAGATGATGGTGTCGCTAGTGTAAAGAGTTGCTTCCATGTAGACATGTATTCTGCCATTCATAGCAAATAGATTATCTAATAAAATAGTTGACTGACCATCTAGTACAGTTTCATTATAATAATCAAACGGTACATCCCAACCCATCTGGATAACACCATAATAAAGTTGTACATCCATATATTCATCTAGTTCATCAAATAAAACTGTTTGAATCTCAAATTGCAAATCAAATTGATCAATGCCCTCAATTAAAGTGTAATTGGTAATTGCTCCCCCACTATTTGGTTGAGTGACAATCTCTTGAGTAGCTAATCGTTCCTGACCAAAACCTTTACTTCCCATCACCGACATCTGATAGGTTGTTCCATCATTTAGGTTAGAAAATTCGCCAACATTTATACCCAATTCTAATGGCATTCGATAATGCTCAAATTGATTTTCAAGCACAATCTCTAAAGTATCAATATCGATTGCATTATCTGCATCCGTCACTTCAACTTGATAGACCACTTGATTCTTAAAGACTTGAACTTGATTGATTTCTGCTTTGGGACTAGAAGGTATTGCAATGACTGCAACAATGACTGCACTTGCAGTAATCACAAAGGAAGTCATCCAAGATTTGAGAATCTCCAATCTTGTTTTCTTGCGAAATTGTATTTTAAATTTTTCTTTGGCTCTCAAAAGATAAACTCCTTTCTTTAGATAAAAATATATCTCACTCTATATTCGTGAAGAATATAAAGTAAAAACACCTTTTTAAATGTTTAATTTTCATTCATAACCTCGCTAAGATGTCTAAACATCACTATACTATTTATTATGCGTTAAAAAACTTGAAAACTCAATAGTTCTTTATACTTTTTTTATAAATAAATTCTACACCCACAAATAATGATCTTGGACATAAAAAAAAGCACCGATATGCTTTCATTTATTATTTGATTTATATCTATCCTTAAGTTGTTTATCCCAATATTTCTTTTTCTTGGCATGATAAGGGTTTTGATGTTTTGATTCGATGATTGTTTTAGGGGTTGTTTTTGAACTTGTCGATCTAGTTTGACTTGATGAGTTAGTGCCTTTGTTCTTTTGGGTAGTACTAGGAGTTGGTGAGGTTTGTGAACGATAAGCACCTGATAAATAAACTTCTTTTTCGACTTTTAAATTCATATGAATATGTTTTTCAATATCTTTGAGCAAAACCGCTTCTTCTGGACTGCAAAAACTAATCGCAATCCCCGAAAATCCAGCTCTACCTGTTCTACCAATTCGGTGAATGTAGGTTTCAGGTACTTCAGGTAAATCATAATTGATGACGTGAGATAATTCATCGATATCAATGCCACGCGCAGCAATATCAGTAGCAACCAAAACTTGAATTTGTTTTGATTTGAAGTTACTTAATGCTTTTTCACGGGCATTTTGTGATTTATTACCATGAATTGCTTCTGCATGAATGCCAACAGCAATCAATGCTTTTGTTACTTTGTTTGCCCATTGTTTTGTTCTTGTAAATACTAACGCTGAATCAATGTTTCCTTTTTTAATTAAATGAATCAATAATTCAACTTTATCTTTTTTTGAGACCTTATAAATGGATTGTTCAATCACTTCTAAAGTTGTTTCTACGGGTTTAACAGAAATTCTGACTGGATCATTTAAGATGCTTTGTGATAAAGCAACTATTTCTTTAGGCATTGTTGCTGAAAATAACATGGTTTGTCTTTGTTTTGGAATCAACTTAATAATTCTTTCAACATCTTTGACAAATCCCATATCAAGCATACGATCTGCTTCATCAAGGACAAAATATTCTAATTTAGAAAAATTAATAAACCCTTGATTAATCAAATCTAAAAGTCTACCTGGGGTTGCTACCAAAATATCGATACCTTTAAATAAAGCATCAGTTTGTGGCTTTTGGCTCACTCCTCCAAAAATGACAGCAACTCTTAATCCTAAATGCTTCCCATAAACATTAAAACTATCTTTGATTTGAGAAGCTAATTCTCTTGTTGGTGCTAAAACAAGCGCTTTAATATACTTCGTTTCATGCTTTACTTGTGTTTGATAAAGTCTTTGTAAAATTGGAATTGCAAAAGCAGCAGTCTTACCTGTTCCTGTTTGTGCACTTCCTAAAATATCCTTACCCTGAAATAAAACTGGAATTGCCAGTTCTTGGATAGGAGATGGTTCCATATATCCTTCACTCTGTAGTGATTTAAGGATAGGTTCAATAATTTCTAATTCATTAAATTTCATTTTTGTTGCTCCATTTTTCTTTAATTTTGCCTATCATCCCATATCATCAAGATTTTTTCATCTTTTAAATTTTTGGCAATGAATTTTTGATGATACGTTTGCTGCATGTAGATGAAATGCTCATCTACTTTGATGAATGCTCATCAGTAATAGCTAAATGGATGTTCTGATTTAGCAATCTTAAATTTAAACAGCTGCCTTCAATGCTTTTCTTTTTTCTTTTCCAATTCTTATTTTAGGTTTAAAATCAATTCTTTGATACAAATAGTAACCAACAAATGCAATCAATATATTACTTGCTAGCATTGCATACCAGATACCGCTACTTCCTAAGTTAGTAAATTCTTTGAATATATAAATCAGTGGTATTCTCAAAATCCATAAGCGCATGGTCGTAATAATGAATGTATATTTTGTATTTCCTGTACCATTAAATACGCCAATGAAAGTTTGAAAGATTGCCATCAATGGTAATCCAACTAATAAATAAAACATATATTCATTCGTTAATGCCAATGCTATTGGATCATCTTTAATGAAGAACTCCGCAAAAAAGTTTCTAAATCCCATAACGAGTGCACTACCGACAATCATAATGCCTACGGATAGTATCATTCCTTTTTTAAAGGTTTCTTTAGCTCTTGGAATATTCAAATTGCCGATGTTTTGTCCAATGAAAGCAGCAAGTACACCGCCAATGGCCATCACAGGATGTAAAATCAAGCTACTTAAACGGTTACCAATGCTAAAAGCAGCGACTGTTGCTGTTCCATAAGAGAGGATGACTACATTGATGATACCAAACCCAATGGCCGTAAATGCTTGACCAAGTGATGCTGGTATAGCTGTTCTGATGATTTGTGTGCTAATATCGGATTCTAATACCATATATCTTCTTTCAATGGTAATGCCTGTCTTAGCTTTAAAAAGCTGAATAAGACCCATTGGTAAAATGACGATATTTGCAATCAGAGTTGCATAAGCAGCACCTGGAACACCTAAATTGAAATAAGAAACAAAAAGTGGTGTTAATGCGATGTTGAGTACGACAGTTACAACGCCATAAATAACTGGTGTTATTGTATCTCCACTGGATTGTCTAATTGCCGTAAAGGCAAAAAACAAGAAGACAACTGGTAATTCGAATGACCGGATTTGCAAATATTTGATGCTATTGACTAATTCATATCCCGTAAGACCCATAACATTCATAATGAATGGTGAACCAAAATAAGATATGGCATTTAGTAGTATGCCAGCAATGAGTGAAATGGTAACAAGTTGACTTGCATATTTTTTAGCTTGCTCAACTTGACCGGAACCTATTTGTTGACTGATTAGTGCAGTTCCAGCAGCACTTAAACCTATACCTAATGATAGGAAAGTGAAGACAATAGGAAAAGTTAATTGAATAGAAGCAATCGCTTGAGTTCCAAAAACATCAATCTTGCCAACAAAATATGTATCAATCACATCATGAATGGTTTTAATGAAGTTATTAAGCATTAAAGGGATTGCCATGACAAGCAAACCTTTATATATATTTTTGTCGTTAAGTATTAAATTGCGCTTTTTCTCATCTTTTGTCATTTTTCACCAACCAAAAAATTATACCATACAATAGCATATGTATATATACATAGACCTAATTTACATATGAATTGAGCATAGATTATACTTTTATCACGATATCAGCAGTTTTTTCAATCGAATAATGATTGAAGTATGCATGCTCTGCAGGTATCCATCTATTTAAAAAAATCTTTAATTTCTTTAGACCATTCCGTTTTTTAATACGTATCATTTGTTTAATTTTACCAATCTTAAGAAAGATCTTAAAATCATATATCTCTTCAATTAAAGGATGTGTTGAGTATGCACCTTCAATGATGTTTACTGATTTTACTTCTTTTTTTAATAAAGACGACAATTCTTGAGTTTTGCAATCAAAGGATTGATAGAAAATAGGTTCTTGTTTTAATAGTGGTTTGATGATTTCTTTTTTCAATCGATCAAAATCTATGTTACTCGCAAATTCAGTTGATGTCTGATCTTGTTTTAAGCTTTTAAAATAATCATCCATATGAAAAACATTTGCATCAAATATATTTTCAATATAATGAGCTAATGTTGTTTTACCAGAGCTACTATATCCATCAATTGCTATCGTTAAATTTTTGCTTTCTTTGATCATTTCTTCAATTTTGACGAAAAGAAAATGATAGGATTTAATATACTTTTCAGTTTTTCTTTGATTGGTTGAAGATTCAATCAACAATTTAATTTTCTGATCTATACTCATTTAAGATAACCTGACAATACGTCATTTTTTTGCATCAAAATAATTAATGCTGGAATAAATATTAATTGGAAAAT
>Ga0180007_10004643_pt1 | contig 14399 bp, 13 predicted proteins | sample MM_PC_MetaG_FD_121122 | JGI IMG/M metagenome (GOLD analysis project Ga0180007, IMG submission 121122) | Groundwater microbial communities from the Aspo Hard Rock Laboratory (HRL) deep subsurface site, Sweden - MM_PC_MetaG | ecosystem: Environmental > Aquatic > Deep subsurface > Groundwater... | reverse complement strand
CGGCGAGCCGCTTTTCGCGGCGCTAAATAAGGGCCTGAGTGAACTATCAGACTGGCTTCAGGAGAACCCAGAATTAGTAGAACAATTGGCTACTAGCTTGGGGAATCTCGGAGCCGTGGGCATAGAAAAAGCCTTTGCTGCTATATCTAACCTCATCGCCGAGACAGACTGGGAGACATTCTTTGATAACGCCACCGAGTTTTTTGACAAATTGATGGCGGGTGATGTAGAGGGAGCCTTTGCGGCAATCGGCCAGGCCGATTTAGGCGAGACACTGGTTAGCGTCGCTGACGCATTAAAAACTATCGCCGACGTATTAGTGAGCGTGGCAACCGCTCTAGGCGTGGGGTTTGGCAAAGAGAAAGCGCCAAAGGGCGTTGGGGAGGCATTGGGCATGGCAGCAGGCGGCTTGGTTACGGGCCAAACAGGAGAAAGGCTAAAGAAATCTGGCTGGGGATATGCTGCCTCTGCCCTGGGAACAATCGGAGAGCAATTTAGAGAAGATCCCGCCTCCGTGGGCAAGGCAATAGCGGCATCACTTGGTGGCGGCGAGGTTCTTCAGGGGCTATTCGGGGCTTTGACAGGAGCAGTGGGCATACCGGGTAGATTTGGAGCCGCTATTGGCGAGAAAGTTTTCAAGATGGCTATAGATGTAAATCTTAATTCAGCTATGCTGGACGCTCAAGTAACCCAAACTAGCGAAAATGTAACAGCGCAGGCATTTAACCATGTTTCACGCAACATGGCAGGAGAGGAGTAGCAAGTGGGCCAATTTAGTATCAATGGGACTTTTACCTACCTACCAGACCCGTCAAGCTACACTCCCGATCAAATAGTCGAGGTAGGGACGTTTACAGACGGGGCGCCGATTTTGCAAGGCAAAGAATCTGGCACGCTAACTTGGGACATCCTGACGCCGACGCAATACAAAGAGCTTTACGACGCTTGGAACACGAACAAGGGCAACCTCGTTTCTGGCACGTTGCCTGAACGCAGCGCCGCGAGCCTGGCAACCTACGATAGTGTCACAGCCTATTACCACGAGCCTATAGGCCGCGCCAGCGTCGCCAATTGGCATAATGTAACAATGACCGTGACCTATGTGAGCAGGTAGAGAGTTGACCGATCAAGATACCCTACTGAAACGCTGGCAATACTTCATAGCCCAGTTCGTAGTTTTCCCCGCTATCAGTTGGGATTATACTGTCCCATCGCCTGGCGCGATAACGTGGCAACCATTCTGCCTCATTTCGCCGCGTTACGCACATACCTCTATCGGCGGCACGGTTACGCTTTATGCGACAGATTCCTACACGCGGCCTACTACGGCAGTTTCTAGCTATGCCTGGGCAAAAGTTAGTGGGGCGGGCAGTATCGTAGACAATCTCGATGGAACGTGTACTGTCACGGCTGGCGACGGCGTTACGAAGGTTAGCTGTACCGTGACTGATGCAGCTTCAGAGACGGCGGTAGGCTATGCTTTCGTTCACGGTGGTAGCAGCGGGAACTTTACCGCTATTGTCTCGGAGGTTTCTCAATTCTCTGGCGACCTGGACACGGGCGAGTTCAAAGCCGATGTGACCCTGCGGGGTGCATATTCTGGCCTCGTCAGTAACGACGGGCGGGATCACGTCATCCTGATGCACGTCACTCACTACTGGGATGGCGTTGCGGACACGTTCGGCGGCTACAAGCGAGACAATAACACCTTCGTTTTGATGTGTCGTGATTCGGAGATTTACGAAGAAGCTGAGAGTTATTATACGGTTTTGCACCTTGAGGCCCCATCTTACATCTTGAAACAGACAGGGGGCGGAACTGGTGAGATGAAATTCAAGAGCGGCGGGGCGGTAGCGGGCTACTATACTACGGCCGACTTGACGCCAAACGACGCTGCTTATTACGTTTTGCGTGAAACTATGAATTACCACGAATACTTCAACGTCTCGCTATGGAACAACACTATGACTATTGACAACTTCAATATCCGCGCTGATACTTCTATATGGGATGCCTGCCGCGATTCGCACGGCTGGAATTTCGGTATTTTGTACATGAATCGTTGGGGCAACCTAAACGGCAAGCCCGATCCGCGTGTGCGTTACGACGAGTGGGAGGCGATTGCTGGCAGCGTAGGGGATTATACCGAGGCGCATCTCATGGCCTACGACATCCAACGCCTGCGCACTGACAGAATAGGGGGAGCAAAAATACAAGCCATATTGCCAGACATGACTATCGTTGATACCTCGGTGTCTGCGCCAGGCACTTATTACACCGCAAACTATGGCCAAGATATTCGTATGACGGGTCTGTTGGCAGATTCGGCAGCCACACTTTCCTATTGGATGGAACAACATCTTTATTATCTCAATACAGAATATCAAGGCACTTTCAAGATGGCCATGGGACACGAGTTGAATCCCGGTGACGTTTTCGACATGGGCGACATCACTCCAACTATTGCTGACACGATCACTGGTAGCAAGTGGTTTGTGCTCGGCGTATCGTATCGCTTCGACTTCGAGCAAGGAACGTGGCTCCGGGATTTGAAGGTCACGACTATTGCTAAGGCCCCATTGGAGTAGAGAAGCTAATGCCCAGAGATAACGTTAGCCCGACATTAGACTTGGCACTCAGGAGTTTTGCTAAAACGGCAAAGGACGCCGCAGTGCCGCAACGTTATGTAACACAAGTAACGAGCATTACGGATCGCAAGACGCTCGGCTCGGTTACGGCGGGTGTAGGCACTGTACGAGTGCGGAACAGCGTCGGCATTGCTGTCAGTGATTGGATCATCGTCGAGGTTGACCCCAAAGCACAGAATCAGTGGGTTTTCGTATCGTTTGCCAAAAAACCGAGTGGCACGGCCCCAGCCGTCCCAGATGTGATCTCTACGACGGTATACAGCCCGCCCAGTGAGGACTTGACGGTTGCAGCAGCGAGCGGGCAGACGACGATCATCGGAACTGCTGGCGATCCAACGACCATCGTGGGAGACGTGGGACAAGGTTCGTGGCCTCTCGATGCAAAGTTCGTGGTTATCACGCCAGGAACGGGCTATGCCGAATATACCACTATTGCCCTCGCCATCGCGGCAGCATCAAGCGGCGATACGATTCTTTGCCCTATCGGTACACACACTTGTGACGCCCAAACGCTGCCTGATGGCGTCAACCTCGTGGGAATTGATAGAGATAACACCGTTCTAACTAGCAGCGCCCAAGCCACGACATTGACGGTCGGAAACGGCTGCTACTTGGCTAATATCACTGTAACCAATACTAAATCGGACAATCCGACATACGCTATTTACATGGCAGGAGGCGACGTTGCTGAATTTTGCAACGTTAAGGCCACCACGTCGAACGGCAACGGCGCGGGTAGTTACACCTATGGCCTATATGCCCTGAGCGGGACGGCAACATTGCGCGATTGTTGGATCGTCGGCACAATGACGGCCGGCGGAACGGGATACGGCGTTGCCGTTTCAACGGGCACGATAGATATTTATAGCGGTTACGTCAATGGCACAACGGCTGACTGTTATGCGGGCAATGCGGGCGTGGTCGAATTACACGCAGCGCATATCGAAAACGGCACGACGCAGACAACCGGCGCGGGGTCTGTCATAGGCTATTATTCTGTCGGCTCTGGCAGCGCCAGGCGACCGGCAATGTATGCCAACGGCGTTACCAGAACGGTCGGGACTGGAAAGAATCATGCTACTGTTCAGGCTGCCATAGATTGGTTTGTGGGCATGAATATCGTCGGTGATTGCTACATAAATGTAGACGCCGGGTCTTACGATGAGGCCGTGACGGTAGATGAGATTTTTGTCGGCAAGAGCGGCGGTCTAACAATTCGCGGCGATACCCGTTCTCTTGCTGGGCTAACCTACGTTAGCGGCGGAAATGATTGGATCGCAAATCACGCCTATATAATCGGTGATACGGTCTTTGTGCCCGAACATGGCGGCGCGGAATCGGTAAAGTGTCGTACATATCGGTGTACGACGGCAGGAACCTCGCAAAATCCAGGGCCGCCAGGATGGGCGGGGGCTGATGCGATTGGCGACACATTGGTAGACGGGACGGTGACGTGGACGTGCATGGGCGGGATGCTATGCAATCGTAATGGCTTGACGAACGGCGGCGCATCAAATGGGTATTGTCAACTCGTTGGCGCGGCGGGCGCGCCAACGATAACTATCAAAATGTACACCAGCGCCGGCGTTGCCTCTAATCCAGATATGCAGACAAACGGCTGGGATAATGGAGACGAGGTGCTTGTCTACGATAATACGGGCACGATCACGAAATATACCATCAGCAGTGTCGCCACGAATGTTATCACACTAACTGCAAACCTAACGAATAGCATCGGCAACGACGGTACAGCAGTTTGTCTGTTGCCAGATCGGGCAATAGATCGCTCCTCTGCCGGTCGCTGCGTGACGGTAGATTTAAGTAGCGGCGTGAAAATGACTGGCTTTTATCTGGAAACTTCGACAGGGGCGAGTTGTGATGGTATTTACATCAGCGGCGGCGGTAAGCTCCTGATAGAGAATATGGCGATTCGATCTGAGGACTTGTATATTGACGTGACTGGGGCGGGTAGCTCAATTTATAGCGATCTGACATCTGGCGGGGCGATTAGCTGTTGGGGCGGGACACGAGTTCGTTCTACACATGCCGCAGTAGTAGAATTACCCTATACCGTCATCGTCACGGCGTCAGCTGCAGGTGTATATTGCACCGATTTTGCCTACGCCTACATGTACAGAGCTGCACTCATTGGCTGCTCTGTGGGGCTTTGGTCACTAATCCATGCCAATGTCAACGCACTGGAATGTATCGCTAGACAATGCGCGACAGCTTATCAGTCACAAGCGAATAGCTATATCGGAGCAGGCAGCACGGGGAATAACAATTGCGGCAATACAACCAACTACTCGCCTGCCCCAGCGCTGCCAGGATATGCCGAAAGCGCAGCCAACTTTGGAGTATTATATGCGTCGGCATAAACAGGGAGTTATAAATGACAAAAGATACGACGGTCTGCATCGTAGGGCTGGGCTATATCGGGCTAATGACGGCCGCGGCTTATCTCGAAGTAGGGCTGTGCGTCATTGGAATAGAATCTGACGAAGCACAGACCCGCCGGATTGCGTGCGGGGAGATGGCCCTGCCGGCATGGGCGCGGCGCACACTAATGGAGGCCACGATCTCGGACAGATTCAACGTCAATAGTGGCAAAGCTGACGAGGCGGATTGCTTCTTGGTATGCGTGCCGCCAAGCAGTAGTGATCCTGTCTCGCTAAATGGCGCACTGTATTTCGTGGCCGAAAATCTGCGGCGGGGGCACGTCATAATCCTACAAAGCACCTTACATCCTGGGACAACACGGGCCTGGGCCGAGCGCCTGGGGCGCGCAACTGGCCTATTGGCTGGAACCGATTTTTATCTAGCTCATTCGCCCGAAAGAATAAACCCCGGCGACAAAGAGCACACCATAAAAAACACGCCCAGACTTGTGGGCGGCCTAACGCCTGACTGCCAACGGTTTGCCATGCTCTATCTCTCACGAATATGTGACAATCTCGTGCCAGTCTCTACGCCGGAGATTGCAGAATTGGCAAAGTTGCTAGAGAATACGTACCGGCTAGTCAATATAGCACTGGTAAATGAGATTGCAGAACTGGCGCGGCTGGGAGGTGTAGACATCTACGACGTAGTAGAGGCAGCTGCTACCAAGCCATTCGGCTATGCTCCATTTTCGCCCGGAACGGGCGCGGGCGGGCAGTGCATCCCGGTTGTGCCACGCTATCTGGCACAGTGGGCTATTAGGCTCGGACACAATACACCCATAATAAATGCGGCGCTGGCTTTCAACGACGCATTGCCAGAGAGGATAGCAGAGCAGATAGCAGAATGCGAGGCGGGGGCAGTACTGATCGTCGGTATAGCGTTCAAGCCAGGCCAAAGCGACTATAGGAATTCACAGGCTGTCAAGGTAATTAGCGCGCTGAGAAGGCATGGAATACGTGCTGATTTTTACGATCCATACGTTGCCGTCATTAACGGCGAAGGGATAAATCTAAATTTGGTGAGTGATAATTGGTACGATGTGGCTGCCGTGATGGTGAACCACCCCAGCCTGCCCTGGAACGAGATAGCGCGGGTATCCAGGAGTATGTTGGATTTTTGCGGGGCCATGCACAAAGTGCAGACAGGAGAATAAGGTGCAAAAGATTTCGGTGGTTGGGCTAGGCAAACTAGGCTTGCCTATGATGGCTGCAATGGCGGCGCGTGGATTCACGGCAATTGGAGCAGACAAGGATACTAAGCGAATAGTGGCTATCGAAACGGGTGACTTGCTACTAACAGAGCCGCGATTGTCTGACTGCCTAGAAGCGGGACGAGGCAAGTGGTCTCTCACCAGCGATACAGGCAGAGCAGCGCAGCAATCTGATATAACCTTCGTCATCGTACCCACGCCAAGCAACCCAGATGGATGGTTCTCAAACGATCATATCCTGGAAGCCTGCGCCGAGATAGGCGCGGCGCTGGCAGATAAAGACGATTACCATATCGTCGTAATAACCTCTACCGTAATGCCGGGGTCTATGGATGGCGTTATTAGGCAGACATTAGAGGGGGCGAGCGGGCTGACAGCGGGCAAGGATTTCGGATTATGTTATAGTCCTGAGTTTATCGCACTCGGAGCAGTTATCGAAGACTTTCTGAATCCTGACTTCGTGCTGATTGGCGAAAGCGACGGGCTGGCCGGGGCCGAGCTATCCGACCTTTATAGGGCGTTGTGCGAAAACGATCCTCCAATCGTCCGTATAAACCTTGTAAATGCCGAGCTGGCAAAGCTGGCACTAAATGCCTATGTCTGTACCAAGATCACATACGCCAACTATTTGGCCCAATTATGTGGGCGGCTTCCGGGCGGTGACGTGAGGGCCGTAACCAGGACCATCGGGCTAGATTCACGCATTGGGCTGAAATGCCTGCGTGGCGGCCTGCCGTATGGCGGCCCGTGTTTTCCCAGGGATACTGTTGCATTGTCTGCCTTATCTGAGAGTCTCGGCGTAGCCTGCAATCTACCTGTCACAGTCAGCGCAATGAATAGAAATGCCAGCCAGGAGCTTTTCGATTTGGTGAGTTCTCTTGGTTCTCCTGGTAGCATCGTGGCCGTGTTAGGGATAGCGTACAAGATGGGCACGCATATTACCGAGGAATCAGCGGCCTTGAAACTGGTAGAATTATTAGAGTTATGTGAACGTACCGTAATTATGCACGATCCATATATACCGGAGACAGATGGGGCGCAGAACTGTGTAGATGTTGCATCCATCGTCGTTCTGGCGTTGCCCTATGAGGAATTCGGGCGCCTCGAATTCAGGCCAGGACAAATTATAGTAGACTGCTGGCAGCTATTTGAAGAAGCGCCGCCAGGGACAAAGTATATTGCACTCGGCAGATGGAGGGATAGATAAATGAGAGTATGTGTAACCGGGGCCGGGGGATTTATCGGCCATCATCTGTGTCGGTTTCTGCGAGATAAGGGTATCTGGGTGCGCGGAGTAGACATCACACAAGCGTGGGGAGGGCGCGCCGATTGTGACGAGTTCTTGCAATATGACCTGAGAGAGCTTAATAATGCCTTGGTAGCAACCCGTCATGTTGATTGGGTTTTCGCCTTGGCCGCAAATATGGGCGGTATAGATTTCATCTCTAATCATCATGCCGAAATCGTAATAGACAACACAGCGATCACGCATAATACCATGCTGGCCGCACAGAGAAACGGAGTAAACCGCCTGCTAATCTCGTCATCTGCATGTGTCTACCCTACATATCGCCAAGAAGAACTTTCCGCCGCGCCGCTATGCGAGGCCGGTGTCTACCCAGCACTGCCTGAAGGGGCCTATGGATGGGAAAAGTTGCACGCCGAACACCTGGCGCGATACTATCGTGAATCCGATTGGCTGGATACCCGTATCGCTCGTTTTCATAATGTTTACGGCCCCGAAGGCTGCTGGAATCCCTGGCAAGATTCGCGCACCAAAGCGCCCGCCGCGCTTTGCGCCAAAGTTGCCCGCGCCAAGTTACTGGGCGAGAAGGCGATTGATATCTGGGGGGACGGCAAGCAGCGCCGCTCTTTCATGTACATTGACGATTGCTTGGAAGGATTATGGCGCATCATGCAATCTAGCTGTGGGACGCCTCTTAACCTCGGAACTGACCACGACGTGAATGTAGCAGAGTTGGTCAACATCATTGCCGATGTGGCTGGGTATCGTGTAGAAATCGTGCCAGATACCAGCAAGCCGCAAGGCGTTAGGGCGCGAAACTCTGATAATTCACTTTGTCGTGAGGTGCTGGGTTGGGAGCCGGGCATTAGGCTCGAAGACGGGCTGAGATTAACCTATGATTGGGTAGAGCAAAAGGTAAAAGGGCTATGCGCTGCTTAATTACTGGCGGGGCAGGATTCATTGGCTGTCATTTGACCAAGGGCCTGCGCGAACAGGGCCACATCATAGTGGGCATAGATAACAACTTTCACCCGTGCAAACATCCGCTGGCGGGAGATACTGAATATGCCGATGTGCGATATTTCGCCGACATTGAGCCATTCGTCAAGTGGGCCGACGTGGTATTTCACCTTGCCGCCCAGATTCATGTTGACCGCTCGATCCGTAACCCACAGGAAACGATTGACATCAATGTGACTGGCACGTCAAACGTGCTTGAGGCAGCGCGGCGACATGACAAGCGCGTGGTTTTTGCTTCGAGTTCTGAGGTTTACGGCACGGCGCAGACAGACAAGATAAGCGAGACTCACCCGCTTGATGGTCATTCGCCTTATGCTGCCTCTAAAGCTGCTGGCGACCGGCTTTGCATGGCCTATTATACAACCTACGGCTTGCAGGTTTCGATCCTGCGCAACTTTAACGTATTCGGGGCTTACCAGGGCGACAACAGTTATGGTGGAGCAATCGCCATTTTCACGCGGCGCGCCTTGTGCAAGGAGCCATTATTGATTTACGGCGACGGGCAACAGGAGCGGGATTATATCAACGTCCAGGACGCCGTAGCGGGCTATATGCTTTGCCTCAATTCAAGCGGCATTTCGCTGAATATCGGCAGCGGGCAGGCTATCAAGATCATTGACCTTGCAGGATCAATCATTGACATTGTAGAGGGTATGACGGGTATCCGCTCAGAAATAAGGCACGTAGCGGCACGCGACGGGGAAGTCATACGCCTATGCGCCGATATTACCCGCGCGCGGTCATTGGGTTTTGAGCCAACGACTGACCTAATGAGAGACCTCACGAAATATATTGTATGGTACAAGGATGCCCAATATGCTGCCGCTACTAGCAATAGCACGGGGGCTTTGTGATGATCACCATAGGCATCAACGGGCTAGGGCGTGTCGGGCGGGCGTTGTTTCGTATTTTGTCAGACATGCCCGATGTTTGTATCCTGACTGTCAACGACAGAGTACCGCCTGATAATCTGGCCTATCTATTGCGCTACGATTCACTATACGGCCAGTGGGACAGGCAAATCAAAGTGGGGCGTAACTCGCTACGGGTCGGCGGGCGCAGCATAGCTTGCCATTCGCGGGACAATATTGCCAGTGCGTCATGGGAAGGTTGTCAAATCATAGTGGACGCCAGCGGCGATAGCGACAACGTGGCCTCTAGCCGCCGGCTTTTCGGCAAGTTCGGCATCCATCGCATCATCGTGACTCACGCTCCGCAGAGTGGCATAGATGCCACAGTCGTTGCGCCGTCAATCATCGGGACAAGCTACGACCCTGCCCAACACCGCGTAATCAGCGCCAGTATTTGTGACGCTGTTGCTATTGCTCCTATTCTCCATATTATTGACCGGGCGCACGGAATCAGGCAGGGCTTTATCACCACCTTGCATCCGTGGCTCAATTACCAGAACCTCACAGACGGCCCGACGCAGGGCTTCTATTGGCAAGAAGATTACCAGCTTGGTCGGGCGAGTACCATGAGTCTGATTCCAAAAAAGACGACGTTAGTACAGGCGCTCTCTCAGGTTGTGCCAGATGTTGCACAGATTATCAGCGCCATGTCGTTTCGAGTGCCGACGCCGATAGTATGCGCGGCTGAATTGCATTTGAGGGTAGGGATACCGGTTTCGCCAGTTAGCTTGCGCGGACTATTGTCTACCTGTGTGGGGCAACATCCAGCCGAAATAGCATTATCAGATGAGCCGCTGGCCTCGATTGACCTGAAGGGCAGCAGCGTAAATTGCACGATTGACGGCAGGTGGTTGGAAGCAGACGGCGACATGCTGCGCGTTGTACTATGGTATGACAATGAGTGGGGATATTCGAGCCACGTAGCGCGGCTGATAAGGTTCATTGCGCAATGAAGCTAGATATGCGCTACCTGTTCCCTAACCCATCCAAGATTGTCTGTTTGGCCTACAATTACCGCGACTTGCTAGGAGACGGCGCGGGGCCTCTCATTTTCCTCAAGCCGCCCTCTAGTATCGTCTGGGGTAGCGCGCCTATAGCTATTCCGACTGATAGGCCAGTATGGGCTGAAGTAGAACTCGCGCTTGTTATTGGCCGGATGGCACACCGGGTAAGCATTGGAGAGGCCATGGGGCACATCTTTGGCTATACTGTAGCCAACGACGTTACGATGGAAAACGAAGCTGGCCGCGACTGGCACTTAGCGGCCTCGAAGGGCCGCGATACCTTTTGTCCCATCAACCCGCAAATTGAGACGGCGATTGATACTAGCTGCTTGGCGATGCAAACGAGCATCAGTGGCCGCGTCACACAGCAGAGCAATACTGGACAACGTATTTGGGATGATTGTGAGGCGGTTAGTAGAATATCACACCTCATGACACTCGAACCAGGCGACGTAATTCTGACTGGCACGCCGGCTGGGGCGAGAGATTCTGTGCTGATCGTAGGCGATACGGTAATAACAAAGATAGCCGGTCTCGGCAAGTTGGCAAATTGGGTGGTGAAGGTATGATACCAGCTTTAATCATCGGCCGGGCTGGGAGCAAAGGTTTCCCGAATAAAAATTACTCGCCAGTCTTGGGAAGGCCGCTTTGTGCCTACCCACTTATGGCGGCCCACAACTCACAGTTAACAGATGCCGTTTTCGTGGCAACTGATTCGGAACCGGTGGCAGAAATTGGGCGGCGTTATGGGGCGCAAATCATCCCATTGCCAGACAATGTTGCCAATGGTGACTCTTTCGGCGCGTTCAAATACGGACTGGAAGTAATAAAGAGGTGGGACACTGTAGAAATGATCGTGCTACTATTTTGCAACGGGGCAACAATCCGCCCGGGCATTATAGACGAGGGCATTATCTCATTGCGCAATGAGCCAGCCCTTGATTCTGCGGTCACAGTATCCTGCTATAATATGAGGTCTCCACTACGGGCACACAGACTGACAGACGAGAATCTCTTGGAGCCTTGTTTCCCGCATAATTTTTTTGAGGGGGCAAGCTGTGACCGCAACTCACAAGGCGACGTGTGGTTTCCAGATTGTTCGGCCTTCGTAGTAAGGCCGCATTGTTTTCGAGACTGCTTTGGTGTGCCACCATTCCCCTGGATTGGCCGCGCAGTACGCCCACTTAAGCAGTGGGGTGGCCTGGATATTGACTTTGAGTGGCAAGCACCACAGGCAGAGTTCTGGCTCAGGGCGCACGGCTTTACTGAGGACAAGACACCCTATGATGATCCTGATTCCCGATAGAATAATCGATCCAGATATTGAAAGAGAAGTCTTCGGCCCTGGCGTCGAAATCGTGACGTGCAATGCCATGAGCGCGGGCGATATTCCAGATAATACATGGCGGCGCGCAGATGGTATACTTGCCTGGCACGAAATCGAGTACACGGCGGAAGTCATTGGCAAGCTGCGACCCCGCGGGGCCATCGTGCGCGTGGGCGTCGGCTACGACAACATTGACCTTGAGGCAGCCAGGCAGCGGGGGATCACCGTTTGCAACGTGCCAGACTATGGAGTGACAGACGTTGCTGACCATACGATGGCTCTATTACTCGCCCTGGCTAGGGGCCTATTTGCCTATGAGGATCATGCGCGGGCCGGGGGCAATTCTTGGCAGGCCGCTGGCATATTGCAACGATTAGGGGGGCCTGAGCTATCGAAGCTCGGCATTATCGGCCTGGGGCGAATAGGGACGGCAGTTGCGCAGCGGGCAAGGGCATTCGACTTGACGCCCCTATGCCACGATCCCTATATTCCAGATGGTAGAGCGCGCTCGCTAGGTGTTCGGCGGCTCGACGAATTAGATGAGATGCTGGCGCAATCTGACGCTATAACATTTCACGCGCCGTTAACAAATGAGACACGAGGATTGGCTAACCGCCGGTTTTTTGAACATTTGAAAACAGGGTGTTTGTTGGTCAACACGTCGCGGGGCGATGTGATAAATTTGGACGCACTATCTGATGCGATGATAAGCGGAAATGTGCGAGCCGCGGGCCTGGACGTATTGCCTGCCGGGGCTGATTCACACCACCTGATTCGGGCCTGGAGAGATAGGCAAGAGTGGATCAAGGGCCGCCTCATAATCACCCCGCATTGTGCTTTTTACAATGCGGACTCGTATAGAGAGATGCGGCTGAAGGCCGCGCAAGAATTGAAGCGCATACTGAACGGGCGAGAGCCTAGAAACAGGATAGCATGACAAAACTCTTTATCAATTACAATATGGGGCGATCTGCCGGGCTTTGGCTTGAGTGGGCGTGGAACTCACACCCAGATATTTGGGCCTTGCACACCGACATACCACTCGGCTATAAGCCAGAAGATTGGCCCACCTATACCGAACCTACAGACATTTTGGCGTTCGTTGACTTGGACACTTGGTCACGGCTCGATTATAGCGAGCGCGAAAGATATATCTTTGAGCACATTCGCCAGGAGTTTGAGTCTGGCAAATGGGCAGCGGTTGGCGTGGTAGTACACGGCTTCGAGCCGGGCGATATTGTGCAACTCTGCGCCGGGCTATGTATATCCAACGATGGTCTTTTTACACAATCTTTACGCAACCCAATTGCAGTGGTAGGCCATCGTATCAAAGACGACCTGGATGATTGGCCCACCTTTAAGCGGCGGATGTACTTCTATGCTCAGCAGTACAAGACCTACATAGCCCGCGCTGCGAACTGGCCGCTTATCAAGATAGAGACGCTTGACGCCAGCCTTGAGGGTGACGGAACCTACTTTGCCCACGCGATGGAGCGTATCACGGGGGTATCCTGGTCGCCTGAACAGGTTGACCACGTGCGCCAAAATGTTAGGCCGAACAAAAAGAGATTCGTGTCTTGGACAGATGACCCGGAGCCTGCGATACGATGGGAAAGCTGGGGTGATGACCACCGCGCTTTATTCCTAGAATACTTTATTGATATAATGCTAACCTTGGGGTACTCATGGCCGGCAAGCTGTTCTTAGTGTTCTGCGCCGGGTGTTCTGGCGGCTCGTGGCTGGAAAAGGTATGTAATACCCATCCACAGGTGCGGGCTTGGGAGGAAGTCGTTAGGCAGCTTGGCTTCATAGGCCGCGGCCTGGATGGAAGGAAAGATGCCAACAACTTAAGTCCGGCCGCCACACAGGAGATGTATAAGACGATTATCTGGTTCTTGGAAAACCAATCTCGCCGTCATGGGGCCGTTGGACTGATAAAATCTTTCAATTACCAGGTATTGGATTACTGCTTAGGGCATGATACCAAGGTGATACAGTTGACGAGGAATCCACTAAAAGTTGTCGGATTCAAATATGCCAAAACAGAATGGGAAATGATGACAGGTGATGGCGAATACGACTGGTTACAGATTTTCGAGACCCACGTCAGACGATATGCAGAGAGATACCAGACTTATTTGGAGCGGGCAGGCCGTTTTCCTATCATTCGCGCCGAGGTTCTTTCCGCGTCCTTGATGACACCAGAAGCGCAGTATTTCCGCCAGACGATGGAAAGCCTGACGCGGGTGGAATGGGGTGATGATATAGTGGCACAAGTCAAACAAAGCGCGCATCCACGGGGGCGGGAAGATGTGCCTGCCCCAGATTGCTGGAAAAGTGATCCTTTTGTAGAGCTTAGATATGGCCTCCGCTCACGGGGAGCGCATTCCTGGGACAGATGGAATTTAAAACAACGCGAGATTTTTGTAGAGTATTTTGAGCCTATTATGGCTGCACTTGGGTACAATTATGGGGACTAGAACCCACGATGTTTTTGTGGCAGATGGATGTATCATTGGCCCCGCATCAAATTATCAGGGCTATATCTACGATGTGGCCGCGAACGAGTGCCGGCCGACAAACGACAGAAT
>Ga0180007_10004642_pt1 | contig 14402 bp, 12 predicted proteins | sample MM_PC_MetaG_FD_121122 | JGI IMG/M metagenome (GOLD analysis project Ga0180007, IMG submission 121122) | Groundwater microbial communities from the Aspo Hard Rock Laboratory (HRL) deep subsurface site, Sweden - MM_PC_MetaG | ecosystem: Environmental > Aquatic > Deep subsurface > Groundwater... | reverse complement strand
CCCAGGTCGCTTGTCACCAGCTCAAAGGTTGTCCGGGTGTAGTAATCAAGGCCGCGCACCATAAAGGAATTGACCCGGTATGGGATGGCAAGCAGGTCGAGCCATTCCTTCACCTCGCTGAAATGGCTGGTGCAGCCGGTGCAGAGGAAATCGAGAATCGATGGGGCCTGCCGGTATTGCTCCTGACAGTGGGTGCTTTTACAGTCAAGCACCCGCAGCGGGTTGGTCTCCCTTCTACGCCTGCAGTCATCGCAGAGATTTTCCGCCTTGTGCAGGAAATCAAGCAGGGCCGCATTGAAAGCCGGCCTGCACTGCGGGCAGCCAAGGGAGTTGATTTCCAGACCGGCGGACAGGCCGAGTTCCTTCAGGATGAGCCAGGCCATGGCCATCATTTCCGCATCGACGCGGGGATGGTCCGAGCCCAGCACCTCGACGCTCATCTGGTGAAACTGGCGCAGACGCCCTTTCTGAGGACGTTCATGGCGGAACATGGGGCCGATGGTGTAAAGCTTCTGCACGGCCTTTTTGGCGAGCAGGCCGTTTTCAATATAGGCGCGCAGAACCGAAGCCGTGCCCTCGGGCCGCATGGTGAGAGATGAGCCGTTGCGGTCGATGAAGGTGTACATCTCCTTTTCCACGATATCCGTGGTCTCGCCGATGGAGCGGATGAAAAGCTCGGTTTTCTCCAGGATCGGCACCTTGATCTCAGCCAGATCAAAACGGTGGAAAATGTCCCTGGCTGTCTTTTCTATGAACTGCCAGGTCTCAACCTCGCCGGGGACAATATCTTTAAAACCTTTCAGGGCCTTGATGCTCAAAGCGCTACCTCTTGACTCGTCGTTGCGTAATGCTTTTGTCCCATTTCATTATTTTCCCGTCCCGCCCGGCAGGACGATCACCACAATAAAAAACTGTAAAAGCTATCTTATAATTAACGGGAAGTCAAGAGTTTGGCGACAAATATCCAGGGAAAAAATGTCCGGCGGGCAATACCGGTTTTTTTAAACGACTCAGCCTGATGGTCTCTCAAATTCCATTTTTCATTTACAGCAGTGAGGCGTGGTCTATTTTCATACAGCGGTCCATGACCACGGCCAGGCCGTTGCTCCGGGCAAGACGGGCCGCCTCCTCATTAATGATGCCCTGCTGCATCCACACCGCTTTTGCCTTGATTTTGACCGCCTGTTCCACTACCGGCGGAACCTCCTCCGACCGGCGGAAAATGTCCACCACGTCAACCGGTTCGGGAATGTCCAGCAGGCTGGGGTAGCAGGTTTCTCCCAGGATCTCTTTCTGTCCCGGGTTGACCGGAATGATCCGGTAGCCCACATCCTGCAGGTAGCGGGCCACTTGGTTGCTTGGTCTGTTTTCCTTGGGTGAAAGACCCACCACGGCAATTGTTCTGCAGTTTTTCAGAAGAGCGCTGATTTCTTTCATATTGGTAAGCATTTCTTTTTTCTCCATGTTGTTAAGGGCACAGATGGGCAGGACAGCTTGTCGGCTTTTATTTTTCTGGCGGATTTTGTCTAATTTTGCAATAGTAGCACTAACTTTTAAATTTATCACTCCTGCAATGAAGGGAGGTACGACATGTGTCAGATGAGTGTGGTATATGAAGCAAACGGGACTACCAAAACCGTCATGGAAAATGTGACCTATCTTGAAGCGGAGGGGGATGGCATCAGAGTCAGCACCCTCTTTGAAGAGCCCAAGGTCATTGCCGGGGCTTATGTAAAAAAAATTGATTTCATGGGCGGAAAAGTGACCCTGGCCCCTATTGGAGAAGAAAAAAATGTCTGATAAGAAAGAACTGTCTGAGCTGGAAAAATTACGGGTTCTCATCCCCCACTGGCTGGAGCACAGCCACAGCCATCAGCATGAGTTTGAGAAATGGGTGGCGGTGGCGAAAAATGAGGGGCAGGAGGAGGCGGCCGAGGCCATTGAAAAGGCCTTGCAGAAACTGGTCAAGGCGGACAAGTATCTGCGAAAGGCGCTGGAGGTCCTGGGCGGGGCTGTTGCAGGGCCGCACGAACATCATCATCACGGCTAGGCGGCAAGCAGGGGGGTGAGTGGCAGGCACTTGCCCGTATTTAGAAAATGGGCAGTCTGGTGATCTCCATAAAGCTTTGCACATGGTATTCGGCGTCGAGATCAGGGTTTTTAAAGGCGATCATCTGCATGCCCACGCTGTTGGTGTGCTGCCGGTCGACAATGGAATCGCCGATGTAGACGGCCTGGTCCACGGCCAGGGTAAAATGGTTGAGAATGGAATGCAGGGCGTCAGGGTACGGCTTGGGACGTTCCACGTCAAAGGCGGTAACCACCTTGCCGAAATAGGGTGACAGCCCGAAGATGTCGAGAATACTGCGCATGGTGGTTGTCCTGTTGGTGCTGATGGCTTTCTCGTAACGCGGGGTGAGAAAGTCGAGAAATTCAATCAGGTCCGGTTCCATGTTCATATATTGCAGAAACGGCTGATAATCGAGATCAGCCTGGTATTTTTCCGCCTTCTCGATGTCATCCGGATAGCGGCGCAGAATATGGCGGACCGAATCCATGACGTTGTGGATGTGCACATATTCGAGCTCTTCCTCGTTCATTGCCGGATGGCCGAGGGCGGCAAGGATCGTGTTGTAATAAATTTTATTGGCGTTTTTTGAGTCAAACATGACCCCGTCGCAGTCAAAAATAACAAGTTTCAGTTCTGGCATTTTTCTTTATCAAATTGAGAATTGGTGCAAAATTACAGCAGGCAGACAGTGAGTTCGTTGGTTTTTAAATGAAATTGATCAGCGAAGCAACCGGTAATTAAATTAAAATTAAAGACAAACCATGACATTGGCAACAGATTTTCTCGTTATCGGCTCCGGGATTTCCGGTCTTTCCTTTGCCCTCAAGGCGGCCCGACTCGGCCACGTCACCCTGGTCACCAAAAAAAACAGGGTGGACACGGCCACAAATCTTGCCCAGGGAGGAATCGCCGCGGTCCTGTCCGCCGATGACTCCTACGAAATGCATATCGCCGATACCATGAAGGCCGGGGCCGGGCTGTGCAACGAAGAGGTGGTGCGCCTTGTGGTGGAAAGCGGGCCGGAAAGGGTGCGCGAGCTCATGGCCCATGGTGTCGACTTTACCCGGCAGGATGCAGACAGCTCCCTGCTCGATCTGGGCCGGGAAGGCGGCCATTCGGCCCGGCGCATCGCCCATGCCAGGGACCTCACCGGCAGGGAGATCGAACGGGGACTGCTGGAAAAGGTGGCGGCCAATGATAATATCACGGTTTTGGAAAACCATCTTGCCGTGGACCTGCTCATTGCCTCCAAGGCGGGGATAGCGGTCAGAGGACCGTTCCCGGACCGCTGTCTGGGGGCTTACATCCTGGACAGAGACGACAATTCCATTACCCCGTATCTGGCCAAAGTGACTCTGCTCTGCACCGGTGGGGCGGGCAAGGTTTATCTTTTTACCACCAATCCCGATATTGCCACGGGTGACGGCATTGCCATGGCATACCGGGCTGGGGCCGAGGTGGCCAACCTGGAGTTCGTCCAGTTTCATCCGACCTGCCTTTACCACCCCCTGGCCAAAAATTTCCTTATTTCCGAAGCGGTGCGGGGTGAAGGCGCCCGTCTCATCGACAAAAACGGCGTCCCGTTCATGTTAAAATATGATCCCCGCGGCGATCTGGCAACCAGAGATACGGTGGCCCAGGCCATCGATTCCGAGATGAAGGCCAGCGGTGATGATAATGTCTTTCTTGACATCAGTCATAAGCCAGCCGAATTTGTCAGAAAGCGGTTTCCGAATATCTACCGGACCTGCCTGTCTTACGGCATCGATATAACCCGGCAGCCGATTCCGGTGGTGCCGGCAGCCCATTACATGTGCGGCGGGGTGCTGACCGACATCATGGGCCGCACATCCCTTGAAAATCTCTTTGCCTTTGGCGAGACTGCCTGCACCGGGCTGCATGGCGGCAACCGGCTGGCCAGCAACTCCCTGCTCGAGGCGGTGGTTTTTGCCCATCAGTCCTTTCTGCAGTGTGAGCGTGACTGGCCGGAACTGCAGCGGCGCGAGCACCCGCAGGTGACGGCCTGGTCTGCCGGTCATGCCGCAAGAATTGAGGAATGCGTGCTGATCAGCCACAACTGGGACCAGATCCGCCGGCTGATGTGGAATTATGTGGGCATCGTCCGCTCAGAGAAAAGGCTGAACCTGGTGTGCAAGCGCATGCAGCCCATTCTGGCCGAGGTGGCCCAGCACTTCCGTGATTACCTGCTGACCCCGGATCTCATTGAATTGAGAAACATTGCCCTGGTTGCTGAACTGATCGTCAAAAGCGCCATGATCCGCAAGGAGTCCCGGGGCCTGCATTACATGGTGGAATATCCCGCCAGAGACGATGTGAACTGGAAGAAGAATACGGTTTTGCAGAAGAATAATGGCTGATAGCTGATAGCTGATGGCTTCTTACTCCTCGCTCAGCTCAAAACAGACCGAAAAATGACTTATCCTTTTTTTCTTCCTTTTTCTCGCTCTCTGTTTCTCCGGCAGGGGGTGTGTAGCCCTGCACGGATTCAAAATTGGACCGCTGGATCACGGCATCGGTCAGATCGGCGTTGGTCAAGTCTGCCTTGAAAAGCAGGGTTTTGACCAGATAGCTTCCTTTCAGGCTTGCCCCGCTTAAATCCGCCTCGCTCAGATTGGCCCAGTGCAGATTGGCCTGGCCCAGATCGGCATTTTTCAGTACGGCGCTGACGAGAATGGCATCCACCAGTCTTGCCTTGGTGAGAGTAGCCCCTTCCAGATTGGCATCCTCGAGATTGGCGCCCTCAAGGTTTGCGCCCTCAAGATTAGCGCCCTCAAGATTAGCGCCCTCGAGGTCGGTCCCGGACAGTTTGGCGCCCGCAAGATTGGCGTTTTTCAGGTTGGCATGTTTGAGAAAGGCGCCGGAGAGATCGGCCCCGGAGAGATCTGCCTGTTCAAGGTCTGCCTTTTTCAGGCTGGCATTCCGCAGATTCTGGCTGGTGAGATCGCAGTGCACGCATTCCTTTTCATCCAGCAGATGGGTCATCTCCCGGGAAAGAGGCGCGGGCGGTACGGCGAAATCGCCGATCGTTTCACTGGTTTCTCCTTCTGCATCACCCCCGAACCAGCCTAATTTCCACCAGCTGTCATTCCTGGTGTCAGCGGCAGCCTGGGAGGATGCGGCCCCGGGGTCCGGTATAACCTGCGGGCGGTTGGTCTCAGGTTCGGGAAGAACCTCTGACCGTACGCTGCTGCCCGGCATGGACTGGTCCAGCCCTATGCCGCTGTAAACCTGTTGCTCCTGCCCGCCGCCGGCCACGGTAAAGGTGGATTCCAGTCCCCCGTCCGGCCGGAACATCGTAAAGCCGTCATCCATTTTGAAGACGGTATAACACTGCATGTCGCGGTTGGCCCATTGGTCATACCGGATGCAGAGGGTGTTGTCCTTGTCCACTTTCCACTTGCCGTCGGATTTATGGCCAAGGTTGTTGACGGCTGCGACTTTGCCGCTGCCGTATAAGGTGACATCCGCCTCCACCGACTTGTCCCAGTTGACGATGTGCAGGGTTTTTTCCGAGACAAGTCCGAGGATGTCGTCATATGAGAGCTGTTGCGCGCCCTGCTCAGCGGCACCCTTGGAGTGAAGTCTTTTGCTGCAGCCGGGGAGGACGACAAGAAGGACCAGAAAGAGATAAAAAATGTGTTTGCTGTTCATTTGATTTGGTTTATTTGCTGAATTTGAGAGAGTCAAAGCGGGAAATTCCTGGCAAAATACCATTAACAGCAGGCTACGTCAACCGGTCAAACCATTAGCCGGCATTCTTCAGCATTTTCACCAACGCATCTATGTCCGTGGTTGGCAGGCTGCAGGCAAGGTTGCGGCACACATAGGCGCAGGCCTTGCCGTTGTGCGGAGCAAGATTGGCGGCGGAAGGGATTTTTTCACCTAAAAATTGCTGACCGGGGCCGCCGTCGGCCAGCAGCAGCATGGTATGGGGCAGAAAGATTGAGTGCACAGCAGCAATCATTGCCTGGGTGTCCGGCGCTTCGGGCCGGCCTGCGATAATGATCTGTGCCGGCCTGGTCTGGTAAAAATCCAGGGCAACCAGCATCAGGGGCATGGCAGTCGGATAACGGTTGATCCGGGGGGCAAAGGCGTCGATGGTTTTGCGGCCCCTTTGCCGCCAGTCGCTGCCGACAAAGGGGGCAAGACGCAGCAGATTGAGGGCGGCAACGGAATTTGCCGCGGGTTCCGCCCCGTCATAATCGCCCTTCATCCGCAGCAGCAGGGTCTCATCCTGGCCCGTGGTCTCAAAAAAGCCTCCGGCCGCCTCATCCGCGAAAAGCTCGATCTGCTTTTGGGTAAGTTCGATGGCGTTTTTGAGATATCTGATGGTAAAAGATGCCTCATAAAGGTCAATCAGACCCTGGACGAAAAAGGCGTAATCGTCAAGCTGGGCGGCAAGCCCGGCCTCGCCCTGCCGAAAGCGGCGCAGCAGCGTTCCCTTTTGCCGGTTAAACAGGGTGGCTAGGATAAAATCGGCCGACCGTTGCGCCCCCCGCAGATAGGCCATGTTGCCGGTGACCTGGTACCCTTTGGCAAAGGCGGAGATCATCAGGCCGTTCCAGGCGCAGATAATCTTGTCATCCAGGTGGGGCCGGGGCCTTTGGGCGCGGGCCAGGGCAAGCTGCTCTCTGGCCGCGGATAAAAGGCGGTTGATGTCATCTTCGCTGCGGCGGCAATGTGCCGCTGTTTCCTCGATGGTATGGGCCGTGTAAAAGATATTTTTGCCGGTAAATTCGCCGAGGGGGTCGGCCAGGGCATTGCCGTCAGCCCGCACCCCATAGTGGAAGTTGAAAATTGTCGCGGCTTCACTGCCGAGAGTTTCCGCGATCTCCTTTTCCTTCCAGGTATAAAAGGCGCCTTCGCCATGTTTGTGCGGGGCATCGGGCTCGGCGCTGTCCGCGTCCTCCGCGGAAAAGAACCCTCCCTGTTCATCGGTCATATCGCGCAGCACATAATCAAGGGTCTCGGCGCCGATGCGGCGGAAAAAAGGGTCGCCGCCGGTCTGAAATGCCGCAAAGTATGCTAGAGCAAGCTGGGCCTGATCATAGAGCATCTTTTCAAAGTGGGGAACCCGCCACTGGTCGTCCACCGAATAGCGGTGAAAGCCGCCGCCCAGCACATCGTACATGCCGCCCTCCGCCATGCGGCGCAAGGTATGCAGGGTCATGGGGCTGGCCTGGCTGCTTTCCCGGCCCAGCGAGTAATGCAGCAGAAAATGAAAGGTCACCGGCCGGGGAAACTTGGGGGCCGGACCGAACCCCCCGAACTCCTTGTCATAGATGCCGCTGAGCTGGCCAGAAGCGGTGTCAAGCACGCCTGCGTCAACCTCGCCTTGTTCATCGGCGGTTGCCAGGCTCCGCAGATGGTCCGCCATGGCGCCGGCTGCCTCCCTGATGCGGCCGGGGTCACCCTCCCAGGCCTTGTGCAGCGACTGCAGCAGGTCGATAAAGCCAGGCCTGCCGAGACCCGCGCGGGGCGGGAAATAGGTTCCGGCATAAAACGGCGTGCGGTCAGGCAGCAGAAAAACTGACATGGGCCAGCCGCCGCCACCGGTCAGGGCCAGGGTGGCAGCCATATAAATGCGGTCGATATCCGGCCTTTCCTCCCGGTCAACCTTGATGCAGATGAAGTAGTTGTTGAGACAGGCCGCGATTTCCTCATCCTCAAAGGATTCATGGGCCATGACATGGCACCAGTGGCAGGTGGAGTAGCCGATGGAGAGAAAAATCGGCTTGTTTTCCCGGCGTGCCCTGGTAAAGGCCTCTTCCCCCCAGGGCAGCCAGTGCACCGGGTTAAAGGCATGCTGCAGCAGATAGGGGCTTTTTTCGTTGATCAGGCTGTTTGGTTGCCGGGTCTGGGGCGGCTGTTTTTCCATGGCGGCGAATCCTGACAAAATAAAGAGGAAGAAGTGATAAGGCAAGAGGCACAAAGTGATTGGGATAGGGATATTACTTTTCACTTCGCCTCATGCCTTATCACTTCCATTCATGCCCTCAAGCACCAGCTCAATCGGCTGATGGTCCGAGCTTTTGATATGGTAATGGCAGGAGGCGGCGACGATTTTCAGGCCTCTGACAAAAACATGGTCAATGACCTGGCCGAAATAGCGGGAGCGGCGGTCAGGCTGGAAGGTGGCGAGGTCCATATGCAGGTTGCCGGTCATCTCCCGGAGGAAGTCGGCGCGGCTGGCCAGCCAGGTGTTGAAATCCCCGCCGAGCAGAATGGGGCCGTCATGCCCGTCAAGTTCCTTTTCCAGCTGCTGCATCTGTCGTTTGAACTTATTTATCCGCACAAAGTTGATGGCATGAACGTTGAGGACCAGCAGTTCCTGGTCGCTGAATTCCAGGGCATATCTGGTGCCGATGGCCATTTTCGGCAACCGCACCACAGGCTCGTACACAGGAGAGCGGAGAAAGAAAAGGCTGCTGGGGTTGGCGCGGCAACCCGTCATGACGCCCACGTCAATGGCGTGCAGGCGCTGGGTGAAACCGGCAGCCAGGTCCCAGCGCAGATGGGGTGTCTGCGAGAGAATTTTCAGCATGGCCGGCCGCAGAAAAGCCTCCTGCAGCAGAACCAGGTCCTTGCCGGCAAGCAGCTGCTGGAAATCAGCGGCCCATCGGACCTTCTTTGCCTTATGGATATTCCAGACCAGCACCGAAAAGCGGCGGCTGATGGCCGGCTCGGATGTCCGGCCAAAGGATGAGAGCACATTGGCGCGTTTTGGTATCGTGTGGGTGAGGCCTTTCATGGGAAGATATTCTAACACAATATATGATAAGGGGTTAAATAATTCATAGCCGGCCGGACGAATGCAAAAAAAATGTGATTACCATCATGTTTCAGGAAATGAGAAATTTTTTCTCGCGCACATCTTTCCACTCTTTTCGATGGAACCGATACAGCCGATCTTCTCATTTGCCAAGTCAATCCGTACATTTCGTCTTTGGGGAAATTTCTTGTTTCGCGATAGGTGAGAATCGCAACTTCACCGGCCAATGCAAATGCTCTGAGCTGTGTGTGATCTCGCATAGTTATCCATCCTATCCACCTAAACACCTACAGACTATCCACCTGAGTAGTTACAAAAATATAATAAATGAGGCAAGGTGTGCGATTATTTCTTGCCAAACCTTGCCGATTTTGGTAAAAAAAATGTGGATTAATATGAATTGAGTATTGTCAGCTGCTTGCGTCATCTTTTTTCCGGGGGGGACAGATTTTGTTTCCGGGGAAAGAAGCCGGGCAACTGGCTTTAAAGGGGAAAGGGTTCCATGGTGGAACCCTCATGTTCATTCATCTTTCACTAAGAGAAAAGGAGATTTAAGATGAAAAAAATTATTTCTACAGTTGCCGCCCTCGGCCTGGTGGTCGGGGTGGCCGGCGCCGCATCCGCTATGGATTTTTCCATCAGCGGCAAGTACGTCGTCGAAGGCTACATGCTGAACAACGCTGACGGCGACGGTTTCGAGCCCTATGATGACGACGCCTCCACCGACTCAGGCTGGCTGCACACCTTCATTGTCAAACCGGAGTTGAAGGTCAATGACAAGATCACCATGTTCTCCGAGTTGCGTTTTGCCAAGTATAATGTCTGGGGTAACCAATCAACCTCCAGCATGAAATACGATATAAAAGGTGAAGGCTATAATAGTGACATAGATGTGTATCTGCTGTACATGGAGTATCTGTCACCTGTCGGCAAGTTCCGCGTCGGCCGCGTTCCGGTCATATGGGGCGGCGACTTCCTGACCTCCTCCACAGACTCCCACGTCAATCGTATCATGTGGTGGCCGAGCTTTGTGTCTGACCCTTTCAGTCTTTGTCTTTATACCCAGAAAACCACGGAGAACGACTTTAGTGAAGATACTACCGACAGCGATAACGATTCCTATTTGGTTGACCTGGCCTACAAGACCGATAAGCTGAAGCTGGTAGGCGGATACATCTATACTAATAATAAAACTGGCAGCGATTCGGGTGCGGCCACCAGTTATGACCAGCAGAATCACATGCTGAGAGCCTATGGTTTAGCCAAGATCGGCATGGTCAACCTTGAGGGTGAATGGGGCTGGAAGTTTGGTGACTATAGAGATTATGATGATCCTGCCACTGAGGATAACGATGTTGACGCCATGGCTTTGATGCTTGACGCCAGCACCACAATGGATAAGCTCGATATCGGCCTGATGTACTTCTGGGCCGAGGGCCAGAGCGACACCGATGCAGACGCTGATGTGGAAATGGCCATGGGTAATGGGGTTCTGATAAATCGCGGCCTCGGCGATGACTTCAACCCCTACTACATCCTGACCGGCGACCTGTCCGGCATGCTGAACAGTGACGTCTTTCCTGCCGATGATGGGATGGTTATCAGCGGTGTTCAGTGCATCGGCCTTCATTCCGACTTCCAGGTTTCCGACAAGTTGACCCTGCACGGCGCACTTGCCTATGCCTGGGCTGATACCACAGATGTGGCTGAAGCTTTGCTTGGTGTAAGTATTGGTGACGAGTACGGCTGGGAGGTTGACCTGGGCGCCAAGTACAAACTGCTTGACAACCTCACCTACGAGGTTCGTGCCGCCTACTTCAACACCGGCGACTTCTTTGATGATATCGCCACCGCAGGAGGCGATGATTCTGACGATCTGTATCTGCTCAGCCATCACCTGACCATGACTTTCTAATTTTTTTTCATATTAGAACGTGCTGATAAAAGCCCTGCCTTGTGCGGGGCTTTTTTTTTCTCATTGCTTGCCGCGGTATGGAAACTTCACTTTCGGTTTTGTTGATGTGAGCGTAATGTCTGTAGGAGCGGGCCATGCCCGCGATACTGTTATGAGCCGGAATACCAATAATCGCGGGCATGGCCCGCTCCTACCGCCAGGAAGGGCTGTATTTTCGGGCCTTATGACGAAGGTCGCGTATTGCTCGCCAACCATACCTGTCCGGTGACCAGCGCTACGATTTGGGCGGCAAGGTTTTTTCGATGATTTCCATGCGGGCTGTGCGGCATACCACAACCACAGGTTACAAGCAATCCGTCATGCCGGACTTGATCCGGCATCCAGAAAACTCCCGGATATCATGAATGCTGGATTCCTCCTGGACTTGATCCAGGATCTACCGGAATGACGACCGGCAATAACGTCATATAATTTACGATTTTAATCCGTTATGCCAACTTAGAAAGTTGCAGTTAAAGAAGATGGAAATTGATATTGATCTGATCCTGGAAATGCTGGCTAAAGAGGTGGCCGGCTACAAGGTGCCGGTGGTGGATTTGATTGCCGTGCAGAGCGGGGACCCCTACCAGGTGCTGGTGGCGACCATCCTTTCCGCCCGCACCAAGGACGAGACCACGGCCGGGGCAGCGGCCCGGCTTTTCAAAAAGGCGCCTGATCTGCAAAGCCTGGCCGCGCTCTCGGAAGAGGAGATCACCAAACTCATCTATCCGGTGGGCTTTTACCGCAACAAGGCCGGTTATCTGGCCAGGTTGCCTGCGGCGGTGAAGGCCATGGGCGGCGTGATCCCCGATGAAGTGGAAAGTCTGGTCAGGCTGCCCGGCGTGGGGCGCAAAACGGCAAATCTGGTGGTAAGTGTGGCCTTCCGCAAACCTGCCGTCTGCGTGGACACCCATGTGCACCGCATCATGAATATCTGGGGGTACGTGCAGACCAAAACACCGCTGGAAACGGAGATGGCCCTGCGAGGCAAACTGCCGGAGAGGCACTGGCTCACGGTCAATTCCATCCTGGTGGCCTTTGGTCAGGGAACCTGCCGGCCCGTCTCCCCCCATTGCGACCGCTGCGTCATCAAAGAGTATTGTCCGCGGATCGGCGTCACTCCGCGCCGGGTGCCGGGCGACAGGAGGAGCACCGCCATGGAGCGCACGCTGCAACTTCTCTGCTGGAATGTCAACGGCATCCGGGCCGTGGAAAAAAAAGGTTTTACCGAGCTGGTAAAGGATCTGGACCCGGACATTCTGGCCATCCAGGAAACAAAGATCCAGGAGGACCAGTTAAGCGAGGGGTTGAAAAATATCGAGGGCTACCAGTCCTTCTGGCACTGCGCCAAGCGCAAAGGCTATTCCGGGGTGGCGGTTTACAGCCGTATTGCGCCGGTAAAGGTTCTCTATGGCATGAATGATCCCGCCTTTGACGGGGAAGGACGGGTTCTCACCCTGGAGTTTGCCGATTTTTTCCTGATCAACTGCTATTTCCCCAACGCCGGCGAAGGCTTGAAGCGCCTGGACTTTAAGCTCGCCTTTAACCGCGCCCTGCTGGAATTTGCCCGGGGGCTTGCCGCTGAAAAGTCCGTGGTGTTGTGCGGCGATTATAATGTGGCACATAAAGAAATCGACCTGAAGAACCCGAAAAGCAACGAACGGAATGCCGGCTTTACCCCGGAGGAAAGGAGCTGGATGGATGCCTTTCTGGCCGCGGGCTTTGTTGACAGCTTCCGCATGTTCAATAATGAGCCCGGCCACTATACCTGGTGGAGTTACCGCTTTAACGCCCGGGCCAGGAACATCGGCTGGCGGATTGACTATTTTTGCGTGGATAAGAAAAGCGAGCACAGGGTGCGGGGCGCGGCCATTCTCAAGGACGTCATGGGCTCGGACCATTGCCCGGTGCGGCTTGATTTCAAATAGTCAGGAGACGGAAGACAGAATTCAGATGCCGGAAGATGGAAACGGATGTTGTGACTTCTAACCGGCTCCTCTATTCTGACTCCTGACTCCTGTATTCCGTCTTTTTTATTCTTTCATTTGAAGAGTTGCTGTTGAAATGGTACATTTCCCCTCATGCCGATTTACCAACGACAAAATATAGCCGGGTTGCTCGATGAAATCAACCGTGGCGCCATCAGGCCCGTATACCTGGTTTTTGGTGAGCGCTATCTCTGCCGGGAAGTGACGGATGAGCTTGTCCGCCATCTGCTGCCGGATGAGAAACAGCGCAATCTGGGCCTCAGGCGCATAGATGGCGAGCAGGAGGATGCGGCCCAGACCATGTGTCATCTGCAGACATACAGTCTTTTTGCCGGCCGCCAGGTGATCAGGGTGATGGATTCCCAGCTCTTTTATTCCAAGGCGGTGTCCAAAAATTTCTGGGATAAGGCGAAAAAGGCGGCAGGCGAGGCAAAACCGGAGAAGGCGGGGCGCTATCTGCTGAAAATGATCCATGCCGGCGGGCTTGACAGGGATGAATCATTAATGGATCTTTCCTACGCGCAATGGAAAAAGCTTTTCGGCTTTGACAAACCCGCTGATGCGGCCTGGTGTGCCGACCTGGTTTTGCCGGCCGGGCCGCTTGATGAAAAATCGGCGGCAGGGGATGAGCTTGTGCTGCAGGTGCTGGAGAAAGGGGTCCCCAAAAGCAACGTGCTGATCCTGGTGACTGAGGCGGTGGATAAGCGCAAAAAGCTTTATAAACTGATCGGCGACATCGGCGTTATCATTGACCTGTCGGTGGACAGCGGGGCGACATCCGCGGCCCAGAAGGGACGTGATGCCGTTATCCGCGATCTTGTGGTCAGGACCCTGGCCGACATGGGCAAAAAGCCGGGACCCGGCGTTATCGACAGTCTGCTTGACCGGGTGGGTTTTCATCCGGTGGCCGCCGTACGGGAGACGGAAAAGCTGGCCCTTTATGTGGGCGATGCCCAGGTTGTCGGCAGGGCGGATGTGGATGCGATTATCGGCCAGACAAGGGAAGAGGCCATCTATGAATTAAATGATGCTGTCGCCTCGGCAAGTCTTGCCCGTTCGCTTGAGCTTGTCTGCCGTCTGCATGCCGGCGGACTGCATCCGCTGGCGCTGGTGGCCGGACTGCGCAATCTGCTGCGCAAACTGCTCTTTTTCCGGGCGCTGCGCGAGCGGCAGCATCCTTGCTACTCCGCGGAACTTTCTTTTCCGGCCTTTCAGAAGGGATATCTGACTGAACTGAAAAAAACAAGCTATGGCAAATCGCCCTTTCTTGCCGGTCACCCTTTTGTTTTGTATAAAAGTTTCCAGCAGGCGGGAAATTTTGATCTGCAGACCCTGCGGGAGGCGCTCGCGCAATTGCTGGAAGCCGAGTTTCAGTTGAAGAGCAGCGGTCTTCCGCCGCGGCTTATTCTTGAGAGATTTCTTTTTGCATTTCTGGGAGCGTATTCTCGGGGAAACCTCCTAGGCAACTGACCAGATCCATTGCCGTTTTTGTCTTTTCCTTCTTCCCGCCTTTTCATTTTCCTCCACTCTCTTGCAAGCATGCCTGCAAATGGTTACAATAAGAAAAAATAACCGGAACAAGAATGATGCATTCGT
>Ga0180007_10004641_pt1 | contig 14411 bp, 26 predicted proteins | sample MM_PC_MetaG_FD_121122 | JGI IMG/M metagenome (GOLD analysis project Ga0180007, IMG submission 121122) | Groundwater microbial communities from the Aspo Hard Rock Laboratory (HRL) deep subsurface site, Sweden - MM_PC_MetaG | ecosystem: Environmental > Aquatic > Deep subsurface > Groundwater... | reverse complement strand
TTATAAATAACCTTGCCAATGCCCTGAACTGGTTAATAAACAGACACATTGAAGCCGCGCAATCTCAAGCTTTTGCAAATGAAATGTACCAACAAGGATTGCTCACCTGGGCAGAATATGCCTATCATATTGGAGATTTCAGTTCAAAATTAGCGGATTATAAGGCGCAGACTTTGGATGCTGCATCAGTAACCAATAATTTAGCTGACGCCGTAAGGAATGCCATCAGTGTATTTACAAGCTGGACCGGTATGGAATTCAAATGGATAACTGTATCTGGTCCCAATGGTGGCATATCCGGCGGCTGGCAGCCTCAAATTACACCCAGGCTGCCGCGGGGCATGAATACACAATCGATGGGGAGGCTGGGGGTAGGAGGTGGCACGGTATATAACTTTTATGCTCCTGTTGTGGGCGAACGTCAGCTTGGGAATTTAGCCAGGACACAATTACTGCGCACAAAACGGAGTAATGTAAATACAGGAGTATAATGCCGACTATTACATTGAGACCGGCAGCAGCCGGCGATGAAGAGAATATAAATAATGCAACTTCCGGAGCGGGCAATCACTGGTCGGACGTTGACGATATTACATCTGATGGTGACACGACCATCGTTTACGAAGAAACCAATGATGATAGTTATTACAGGGACCTTTACGACCCACCCCTGCTCGGTTCCTGTGCCGGCACGATTAACAGCGTCACGGTAATCGGGCTATGCCGCCGGTATGGTACACCCTCGTCTGCACGGGTCAGCCTGAAGCTTGCCTGTAAGACTCATGCAACGGTATATGAGGGCGATGCCGAGATATTAAGCAATAGCTACGCGCTTTATCAGAAAAAGTGGAAGTTAAATCCCAATACATCATCAGCATGGACCTGGGATGAAATCAACGAGTTGCAAATCGGGCTTGCTATGCGCGATGCCGATGGAGACGGTGTTAACAATGTCGCATCGATGTGCACAAAGCTCTATGTGGAAATTAATTATGATAATCCAGCGGCGCCGCACAACACAGTGCGCATTGCTTTCGCCGATGACATTTTCGATGACCCTCCCAACTGGGACGATGTTTCCGATGATTTGATATCGCTGCACATCAGCGTTATGCGTCAGCATGAGCTGGACCGTTTCGAAGCAGGCGAGGCTATTGTGGTGCTGAGAAATTCCGCAGGAAATTATTCGCCCAATAATAGCGGTGGGGATTATTACCCCAATGTCAAACGGCGTAAGCGCATCAACATCAGGGTCGCATATGACAGTGTGACATACGATGAATACACCGGCTTTATCATTGCATGGACACCCGATTGGCTGGACGATGGCGGGCTGGTGCCGGTCATGGTACTCGATTGTGCCGACCTTATATATATCAGCTCACAGCACCAGATCAATGACGACAGCGGTTATGATGCTGAACTCAGCGGGACCAGAATCGGCAATGTCCTCGATGAAATCGGCTGGCCAGCAGACGATAGAGATATCGATGCCGGTGAGGAAACGATGCAGGCAACGGGTGCTCTTGCCAATGAGAATGCCCAGGAGCATATTTTTAATGTAGCAAAATCAGAACCGGGGCAATATTATATTGCCGGTGATGGGGATGTGCAATGGGAAGACAGGAACCACAGGAACACATCGCCGCACGATGCCGCGCTATGTATTTTCGGGGATTCAGGGGACGATTGGGAATTGCCCTACGCACCCAGACCCAAAATGGCGCTCGATGATTTGCTCTTTTATAATGAAGTGCGGGCAACTCGCACCGGCGGCTCGGAACAAGTTGTACAGGATGATACCAGCATAGCCGCGGAAGGGTTATCATCTCTGCCGGTTTCCGGTTTGCTGCTCAACAGCGATATCGCATCGAAGGCTTATGCTGCGCGAGCTATTGCAAAATACTCCGTAACCAGCATCCGCGGCAGAGAAATTATCATTTACCCTGATATGCAGCCGGCTTTACTCTATCCGAAGGCATTCGGTTACGGAATATCTGAGCGCATAAATTTGAGAATATCCGGAGAATATATTGATGAAGATTATTTCATCGAGGGATTCACGAAGGAATATTCACACCAGACGGGGGTCTGGGTAGTAACATGGAGATTGACGCCGGTTGCCTATCTGGATAATATATCTGCGATAGAATCCACCTTACGGCCAAACGGAACCGCTAATACAGGAAATAATACTATTGTCGGCGGCGCCACAGCTCATGAAGTCTGTGCTGATGAGAGTGATGATACCTATAATGAGAGGTCTAATGGTGATCCCTGGTTAGTCAGGCTCCATTTAGAAGATTCAGGTTATTCTGGAGGTATAATAAATAAAATTACTGCATATTGGCGTGTTAACAGGGGAGGAGGTAGCACGGATCTCAATCTGTTTATTTATATAAATGGACAAACATATTACGGATATAATCCATTTGTCATGGCGGGTGGCTGGGAAGAGCAAAATTATGAATTTACGTTAAACCCGGATGATAGTCAGGCATGGGAGTGGACGGACATAGATGACCTGATAATAGGTGTAGCGACAGGAGAACCATGGGCAGGTAACATGGTATCCGAGATGTGGATAGTAGTAAATTGGACGCCAGACTGGTGATGGAGGTGATTTGATGGCAATAGATTATCATAGCCCGGAGTTTATGTTCGGTCAGATACTGCAGCGTTTATCCGAGGGTGATAAAACGATTGACAATTTGACAGTCGAGATTAAATCAATGAATATTGCATTAAATCAATTTCCCTGTCAATTGAATCAAAATCGGATAAACGCTTTGGAAGCCTGGCGAAAAACAATGAACGGTTTCATAATATTTAAATCAGAGGCAAGAATAAAATTTCGGCATACATTAATAGTGTCATTAGTCACGGCAGTTGTAACCTGTAGTTTGACTATCCTGGCAACAATAATAATCAGCTGAGAAAAAATTAAAAATATGCGTAATTAATGCCCCTCTCCTATAGATAGAGAGGGGCATTTTTTTGTATTTGTAGGGGGATTGATAGTGACAAAATGAGAGAAATAGAAACGGATGGGATTATATTGTTTTAATGAATGTAACGGCATTTGTGAAAACAGTTGACCTCCCAATATTCCTTTGATGTCTAAGCGCCCATCATTATAAATTATGGCACGGATATCCAGCGCCTCGAGGGCTTTGCGTTTGACGTGGTAATCTGCGTCATCGATATTTCTGGCCAGCTCCGCCAGATTCCCTTCTATATCATGGCATCTTAATGCCAGTTCATGCCCTGCCTTTTGCTGCTCCCGCAGCGAATTTAATTTATCCTCTTCCAATTGCCTCTGCTGCCTGACCTTTGCCACGGCAGTATCGAACATTTCTTCATCGATGCGATCCTGCCCGAAAAGTTGAAGATACTTTTCCTCTTCCTTTCTCAATCTGGCAAGATACTTCTCGATGAGAATGATATCCGCCTCGACTCCAGATAATCCCGGCTTGATTTTATGCATCTCTATTTCCTGCATGATTAATATTGTAACACTTTTTCAAAGAAAACAAAACGTTAAAATTTATAACATATTAGGGCTTGACAAATGATATATTTTATGTTACTATAATTAACAATGGTAAACATATAGATAGTAATACCTAATTTAAATGGGGGAAATATACTAATTTCAGGATTTTAAGGTGTTAAGGAGAGTAACAATATTGGTAATACTTAGTCAATTTAATGGAGCTGTGATTGATAAAGACCGTAGGTACCGTTTTTTACTCTGGCGTTTTTGGAATAATGCGCCGAGAATACTATTTATCGGACTTAACCCGTCCAGTGCAAATGAGCTAACCGATGACCCCACTATAAGGCGATTATGTAGCTTTGCCAAAAAGTGGGGCTACGGTGGGTTATATGCCTGTAATCTATGTAGCTTTATAACACCATACACTAAGGGGCTATTGTCGGAAATAATTCCTCATGGAGCTAATATACCAGCCATCCAAATGGCCTTGAAGCTATCAGATTTAATTATTTGCGGTTGGGGTGATGGGATTAAATATTTACCGAATGGCGAAAAACTTGTTAAACAGATTTGCGATTTATCAGAATCGCCGATGTGCTTTGGACTAAATAAAAGCGGAAATCCCATGCACCCGCTTTATCTGGAACTAGAAACGGAATTAATCGAATTTAATTACAAAGGTAGAAAATGAATGGAAATCGAAAGGGCAATTGAAATATTGGGGGAAATAGAGAGCGGAGTTATCACCTTTAATAAGGAAACGAAGCAAGCAATCTTGATGGGGAAAAAAGCTTTGGCGCAAATCGCCTATGGAAAGGGTATTCTTTGGGATGATAAAACTTTAATGCTTATTTTGGATGCTACCAGACAAATAAAAAAAGAGAATTAGTAACGCAAGTCCCAGATGGCGTTCCTAGGTTGAGAAGCCTATTGGCACCCTGTCCGGGATACACACCGAGGAAGCCAACCCCTCAAGACTGGAAAGATTGCGAGACGGATGGTCATTATCTATGCGCCGAATGTTGCCACAGGAAAGATGAAGAAAATGAGGCGGAGAAAAAGCTTTTAGAATGAGATAAATTTATGAAGATAGAAAAAATTAACAAAAACCATATTCAGATTGAGGATGAATTGGGTACATCTTTCAGTCTTTTTACCCTTAAAGAAGGCGGCATACAGATAATGAGTACACAAGTTAAAAATATAGAATTAGAGTGCAGATTACCACGCTCGGTAATTATACGTGAAAAAGGGGAGCTATAGATGTCGACTTTTCATCTTACAACTATTGAGAGATTGGGAAAAGAATTATTAAGCCATATTCTTCCTACCGATGCTATAGACAAGGGTTACAGTCTCGATAGTTATGATCAAAAGATATTTTATTATCAAAAGATATTTGTAGTTTTAACTAAATGTGGCTGGGAAGTTTATCGCTGGGAATATATACCATCAATGACAGAGGTTTGGGAAAAGATTAAAGAAGTTGAAGGGGAGCTATAGATGTCGGGAATAATAACTGATAATTTAATAGAGCAGATAAAGGCAAAACAAATTGAATTGGGACTCTCCGAGTCCGAGTTTGCAAAGAAATTGGGAATAAGCAGGGCGCTATGGTTTCTCATAAAAAAGGGCGAACGTCAGCCCGGCTTCAAATTTATCCAGGCGATTATCAAAAAATTTCCTGACCTGCAGTTAGCTGTGTATCAATATCTGGCGAGGACTCAGAAATGATAAACCGGAGCCTGGAAACCTATGTCTATCTTGAACCTATATGTGGTCAGGTTTGGTATGAAAAACATAAAGATGATTATATTATCCAGGATATCAACTAATTTGAAGCAGGGGATTTATCCCCTGCCCTGCGAATACCGGAAGCGGTGTTTACAGGGGAGGCGATAAAATTCTGAAAATGAGATGGCTATGCAAACTGCCTTTTATCCCACATAAGTGGATTATCGAAAGAGAATATATAAAGATTAAAGGTGGCATAGTCAAACGAAAAGTATTAAAAATAAAATGCGCCAGGTGCGGAATTAAACAACATGTCTAATCAGAAGAATAAATCAATCGAGCCTTATCTGGGAGATGTATCAATCAAAGAACCACAGATAAAAGTCTTTCGTCCGTTGATTTGCCAGAATTGCGGAGGAAATATTTTGTCTGATGGATACGGGAAATATAAATGTCTTCAATGCTCGAGGGCTCATACCACCGATGGCCAATTGATATGTCCTTCGAATCATAGAATCATCAATGAACGTGCACCTCATCATAATAAATATTACTAAAGGATTAATTAAGCATGAATGAACTGAACCTTGTAAAAATGGAAAGCGAAATAATCGGGGGACTGGTAAAGGCAGGTATACCGGAAGACGAAGCCAGACATCTAGCTTCTAAACATATTGACACTATGGGCATAACCAAAATAATCCGTGGAGACTGTCCCAGAGGCGCATTATCCCCGATAGCCTGCACATTTTGCACCTTTGGTCACATGACGGAATGCCACTATCCTTATACTTGTAAGGAGTCCGAATGTAGTCACTATCTGACATGTGATTTGGAATAAATAATTTAGAAGGAGGTAGATATGCCTGAAGTAAAAGTGGAATTGAAAGGTATCCAAAGCGTAGCGATTAGCTCAAAGGTAAAGGGGAAGACGCCCAGGGTAGTCACTTCCGTCAGATTCGAGTATGAAGGTGAACCCTCAGTGATGCAGGATATCCTTTAGCTCGAAGTAAAGAATAAGAAAGTAAATGCCAAATTTTACTCCGAGCAACTCATCATGGATATACCCGAGGAATAGATATATAAAAGGAGGTCTCAAAATTGGAGCATATTAGCAGAATCCCGATTGACAAAATCAAACCGAATCCTTATCAACCAGATAGCCGCATCAAAATAACAGAAGAGAAAGCCGCCGAGTTTGGTCAATCCATACTCAATCATGGACTTTTACAAATACCCAGGGTCCGCCCGTCTGATGGTCCAGGTATATATGAAATGGGCGACGGCTGGCAGAGACTTCGTGGATACAAATGGTTAGTTGACCTGGGACATTTAGAATATCAAGAAATTCCAGCAATTATTGAAAACTTATCCGACCGTCAGATGGCGGACATGGTGCTCGAGACAAATAATATTCGTCATGACCTTAACCCGATTGAGCTGGCAATGGTTTATCAGAAATATCTCAACAGCTTCAACATAACGCAGATGGAGCTTGCACAGGCTCGCAACCGGAGCCAGGGAGAAATTTCCAATACCTTGAGACTTTTAGACCTGCCCCAGGAAGTGCAGGCGATGGTTATTTCTCGGGACATAACGGAGACACATGCCCGGCACCTGCTACAGCTAAGTGATAAAAAACAAATAATGGGCATCATGGCTAAGAAAATACGGGAATATGGATGGAGCGTATCTGTCCTCGATGCCAACATTAAAAGTTTTATCAATGAATCAAAGCCTCCTCTCCCCGAGACCTCCATGCCACCGGTGAAGGAGGCAGAAAAAACCGAGACTGAATTATCGCCATGTAATACTTCAGATGCCGCCGGGACCATAGCGCCACGAAAAGAAACAACAGCACAATCGGTAACTCCTTCCCCCACATCAACTCCACAAGCACCGGTACCGGTATCGGAGATAAAAGAACCTGAGCAGGAAGAGCCAACCACGCCGGCTAAAATTCCATTTCCGCGCAAGCTGACCTTGACAGAAATGCCGTCAGGCAATGTCTATGCCGGTATAACCAGGTTGGGGAACAATCCGTATATGCGGACAATCGAAGGTGATATGGAAATTGCTATCGAAGTATTGCACGGATTTATTATCGAGGCGGAGTCCTGGTGGGAAGAGCAGAAAAATAAGGAGGCAAAGTAGATGGCAAGGATATTTATTTATGATGGCGTTGAATACCCGGACCCTGATCCATCGATGAAAATTGATGAAGTCAGGCAGCAGATGGCCAACTTCTTCCCCGAGCTATCCAATGCCGAGACCAAGAAGGAGAAGAAGGGAGACGATACCATCATCAACTTCAAAAAGAGAGTAGGAACGAAGGGATGAAATATACAGTCGAAATACCGGAGGGAAGATATTGCAACGAAGGTAAAACCTGTATATTTTTTATCACTCTTGATTCGACTTATTATTATTGCAACCTCTTAGAAGAGCCACTTGAAATTGAACGGAAATTAAAATCCGAATTCATAAAAACTATCAAATCTGTTAATTGTCCTGCCAAAAAGACATGAACGATATCGATAAAATAATAACTGCCCTGGGGAAAGTCCCGGAAAAGAAATTGCTCATTATCGAACTGCTCAACCGCGTCACAGATGACAAAGGCAAAATCGATTATAAAATGCTGGCGGCAGAGCAGCCGCAGGTCAACCTGGCGGTGGCAGAAGCAAAGAGCTATTCCCGCTCGACAGATATTTCAGTTCATGCGCTGAAAAAACTATTGATGCCAAAAAGCAGAGGCGAATTATGACAAAACAGGAAGAATGGCTTAAAGCATTGAACGTCAAACCATTTTATTATTACTTAGAGAAGGAAATCACAGTTTGCCTGCTCGTTAAAAACGGGAAAGTCGTTGCCAGAGGCATAGCAGTATGCTCTCCCTCCGACCAATTTGTAAAAAAAACAGGGAGAGCAAAGGCGCTGGGAATGGCTTTGCGCGCTGCCATTAATAAAGAAAATAACCAAATAATTAAACCACGGCGATTTATTTTATACCAGCCAATACATCCCCTATTTAAAGCAGAAATATTTGTATATCGTTCGTATTATCTTCCATCACTGACAGAATTCGAGAAAAAATTGTTGAATAAGGTGGTTACCCTATGATGTATCCCCTCATGGCCATGGAGGAGCGGCTTGTCCATGGGCCTCCATCGCTGGACATAATAATCGACCTTCTTCGAAGCGATGATGATATTGAAAAATTCATCGAACTGGTGCGGACATACTTGCCCGAGCACGAAATGGAAATCCTCCGGGGAGATACGGACCATAAAATAACATGCTTTATGAATTACTTCTCGCAGAAATATTTCCGCTTATCTATCCCCGCTTCCTGGGATGGAATATATGAGCAATTATGTGATGAATACAGCTTGGGTGATTTCTGCTATATTTTGCCTTTAGAGCTAATGGGCTTTTCCGAGGAAGAGTATGAGTATATTCCTTCGAATTACGATATCGGGTATATCATGATGACGGCACTGGTTGTTTATCCCTTTTACAATGAGGAAGGTCAGCGGGTTCCTTTACTGGAAGAGTGCTCGAGTATTGCCGGCAAAGATATTGTCGAAGAAATCCCCGAGCGGGGCTGGACCAATGAGCAGCTCCATGCTCTGACCAATGGCACCCGCTTCAATGCCCTTGCCGATTGGGCGGACTGGATTTGTTCTGAGACAAAATCCTGCCAGCTCAATGCCAACTATGAGTGGTATGAGATGGAGCCGTGGTCGGAGATGCTGGTTCAGCAGCTCACAGAAGAATATCCGGAGCTATGCCGCATAAGGCAGGCAGTTGAGAATATGAACCTGTGGCTCTGCCGGTCGCCGTCGGCTAACTTCAGAGAAATTATCGAATTCCTTGTCGATAGGCAAAGAGAAATCATACTGGCGCCTTATCCGGATGAGGTCGACAAACCGAAGGGGCAAACATTGATGGAGATATTCAATGAGGGTGAATATGAGTGATGATATTCATCGAATATTACCAGATTCGTAATAACAAAAAGGAGCTAATAATTTCCTGTCCGATAGGTGATTTCCCGATAAATCTGGGGAAATTGCCCAGGACGAACATCGAAATATTTTATAGAGATATCACACCCGACCACGGTTATAAAAAGGGCTTCCATGAAAAGAGGGGAAGGATTTGGTAACTGAAACTAAAACGCTGCAATGGGCGGTGCCTGAGCAGTTGAAAATACCGCCTGACCCGCTGCGGGCCAGAATCGATTTTCACAACCAGGCGTGCACACTGACCCTTTTCGAGGGGGACCTCTGTTATACAAAAATCGTCTCAGCATCAGATGTGGCACATACCCTGGCTCAGGGTCTATCGATGTCGACCGGTCTGCTGCCGGAAAATGTACTCTGGTGGAGAAACACAGCGGCCGGCCCGGTGACCGCTATTTATCAACCGCCGAAAATATGGAGACTGGCTTTGCTTGAAAAAGCAATGACGGCGCCGCGCCGTTTTTATATACCGATGCCCGGGTTTATTTTTCTTTGTATGCCGGCATCTGCTCCGTGGGTATATGCCGTCAGGAGCCGCCCGCGCAAACAATCAGAACGGGTATACCGAGCACCTCTATTCAATGTATATGATAACGGCAAAAGCTGTGCGGGCAATCACAAATATCCGGCAAATGTGAATATGATAATCGATTCCTTCTTCCGCTCCTTTTTTAATCTGGATAGATTGAATAATAATTGCTCGAAGAAATTCCCCTCCTCGATACTGAAACTATGGGAATCGCTGGAGGGCAAGAGAAAATATCCGCTCGATGACCTCATTGAGCACGGCACTGTGAAAGACCTTATAGAAATGGAAATGCAATGAAACCGATAGGATATTTAATTCAGGATAAATTCAGCCGCAAGGGTGAGCGAGGCGAATATTACAATTATATCCTCGCCGCCAACGGGCTTTTCGTGCAGGCATCCAATTTGCTCATCGATGCCTGCGTGCCAATACACTCATGCGAAATAAGGGGTCTGGTACCTGATAAAAAGATGAACGAATCGGAGTTTACCGAGTCGGCAGGTTTATTGCCCTGGGTAATATTAAAGCACGGTAAAATACCCTGGTTACACCTGGAGTTGATACTTAATTGCTTTAAAGAATACGGCAATACGGAGTTATATATTGCTGTGTTATGGGCACAAGAAGAGCAAGCATATGAAATTGTCATCCCGGGACAGAACAGCAATTGCAGCTCGGTGCAATACCAATGCCTGAATAATGTAGTATTGGAAATTCATTCCCACCCAAATATGCCGGCGGAATTCACCAGTAAAGATGATGACGATGAGCAGGGGCTAAAGATTTACGGCGTAGCCAGCGTCATCAATGGTCATATAGTTGATGTCAAATACCGTGTTGGGATTTATGGTTATTATTACACGCTACCATCAAGATATTTAAAGTGTGCAATATTTGAATAAAATTTAGTGGAGATGTGATAAGACCTTATCATATTGAGTTTAATTCAGTGAATGAAATACTGGTTGTCGGCTGCGGCGGCACCGGTGGATTCGTTGCTGAGGGTTTATGCCGTTTGCTCGGCGACCGGTATAATTTAATGCTCATCGATCATGACCGCATCGAACCGCATAATTTGCTCCGGCAGAACTTTTATAAAGATGATGTCGGCAATTACAAAAGCCAGGCGCTGGCGGAGAGGCTATCACGGCAGTACTGCCGCCATATAGGCTACTGCGTTCAACCTTTCAGCGATAATCTCATCAGAGAATATATCGGCAATGGACTTGTCAGTTTGATAAGCAGAGGACTGGTCATCGGATGCGTTGATAACTCCTTTGCCAGGAAATCGATTGCCGAATCAATCAAATTGAGTGGCTGGTGGCTCGATGCCGGAAACGGAGAGCATTCAGGTCAGGTTCTCATTGGTAACCGGCAATCAAATTTACTTTCAGGTACATTCGACCAAAAAACGATGAGCATCCGTGGACTTCCGTTGCCATCGGTACAGCAGCCGTCCTTACTGGCACCAACTGTGGAGCCGAGGAAACCGTTGAGCTGCGCGGAGGCAGTTGAATCGGATACACAAAGCCCGGTAATAAATCGAATAATGGCAGACATGGTTTTACAGTTTGTCTACCTGTTTCTCAGGGGGGAGCTGGAGTGGATGGGAGCATATATAGATTTAAAATCAGGAACAATGAATACCGTGCCGGCGGAGCCGAAACTGGTCTCAGATATGACAGGCGTGCCGGTAAAAGAGTTGATTACGAAATGAGAAAAGGGAAATGGGAAAGTAAATACGATGCCGTATAAAGAACCTGAAATGAGGCGTTATTACTGGCGCTGTAAGAGCCGTAAGCGCGCTCATGGTAAAAACTGGCGGCAGATATATGTCGATTGTGATAGGATGTGCCAGTGGAGAAATGAAGATGGCGAGCTATGCGGGTCCATGGATGGGCTGGAATTTCATGAGAATTTTGGTGAGGATCACAACGGTGATGGGCGTATGCAGCAAAGGTTATTGCTTTGTTACTATCATCATTATCTTTATCATATGGAGTATGGATATGGTGTTAATAATTGCCAGCCAAATATCAGCAAGCTGAAAGAGGATGTTTTCTTCGAGATAGAAAGGGCTGGCAGCTACAAAAAATGGCTGGAGAAATACGGTCTAATTGAAAGTAATGGTCATGGAGAATTATAGGAGGAAAAATGCCAGTCCCCAAGAAGGAGGCAAAGATGAAACCGCCAGCTGCCCAAGCCCTCTTTGGGGCACGGTATAAATCTCTGGGATTGGAGGAATAAGATGAACAAAACAACAATCGAGTGGGTTAAGAACCCGGATGGAAAGCAGGGCTATACTTTGAATCAGATAACCGGATGTCACAACCATAAGAACGGTTTGTGTAATGGTGGTGGATTCCCTTGCTACGCCTATAAGTTAGCATACGGCAGGACAAAAAAATTTTATCTGTCAAATAGAAATCTAGCACCATTCCAATTTGAAGATGGTAATCTTTCTTTGGTCAGGATGGACGCTGAAGCAATAAGGCATAACCCCTTCTATCCCCGATTATGGGAAGATAGGACAATTAAAGCAGATATGTTTCTTAAATCGGCTAAAAAGCCTTTGGGGATATTTCTATGTGATATGTCCGACTGGGTCGGTATCGGCATCCCCTATGATTGGTCAAATCTAGTCTATTGTTTTATGATAATGCACCCGCGGCACCGCTTCTATCTCTTAACGAAGCAACCGCAAAACCTGATTAAGTTCTCACCGTTCCCCGATAACTGCTATGTCGGGGTGACGGTTTGTAATAATGGCATGATGACAATAGCCATGCAATACCTTTCCATGATTCAAGCAAGGGTTAAGTTTATCTCATTTGAGCCATTGCTAGGTGAAATCGGGATGAATGACCACATGAGCATGAAGGGGATTGTACACTGGGTAATAATAGGGTCACAGACAAAGCCTTACAATCCGCCACGATATGAATGGGTGAGGGAGATTGTAACAGCGTGCGATAAGGCTAGTATCCCTGTGTTCTTGAAAAATAACCTCATTCCTCTACTGTGTGGTGATGACAAGCCCTTTAAAAGTGATAGACGAGATTTATGTTGGCTAGATGTGAATATGGTCTGGAATCTCAGAGAGGAGATGCCCTAATGGAATTGCTAGAATTTTTATACAAAGTCCAAAAGAAAATAGACAAGCCGAATAAGTGGGTATCGTATTGGAGTGAATCGGAAGATGGCAGGAGACTAGGCGTTGACGGTGCTATATGGAAATTATCTGGTGGGGCTAAAGAACTGGAGGAGAAGGCTTTTAAAGTTCTGGCGGAATACTCAGGTATCAATCCATTATGGGATACTCATCACCGGGTAACTTATTTGATTACACACAGAGAGGTCATGGGTATGTTTAACAGAGCGATTCTGTCTTTAGAGGAGGTGCCGGAATGAAACGCAAGCCCCTGGACCGGCGATGGTTAAATGCTAAAAAGCAATGGTCTGAAGAGGAACTTGAGAAATTGAGCCAGAAATACGGTATGGTTTCAGACCGGTACCTAGCGCGTCTTCTGAAGCGGAGCCCCAATGCATTAAAAGGAGCCGCCACCCGCAAATTGCATCAAAGCCACTCGATGAACTTTTATACAGCAAGAAATGTAGCTGATGAGCTTGGCATTGGATGTTCAAAAACAATCACCTGGTGGAAAGAGAAAGGATGGCTCAAGGGCAAAAGGTCAATGGTCCACAGTGGCAAATATTCCCGGTGGATGTTCATGCCCGAAGATATCGAGGAGTGTCTGCGTATCAGACCATGGCTCTGCAATAAAGATACGATGCCGGAGAGCTATTTCCGCTCGGTGGTACGGGAAGAGTATAAAAACAATCCATGGTATGATTGTCACACCGTAGCGAAGCTTATTAATGTAAAGGCCGATGAAACTGTGCGGAGATACCTCCGAAAAGGTTTTCTGAAGGGAGTGAAAGCGCCTGGCGGTCCGCATCAATATAAATGGATAATCAGGCAAAGCACAATTGAGGAATTTCTTGCCATTGACCCCCGCCCGTCCCGGAATGATATTGCTCGAACTCGAAGACTGGCAGTATTGAGAAGGAAAGGAAAACCGCGCAAGTTATCAACTCGCTGGCTCATCCGCTGCCCGCTGTGTCTGGGAGATGTTATCGTTACAGCCTCTCCTTATATTTTCGGTACGGAGATAATGAAAATTTTTACCAGGCTTTATACAAATGGTAAATGCTCACATGGGGAATATGTCGAAATCGTGAGCGCCAAATCTATTGATAAAATTGAGAAATCATGAGAGGAATATTTTGGCTATTCGGCAAACAGTGAGGAAAGAGTAAATGGTCACATCAAATAACATTTCGGCGAGTAGGGTGGGAAGAATGAATTACTCATTTAAGGGAATATCGATATTCCGCTTAAAGACATTCGAAGACCTTTGTTCTCATATGCTGACATTGCTAAAGCACGGTTATACCGAAGCCAAAAGTAAACCAGGATTATTTTATCTGAAAGGGAAACAGGGGCAATGTTATTTCGCTGACATGAGGGGTACGGATATTGTGCCAATATGGTCAGACCCGCAGCCTTTGTTTTATGTGTCTTTTCCTGATGCTATGCCTTTTTGGTTGCGGTCTCGGT
>Ga0180007_10004640_pt1 | contig 14415 bp, 13 predicted proteins | sample MM_PC_MetaG_FD_121122 | JGI IMG/M metagenome (GOLD analysis project Ga0180007, IMG submission 121122) | Groundwater microbial communities from the Aspo Hard Rock Laboratory (HRL) deep subsurface site, Sweden - MM_PC_MetaG | ecosystem: Environmental > Aquatic > Deep subsurface > Groundwater... | reverse complement strand
TAAGGTTATGAAAAATTTTGCCGCCAATTTTTATTTTTTTGTCAAGTAAAAAATGCCCCTCGGTTAAATTTTTTTATAAATAATTTCCGCTAGTTACTGCAAGTTTCTAACCGGACACTACTGTGTAGCTCCGGCCTGTTCGGAGACTTTTTGCGGAATCAGCGATTTTCAACCTTGAGACATTCCGGCTTTGTGATTATCATTGTCACCATGAAAATATACACTGATCTCTCCGAAATCACCGAGCCCATTGCGAACCCGTTTGTCACCATCGGCAACTTTGACGGTGTGCACCTGGGCCATCAGATACTCTTCAGCGAAGTGATGAGCAAAGCATACAAGAATAACGGCACCAGCGTGGCCATCACCTTTAATCCCCATCCCTTGAAGGTGGTGCGGCCGGATATCGGCATCAAGCTCATCTCAAACTGCGAACAGAAAAGCGAACTCATTGAGCAGGCCGGTCTTGACGTGCTGATCATCATCCCCTTTACCAAGGATTTTGCCGCCACCTCTGCCGTCAATTTCGTCGACAAGGTCCTCATCGGCACCATCGGCCTGATAGAACTTGTCGTCGGCTATGACTATGCCTTTGGCAAGGGAAGAGAAGGCGACATCAATTTTTTAATAAAGCAGGGGGAGCTGAAAAATTTCCCGGTCACTGTTATTGAGCCCTATTATGTGGATGGGGTACTTGCCAGCAGCACCAAAGTCCGGGAGCTTGTCAGTGCCGGCAGAATGAGAGAGGTCAAAAAACTTCTCGGCCGTTTTTACCAGATCAGGGGTGAGGTGAAAAGAGGCAAGCAGCGGGGCGGGGCGGAACTCGGCTTTCCCACCGCCAACCTCCATATCTCAGAAGAAGACCTCTGCCCCAGACACGGTGTCTATGTGACTCAGGTCATATACAACGGCAAATGCTACGGCGGCGTCCTCAACATCGGCTACAATCCCACCTTCGGCGATGAACGTCTTTCGGCGGAGACGCACATTTTTGACTTCAATGAGGATATTTACGGCCAACCGATCAAAATCAACCTGCTCAGATTTTTACGGGCGGAGAAGAAATTTTCCGGACCCAGAGAGCTTGCCCTGCAGATAGCCGAGGATATCAAACAGGCCAAAGAGGTGCTGACCGGCGCTCAGAAAGAAATACTCCTCTCCTGCGAAGAGAAATATAACAGCTAGGAGCGGTAATCGGCATTGATTCTGATATAGTCCACTGAGAGGTCACAGGTATAGACTTTCGCCTCAGCCTGACCGTTTTTGAGGTCGATGATCACGGAAAAGGCCGCCTGTTTCAAGACGCGGGTCGCCTTCTTCTCGTGCTCAGGTCCCAGGCCGAGTCCATCGCGGACCATCATCACATCATCAAAGGAGATATCAACCTTGTCCGGGTCAAAGGCAACACCGCAACGGCCGAGAGCGGCAATGATCCGTCCCCAGTTGGCGTCCTCGCCAAAGAAGGCGGTTTTCACCAGGCTTGAGTTGGCCACGGTGCGGGCCGCCTGATCAGCCTCTTGAACACCGGCGGCCCCTTTGACATGGACGGTAATGAGCTTGGTGGCCCCTTCACCGTCTTTGACAATCTGCAGGGCCAGATCCAGACAGAGATCATCCAGACACTGCCGGAAAGACCTGCCGTCTTCAGAATCAAGGCTGTCGATTTCTGGATTACCGGCCTGTCCATTTGCCAGCACGAGCACCGTGTCGTTGGTGCTGGTATCGCCATCCACGGTAACGGCGTTAAAGGAGAGGGCAACACTCTGCTGCAGCATTTTCTTCAGTACCCCGGCATTCACCGCCGCATCGGTGACGATGAAGCTGAGCATGGTGGCCATGTTGGGCATAATCATGCCGGCCCCCTTGGCCAGGCCGAGCATGGTAATCTTTTTACCGGAGAGTCCCACTTCGCGCCGGGCGGTCTTCGGCACCGTATCGGTGGTCATCATGGCCCGGGCCACATCGGCAAAGCCATCCTCCCGTAAAGACTCAGCAAGCGGCTTCATGCAGTTGCTGAAAATGGCCGGATTGAGCTGCTGGCCGATGACACCGGTGGAAGAGACCAGCACCAGACCATCGGCTATGCCGAGTTGTCCGGCCACCAGGCGCGAGGTGCCCCGGGCCAGCTCCATTCCTGCCTTGCCGGTACAGGCATTGGCAATGCCGCTGTTGACGATGATGGCCTGGGCCTTGCCATCCTGCAGATATTCCATGTCCAGCAGAACCGGCGCCGCCTTCACTTTGCTAGTGGTGAAAACCCCGGCGGCCGCAGCCGGGACAACGGAATAGATAAGGGCCACATCCAGCCTGTCCTTGCCCCGGATTCCCGCCTTTACCGCCCCTGCCTTAAACCCTGCAACCTGCAATTTTTCTTTCATCGTCTTCCCTGCCAAATTGACGACACTGTGTATTTTTCACCACAGAGCACACAGAGACCACAGAGAAATATTTTTTATTACAGTCAGTTAGCTCTGTGGGCTCTGTGCTCTCCGTGGTAAACTTTCAATTTTTACGAGACAGTCAAACTTAATCCGTCTCGCCGCAGCACTTCTTATATTTTTTCCCGCTTCCGCAGGGACAGGGGGCGTTGCGTCCCACCTTCTGAACCGCCCGGTGCGGCTGCTTCTTCCTGTCCGCCGCCTGCTCGTCGCTGCGCTTCATCTCCATCTGCTGCTGCCTGCGGCGCCGCTCTGCTTCGAGCTCCTCCACCTCTTCCGATCTGGCCAGCTGGATGCGGAGCAGGGTGGAGACAGTCTTCTCCTTCACCCTCTGCATCAGCTCGGTAAACATCTTGTATCCTTCCTTCTTAAACTCATCCAGGGGATTTTTCTGACCATAACCGCGCAGGCCGATACCCTCTTTCAGGTGGTCCATGCTCAGCAGATGATCCTTCCAGAAGGTATCGACAATCTGCAGGAGAATCACGCGCTCCAGATGGCGCATGTTCGCCTCACCCGCCTCCTGCTCCTTGGCGGCATAGGCATCTCCGGCGATCTGCAGCAGCTTCTCTTCAAAGGCGGCAGGCTTCAGGCCCTGGCGCTCACTCTCTTCCCACTGGAGGACCACACCCATGGTGGCCAGCACCCTTTCATGAATCAGATCCCATTCCCACTCTTCGGAAACGAATTTCTCGTCACACAATTCCCGGGTCACGCTTGCGGCCAGATCAACCAGCATGTCATCAATGATGCTTTTCACATTGTCGCTGCCCAGCACCTCACGCCGCTGCTTATAGATGACCCCACGCTGCATGTTCATGACATCATCGTATTCCAGCAGGTGCTTTCTGATGTCGAAGTTATGGCCTTCCACCTTGCGCTGGGCGTTCTCTATGGCCTTGGAGATCATATTGTGCTCGATGGGCTCATCCTCTTCCATGCCCAGCTTGTCCATAATGCCGGCAATCCGGTCCGAACCGAAGATGCGCAGCAGGTCATCCTCGAGGGAAAGATAGAAACGGGAGGAACCGAGATCACCCTGGCGGCCTGATCGCCCCCTGAGCTGGTTGTCGATGCGGCGGGACTCATGCCGGCCGGTGCCGAGAATATGCAGGCCGCCCAGTTCAGCCACACCCTCCGCAAGCTTGATGTCGGTGCCGCGTCCGGCCATATTGGTGGCAATGGTCACCCTGCCCTTGTGGCCCGCCTCGGCAATGATCTCGGCCTCCTGGGCATGATGCTTGGCATTGAGCACAGAGTGGGGCACCCCCTCTTTTTTCAGCATGTCGGAAAGCATCTCGGAAATTTCAATATTGACCGTGCCCACCAGCACGGGCTGACCCTTGGCATGGAGCTCCTTGATTTCCGTGGCTACCGCCCGGAATTTGGCCTTGGCGTTTTTATAGATGACATCGGCATAATCAATCCTGATCATATCCTGGTGGGTGGGAATGACCGTCACCTCGAGCCCGTAAATCTTCTTAAACTCCGCCGCCTCAGTGTCCGCCGTGCCGGTCATGCCGGCCAGCTTCTCATACATGCGGAAATAGTTCTGGAAGGTGATGGAGGCAAGCGTCTGATTTTCCCGCTCGATCTTGACCCCCTCCTTGGCCTCAAGGGCTTGATGCAGCCCGTCGCTGTAACGCCGGCCCGGCATGGTGCGGCCGGTAAACTCATCGACAATGACTACCTCGCCATTCCCCACCAGATAATCAATATCCCTGGTGAACAGATGATGGGCCTTCAAGCCCTGGTTGAGGTGATGAAGCGATTCAATATTTTTCGGGTCATAGAGATTTTCCACGTCCAGAAGCTTTTCCCCCAGGGCAACACCTTCTTCGGTCATGGCCAGGGATTTAGCCTTCTCATCAACCTCGTAATGCACATCTTTTTTAAATTGGGGGATTATCTTGTTCACCTCATGGTAGAGCTCGGTGGACATCTCGGACGGACCGGAGATGATCAGCGGCGTCCGGGCCTCGTCGATGAGAATACTGTCCACCTCGTCCACAATGGCGAAAAAATGCTTGCGCTGGCAGTAATCCTCCAGCCTGAACTTCATGTTGTCACGCAGGAAGTCAAAGCCGAATTCATTGTTGGTGCCGTATGTGACATCCGCGGCGTAAGCTGCCCGACGCTCGGCATCATCCAGGCTGTGCAGAATGGTGCCGGTGGAAAGACCAAGAAAATTGTAGATGCCTCCCATCCATTCGCTGTCACGCCGGGCCAGATAATCATTGACCGTGACGACATGCACTCCCTTGCCGGCCAGGGAATTCAGATAAACCGGCAGGGTGGCCACCAGGGTCTTGCCCTCACCGGTCTTCATCTCGGCGATTTTGCCCTGATGGAGGATAATGCCGCCGATAAGCTGCACGTCATAGGGCCGCTGCCCCAGAACCCGCACCGCCGCCTCCCGGGCCACGGCAAAGGCTTCGACCAGAAGCTCATCAATGGTTTCCCCCTTTTCCAGCCGGCCTTTGAACTCTACAGTTTTGGCTGCCAGGGCGGAATCGTCCAACTTCTGCATCTCCGGTTCGAGTTTGTTTATCCGATCCACAACAGGTTGAATCTTCTTCAAAACCCGATCGTTTCTGCTGCCAAAAAACTTTGTCAGAACCTGTCCAATCATGAAAACTCCTTACCCCCTATTTCTGCCAGATCATTGCTTCTTCATTGCAGTCCGGAAATTTGGGGCAATTGATGCAGTCACTCCAAACCTTATGGGGCAGTTCTTTTTTATCTATAGATTTAAAGCCGAGGGTTGCAAAAAATCCCGGCTGATAGGTCAATGTGAATACCCTGTGGATGCCGAAGGCTTCCGCATCGGCCAGACAGGCGGCAACAAGCTGGGAGCCGATGCCTTTCCGCTGGAAATTTTCGTCAACCGCCAATGAACGTATTTCCGCCAGATCCTCCCAGCAGATATGCAGGGCGCCTGCGCCGACTATCCGATCAACCGGACCTTGCGACTCCACAAAAACATGGAAATCCCGCAGCTGGTCATAGAGAGAGCTGAATGATCTCGCCAGGAGCAAACCTTTGTTGGAAAAATGATGCAGCAGATTATAAATCGCCTTCACATCTTCCATGTGGGCATTACGGATCATATGCTTGTTGTATCCTTTCTCTTTCATTTGCTTCCTGGCTGCGTCATCATGCCACCATGCAGCAAATCATTAGCAAATAAATCAGACAACCGGAAATGCTTTATTGTTCTGCCGGGACCGCAGAAAGTTTGGAGGCCGGCAGCAGGGTTATATAGGCCCGTACCTCTTCTTCGCTCTCAAGGCGCGCAGCGACCTCATTGGCCTCCGCCAGTTTCTCGAACCTGCCGATAAAGACCCGGAAGGCATCGGCGCCCTCCTCGGGAGGCAGAAAAAAGGCATCCTGGCCCTTTGCCTGCCAGCCCAATACATCACGCTGCGCCTTTTTCTTATCGCGAAATGAGCCAACCTGCAATGAAAAGAATGACGGCTCACTTTGTCCTTCCGCACTGCCCCCGTTTGCCCCTGCCTCTTCAACCTGCTCGTCCGGCGGGGGCACAAATCCCTCCCGCACAGTGGCTTTGCCCTGCTGCCACAGTTCCGAGGCCATTCTGGTCAGCATGTCCGGGCCTTTGCCCGGCGCAGACGGCAACAGCACGGTCTGACCGCTCCACACCCCCAGCAGAAACATCCACAGAAATATGCAGAAACAGACGACACCCACACCCAGCATGCCGCCGATGCCCAATTCAATGCGGAAGGTAAACAATCTTTTTTTCTTTCTTTTTACCGCCATACCCTTACATATGCTCAGGAGCACTCATCCCCAGCAGGGTCAACCCGTTATGAAAAACAATCCGCAGCCCTTCACAGAACCAGAGCCGGGCCCGGGAAAGCTCCGCATCGTCGGAAATGATCTTGTGTTTGTTATAGTAGCTGTGGAAAAGCCCGGCAAGCTCCTGTAGATAATAGACGATCTTGTGGGGGGCCAATTCTTTTGCCGACTCAAGCACCAGACCGGGGTAGGCGGCGATTGCTTTCAAAATTTTCTGCTCTTCCGGCGTGGTCAGCAGGGAAAGGGGGGCCGTGGCCAGCTCACCTCTTTCCGCGCCCTTCTCTATTGCCTGACGGTTGATACTGACCAGCCGGGCATGACCGTACTGCACGTAATAGACCGGGTTTTCCTGGCTCTGTTTCTTGGCCAGATCCAGATCAAACTCAAGCTGGCTGTCCGCCTTGCGCATGAGAAAAAAGAAGCGGGCCGCATCAGTCCCCACCTCATCAAGCAGTTCATCAACGGTGACAAAGTTGGCCTTGCGGGTGGACATTTTCACCTGCTGCCCGTCCCGCATCAAGGTAACAAACTGGTGCAGAATAACCGTCACCTTGGAGTCATCATAGCCAAGAGCCCGGACACCGGCCAGCACATCCGGCACGGTGGCAATATGATCTGAGCCGAAGATATCCACCAGCCAGTCATAGCCCCGGCGGAATTTTTCCCGGTGATAGGCGATATCAGGCAGCCTGTAAGTGGGCTCGCCGCTGCTTTTGATGATCACCCTGTCCTTATCATGGCCGAACTCGGTGGTCCTGAACCAGACGGCGCCGTCCTGTTCATAAATCAATCCCCTGTCCCGCAGGGAGGAGACCACATCGTCAACCAGACCGTTCTCATAAAGGCTATGTTCATTATAGTAGCTGTCAAAGGCCACGTCGAACCGCGTTAATGTCTGATTGATGTCGGCAAAGATCGCCCTTTCCGCCGCCTCCTTAAAAGGGGTGACATCAGCAACATCTTTTAACGAATCACCATATTTGTCCACAAGTCCCCGGGCAATGTCAAGAATATACTGCCCCTGATAGCCGTCTTCCGGAAACTCGCAGGGCAGACCGAGAAGCTCAAGATAGCGCGCCCTGGTTGATTCGCCCAGAACCCGCATCTGGCGTCCGGCATCATTATAATAATATTCCCGGTCCACGTCATAACCGCTGGCCGCAAGCAGCCGGGCAATGGCGTCACCAAGCGCCGCCTGACGGCCATGGCCCACACTTAAAGGTCCGGTGGGATTGGCGCTGACGAATTCCACCAGCACCCGCTTGCCGTTTTTCTCAGCTGCCCTGCCGTACGCTTCCCCCTCGGCCAGCACCTCCGGGATGACGGACTGCCAGACCGATTCTTTGATAAAAAAGTTGACAAACCCGGGCCCGGCCACCTCGACTTTGCTGAACAGGGCATTTTCTTTACCCATTAAAGCAACCAGCTGCTCAGCGATCTGGCGCGGATTGATTTTTTTGCCGAAGGCCTTTTTTTCGCAGCCGGCAATGACCATGGCCGCATTGGTGGCAAAATCCCCCTGCCCCTCAAATTTCGGATCCTCTACCGCATAGCTGTCGCGGGCCGCATCAGACCACAGGCCCTGTTTAATTCCTGCCTGGAAGCACTCATCAAGAAATTTTTTTATACGTGATTTTATCATAATAGCTATTTAGGTTGTTTAGTCTGTAGTCTGTTAGACTGCCGTGCATGATTATTCCTTCTATCCACCTGAACACCTATAGACTATCCGCCTGGGCGGGCAGTTATTTTTTTCCCGCCACATAGACCCGGCTGTTGTTGTTGCCGAAAAGACAGAGGACCTCATAATTGATGGTGCCCATCCAGCCTGCCACCTCTTCGGCGCTGATCCGCCTTCCCTGCTGCATTCCCATCAAAGTCACTTCATCACCGGCACAGACGCCGGGGATATCCGTCACATCGATAACAGTGACGTTCATGCATATTCTGCCGCGCTGAGGAGCCCGTTGTCCCCGGACCAGGACCTCCGCCCGGTTGGACAGGGCTCGCAGGTAACCGTCATTGTAGCCGACCGGAAGTATGGCCAGCCTGCTTGGCCGGCCGGTTACATATGTATGGCCGTAACTGACGCCGGAACCGGCCGGCACATCTTTCACCTGGATGATCCTGCTCTTAAAGGACATCACCGGTTTCAGCAAATCTTTGCCGGCCCACTCACCATCCCCGGCATGACAGCCATAAAGGGAAATGCCCGGCCGCACCATATCCCAGTGCATGTCCGGGTAACGGAACATGGCGGCTGAATTGGCGATATGGGCGGCAGCTACGCCCCCCGCAGCTTTACCGGCCAGCTTGAGGACTTCCGCAAAAAGCCTGTTCTGCTCCAGGCATGGCCTGCTGTCAGGCACATCGGCCAGGGGAAAATGGCTCATCACCCCGGCAAGATAAACGCCCTTTTTCCCCTTAAGAAAAGAAACAAAACCGGCAACCTCTTCCAGCAATATGCCCAGCCGGCCCATGCCGGTATCAACCTTGAGATGAACACCGATGCGGGTGCCGGCTGAACAGGCAAAACCGGAGATTTGCGCCACCTGATCCCGGTCAAAGACCACCGGCTGCAAACCGTGATGCGCGACATCCGGCAGAGACTCAAGGCCTGCCCCGAGAAAGACAACGATGTCTCCGCTGATGCCGGCCTGCCGCAGCATCACCCCTTCATGCACCTCAGCCACGCCGAAGGCGCCCACGCCCTGCTCGTGCAGGGTGCGGGCCACCGGAATCATGCCATGCCCATAGGCATCCGATTTCACCACGGCCAGCATCTTTGTCCCGGCGCCGAGCAGATGCTGCAGGGCCAGGCAGTTATGCCGCAGGGCGGCAAGGTCAATCTCAACCCAATGGGATTTCATGCTTTCCGCACCCACGCCTGCCAGATGACACGGCTGGCTACAAGCAGCCCCCATCCCACGGCAGTTATGACAAAGCCGTATACAAGGTGGGCAATGGCGGAGGTGCGCAGAAATCTGCCCAAAAGTATCATGGCCAGTATCACCCCCCAGGCCTTAAAAGAAAAAACACCGCCAAGGCAGGAATTGTCCCGGCGGAGAAGAATACGGGCGATATTTTTGCGTGCACTCCTTTCAAACAGCAGTAGTCCCTTGGCTGTCCCCACGGCCAGCGCCACCCCCAGCATCACATAGTGGTCTCCTTCAGCAAGAAACCTTCCGCCGCGGGTGAGCAGAAAAACACCGACCACCGACCAGAAGAGAGCGCCGACAAGCAAAAGGGTTTTGCGGGATACGGAGGGTTTGAATTTAGCGAGCACGTCTGTGGACTTTGTTATAACCCGTTTTTACGGGCAGAGGCACAAAAAAAGATAGGCCTACCTTCTTGGGCAAGAAGACAGGCCTAATCAACCGGAAGGATATTCTGCAAAACTTACATCATACCTCTGATACGGTGATAGCACCTTCGGGACATGTCTCGACGCAGGTCTCGCAGCCAAGACATTCATCCATGTTAACCGGCTCAGCTTTACCGTCAACAAGTTCTAAAACCTGAGACGGACAGGCGTTTACACACTCTTCATCGCCGGTGCATTTGTCTTTATCCACAACAACTTCCCACATAATATTACCTCCTGTTTACATGAAAAAAATTCTTTTGGGCGAAATCACTCAAACCCAACGCTAACCAACTTAGTTTTTCCCTTTGAAGACAAGAAATCTCCATAAATTTGTAATTCCATTAAATCATAGCCCTCTATTTGTCAACACAATTTTTATAGCGATTGACCTTATTGTCTCAATATTTTAAATAGTACTGAAATCGTTTAATTTCTGCTTATTAGTTAGACAGGCAATCCATTTTCCCATGAAACGGAGTACCCATGAAAGATAAAAAACAAGGCAAACAACAGAAGGTTTCACCGAAACTTGCAGCCCGGAAATCCGAAGAGGCGATGATCGCCGGCATCCTTGAGGGCAGTCCCGACGGCATCGGCGTGGCGGTTATCAGGCTTGATTGCGGCTGCCGCAAGATGGCCGCGGTGGACAAAAACGGCGACCCTGCAAGCAAGGTCATTATTTACCGAGACCAGGCGGAATCAATCTGTGATCAATGCAAAGCGGACAACGGCGCTTTCATCCGGGTGCAGGAGGAGTTTATCCACTGGGCCGATCCGGCGCCTGACGAGGAGACGCAACAAATGATCAAGGGCAAGGTGCTGGGAATAAGAACAGCCCATTGACAGCTCTCCTGTCATTCTCCCGTGATTTCCTGACTTTCCCTCTCCGGCGGCCTGCTGCGCAACCTCGGCAACCCATTAGCTAAACCGTCCGGGAGGGGCGGCATCTTACTGAATGCCTGCTGTGTCAACAGGCGAAAGCGACGCATCGCCGCTCTCCATTGGAATCGAGCTTGTCAGGCTCTCATCGCCGGCAGCATCCCCTGCGAGGCCTTCATCGAAAAAAAGCTCGAAAAAATTCCCTGAATAATGATATACAGGGACGATGTGCTTACAAGCAGATCCTTGGAGGAGGATATATCATATGAGAAGCAAAATCGACAGATTCTATTTTATGGCGGCCTGCATTGTCCTTGCAGTATTTTCGGCAGGCGTGGCCCAGGGCGTTGCCCGTTCGCCCATGGATATCATGAAGGGAGTGGTTGAAGAGGTCTTCCATACCTTACAGGCATATCCTGTTGCCGGCCCCCCTGAAAACTTACTCAAAAGAAGGAGTGAGATCAGAAAAATCATCGACAACCATTTTGACGCGGTGCAGATGTCACAACGGGCCCTTGGCAAATACTGGAAAGAAATTCCCGCGGAAAAGCAACAGGAGTTCACCAAGCTCTTCTACTGGCGGCTCTACAATTTTTATATCATGCGGCTTGAGGCCTATTCCGACGAAAAGGTCATTTACAACAAGGAACTGCTCAAAGGCAACGTGGCAGCCATATATACCCAGCTGAGCAGCAAGAAATACCCGGAGTTTGACATCGAATACCGACTCAAGCAACATGGCGATGAATGGAAAATCTATGATGTCGTTATTGAAGGGGTGAGCCTTGTGGCCAATTACAGGAGTCAATTCAACAGTTTCTTAAACAAGAAATCATTTGATGAACTATTGAAGGCCCTGCGTGCGAAAACCCCGGAAGATTCGCTGCCATAAATCCATGAGAAAATTTTCCCCCTACCCTCCCCCTCTTTTTTCTCTCATCGCTGTCACGGGGCTTCTTATCATGGTGCTCTGCAGCTGTTCAGAGCCGCCCCGGGACTGCTTCCAGGGATATGTTGAAGGGGAATTTGTCCACGTCTCTACCTCCCTTGCCGGACAGCTGCAGCGCCTGCCGGTAACACGAGGGATGAATGTCAGTCAAGGCGATCCGCTTTTCACCCTGGAGCACGCTTTTGAGGCCGAAGCCCTTGCCGAGGCGGAGCAGAACCTGCGCCGGGCAGAAAACAAACTGGCCGATCTCTCCAAGGGACTGCGGCCCAGCGAACTTGCGGCAATTGAAGCCCGGCTGGCACAGGCCCGCTCAGCTTACAACCTGGCACGTCTGGAGTATAACCGCCGCGAAAAGCTCTATGCCGATCATACCATTGCCAAGGAGCAGCTTGACAGGACGCGCACCGATATGGACAGCAACAGCGCGGCCGTGGCCCAGCTGACCGCGGAACTCAAGACGGCCCGGCTCGGCGCCCGCGCCGACGAGGTTGAAGCCGCCCGGGCGGATATGGAGGCGACCCGCAACCGTCTGAGCCAGGCGCGCTGGCGTCTGGATCAGAAAACGCAGACTGCGCCGCAGACCGCTTATGTCTATGACACCCTGTACAATGAAGGCGAATATATCCCGGCCGGCTATCCGGTGGTGAGCCTCCTGCCGCCGGGCAACATCAAGGTCCGTTTTTTTGTGCCGGAACAGCTGGTGGGAAGCCTCAGTGTCGGCCGCAGGGGGACGGCGTCCTTTGACGGTGCGGCGGAAAAATATCCGATCAGGGTTTCCTATGTGTCACCCCAGGCCGAATACACCCCGCCGGTCATCTACAGCCGGGAGACGCGCAGCAAGCTGGTATTCATGATCGAGGCGGAGTTTACGACGGACAGGGCCGCCGGCCTGCACCCCGGCCAGCCGGTTGACGTCTTCCTGGAATAAGACCATGGCTGAAACTTCCCCTGTCATCGACGTGCAGAACCTGACCAAGTCGTTTGCCGGCAAAACAGTGGTCAACAATCTGTCACTGCAGGTGGCGCCCGGCGAGATATACGGCTTTCTCGGCCCGAACGGCAGCGGCAAGACAACCTTCATCCGCATGCTGTGCGGTCTGCTGCGCCCGGATTCGGGCAGCGGCTTCTGCCTGGGATATGATGTTCTCGCCGAGTCGGAAAAGATCAAGGAAAGCATCGGCTATATGGCCCAGCGCTTCAGCCTCTATGAAGACCTCAGCGTCCGGGAAAATCTCATTTTCATGGGCCAGATTTACGGCATCAAGAATCTGCGCGCCGAAGTCAACGAGATGCTTGAGCGCATGAAACTCACCCCTTTTGCCGACCAGCTGGCCGGCACCCTGTCGGGCGGCTGGAAACAGCGCCTCGCCCTGGCCGCCTGCCTGCTGCACCGCCCCCGGCTGCTGCTGCTTGACGAGCCGACGGCCGGCGTCGATCCCAAAGCGCGGCGGGATTTCTGGGACGATATCTACACCTTGGCGGCGGACGGGGTCACCTCGCTCATCAGCACCCATTATATGGACGAGGCGGAACGCTGCCACCGCCTCGCCTATCTTGCCTACGGCAACCTGCTCACCTCCGGCACCGCCGAAGACGTGGTCAGATCTTCCGGTCTGACAACCTGGTCCCTGTCGGGCGGAAACGTGCACGAACTGGCGCCGCGGCTCAGATCACTGGCCGGGGTGGAGCAGGTCGTGCCGTTCGGCAACACCCTGCATATCAGCGGCCATGACGCAGAGCTGCTGGAAAGGAGCCTGCAGCCTTTTCTGAACGGAGAATTTACCAGCCAGAAGACCGATGCCAACCTGGAGGAGGTTTTTATCAGCCTGATGCAGCAGCAGAAGGTGGGGTGACATGGCTTTCAACGGTTTTTTTTCATTGCGCCGCTTCCGGGCCATGGTGGGCAAAGAATTCGTGCAGATGCGCCGGGACCGCATCACCTTTGCCATGATGATCGGCATCCCCATTCTGCAGATGATCATCTTCGGCTTTGCCATCAATTCCGATCCCAGACAGCTGCCCACCGTCGTCGTGGCCGCCGACCACAGCGTCTTTTCCCGTTCCATTATTTCCGCCATGCAGAACAGCAGATACTTCCGCGTCATCAAAACGGTGACCAGCGAAGCCGAGGCCGACCTGCTTGTCGAGGAGGGGGAGGTACAGTTTGTGCTCAGCATCCCGGAGCAGTTCTCCCGCCGTCTCTTGCGGGGAGAAAGCCCAGCCCTGCTGCTCACGGCCGACGCCACCGATCCGGCGGCCACCAGCAATGCGGTGTCGGCCTTCCGCTCGCTGGCGGAGTCGGCCGTGAGCAGGGATCTTGAAGGGCCGCTGCACCATCTGCGCCGCGGCAAGGCCCCGCTTGAGGTAATTGTTCACCCCCGTTTCAATCCCGAGGCAATCACCCAGTACAACATCGTCCCCGGCCTGATGGGGGTGGTGCTGACCATGACCCTGGTGATCATCACGGCGCTCGCCATGACCAGGGAACGGGAACGGGGCACCATGGAGAATCTGCTTTCCACGCCGGTCAAGCCCATGGAGGTGATGATCGGGAAAATCATTCCCTACATCATCGTCGGCTACGTTCAGGTGGGGGTCATCCTGCTAGCCGGCCGCTTCCTGTTCAAGGTGCCGATGATCGGCAACATCTTTCTGCTGCTGGCCGTCTCCCTGCTTTTCATTGCGGCCAATCTCGGCGTGGGCCTGACCTTTTCCACCGTGGCCCGCAATCAGCTGCAGGCAGTGCAGATGGCCTTTTTCTTCTTCCTGCCCTCAATCCTGCTGTCCGGCTTCATGTTTCCCTTCCGCGGCATGCCGGTATGGGCTCAGTGCATCGGCGAGATACTGCCGCTCACCCATTATCTGCGCATTGTCCGGGGTATTCTGCTTAAAGGCAACGACATTGCCCACATCCTGCCCAATCTGTGGCCCATTGCTCTTTTCCTGCTGGTCGCCCTGAC
>Ga0180007_10004639_pt1 | contig 14415 bp, 12 predicted proteins | sample MM_PC_MetaG_FD_121122 | JGI IMG/M metagenome (GOLD analysis project Ga0180007, IMG submission 121122) | Groundwater microbial communities from the Aspo Hard Rock Laboratory (HRL) deep subsurface site, Sweden - MM_PC_MetaG | ecosystem: Environmental > Aquatic > Deep subsurface > Groundwater... | reverse complement strand
TGGCCTTCCCATCAAGTCGCCCATAATCTTGCGGGCATGCTTTCTCATTTTAATTACTTTCTTACCCACATCCATTCCAAATTTTGCAACTACTCCCATTATATTCCTCTCAGCTTTGGGAGCATCAGGCCCGACCAGAAAATCAGGACCGCCCAGAAAGAAAAAATGGAGGATGTGATCTTCGAACATAAACATGTTGTATACCAATTCTCTGATCTTTTTAGCTGTTGGAGTCGGTTCAATATTAAAAAGACTGTCTAAAGCCTTTGTAGATGCCATATGATGCGCAGTCGGGCAGACTCCGCAAATTTTACTGGTAATACGGGGCATCTCTTCGGCAGGACGGCCTTCACAGAACTTCTCAAAACCCCTGAATTCCGGTACCTGGAAAAAGGCATTTTCCACATCTCCTTTATCATCCAGGAAGATCGATATCTTGCCATGACCCTCCAGTCTTGTTATCGGATCTATCGTAATCACTTTCGCCATTTTCTCCTCCTATCCTAAACTCATTTATTCTCTTATCACTTTTTGATCTTAATATTTTTTCCTAATATGGAAGCTGGCAGACTGTATCGATAAAAGAGACCTGCCGGATCGACTATCGTATCCATAATAGCATCTATCTCCTGTTCATCATTTGTATCTATTATAGAGCTTATAGCTGATGATGCTTTAGACCCCGACTCCATAACATTATCCGTGGGCCCGAAACAGCCGCGGCACGGCATATTAGCATTGATACAGGATGACTCACATCCTGTTCTCGTAGAGATACCCAGGCATATTACGCCCTGCTGGAGAAAACAGTCTCCATTATCCATTATCTCATAAGGTCTTTTGAATTCTTTAATACTTAATTTATCAGGTTTACTCTCCTGTCTCGGGCAATCTTTACAGAGTGACTTATTAGGCGTTAATATCGATCCCTTGGGCGGTAACGCTCCTTTTAATAAAGCTACAATAGCATTTTTTACAACATCAGGAACAGGCGGACATCCCGGAATATAATAATCCACATCGATCACCTGGTTCAATGCGTATACCCTGTCATAAAATTCAGGAAGTTCTAACTCTTTACCTTCTACTGTTGTTTTCATCTTTGGAAGTTTTTTTTCGGGATTGACAGTGGATTCGGATTCAATATATGCACGGTCAAGTATGGATTCTTTTTTATAGAAGTTGGCCAGTCCCGGCACTCCGCCTAAATGGGAGCAGGCTCCGTAAGCAATGACATATATTGATTTTTTTCTCAATAATTTTACCAGTTCTTCCTGTTCGGAAGTTCTGATCGCGCCGTTTATAAAGCTGACAGTGATCTCCTTATCAGCAAGTTTTCTTACATCTTCATATTTAAAATCCATTGCAACCGGCATTAAAACCATATCGACCGCAGTGAGGACCTTTATTACCGCTTCATTAAGATCAACCAGTGATTCCTCGCAACCTCCGCAGGAAGCGCACCAGTAAAACGCTGCTTTTGGTTTATCCATGACCTACCTCCAATTACTCCTTTAACTCCGTTAACTATGTTAACGAAATAATACTCTACAGTATTTGCTCTATCTCTTCAGTTTCATTATTATCTAATGTCTCAGTAACACTTTCTGGTGTGGTTTCAGAACCCTGCTCGACAGTCTCTGCAACTTCAGATGAAAATAATGTGTCTGCTTTATAATCCAACGGGCCTAATTTCTGCACATTTTCATACATCTCATTGACTACTTTAATGAATCTATCAGCTTCACTGGCTGAGACCCATTCCAGTTTAAACCGATCTCCTTCGACACCAAGCTGATCCAGTATCTTTTGCAATAATTTTGCCCTTCGAAGTGCCTTATAATTACCTTCTTTGTAGTGGCAATCACCGGGATGGCAGCCCATTATCATAACACCGTCTGCTCCCTGATGAAAGGCCTGCAGAATGAATTGAGGATCAACACGTCCGCTGCACATGACCCTGATAAGCTTTATACCTGCTGGATACTTGGCCCGTTTCATGCCTGCCCCGTCAGCAGCAGCATAGGAACACCAGTTACATACGAAAATAACGATCTTTGGTTTAAAATCCATATTATAGGACCTCCCGTATTTCTGTTAATATCTGATCATCTTTAAAATGTTTTGCCGTGATACATCCTGAAGGGCACCCTGCAACACAGGTACCGCATCCAACACAAAGAACCTCCTCAATAACAGATACCTGCTTCTCTTTGTCAAAGCTGATAGCCTTATAGGGGCATAGGGAGTTGCAGACTTTACAGGCTCCGCATAGGTCTTCGTTTATTACAGCTGTTATTGACTCCAGCTCCATCTTTTCTCCAGGCTGAAGAACTGAAAGCACTTTTGCTGCGGCAGAGGCTGCATGAGATGTCGATTCAGCAACATCTTTAGGAGACTGAGCAGTGCCGGCCAGATAAATACCTTTTATTTCGGTACCGGATGGATTGATCCTGACATGTTCTTCCTTGAAGAACTTATATTCACCTTCTGATATCTCAAGGATCTCAGCCAGTTCTTTATTGGTAGAAGGAGGTACCAGCGGTAACATCAGAATAACCATGTCCGCCTGGATAGTCTCGCTGCCGGCTTTTATTTTGACCTGCTTACCTTTTTTACTGAATTCTATTTTCTCCGTATCATCAACACGGATCAATCCGGTCTCTTTGGAGATACTGTTAAAAAATTTCATATCATATTTTGTATTTAATGTAAATTCTTTATATATATGATGGATCTTGGCGGTTTCAATTTTAGAGCGGATCATCTTATTATATTTAAAAGCAGCCATACAGCAAACGGAAGAACAGAGTTCATTCTCTTTTTCTTTGCTGCTTCGGCCTCCGGCACAATGAATTATAGCAAATGACTGAGGTACACTGCCGTCATCCAGTTTGATCTCCCCTGACGTAGGCCCTGTCTGGGCGATAAGGCGTTCAAATTCAAAATTAGAGTAGATCCTTTCATTTATACCGGATTCATCTTTAAAACCGGATAATTTAGATTCCAGGAATTTCATTTTATCAAAGCTGGTATGACCTGTCGCTACAATAATGGCACCTGCATTGATCTTTATCTCTTCATCTTTCTGGGTGAATTCCATGGCTCCCAAAGTACAAGCTTCAACGCATTTATTGCATTCCTGGCCTTTCAATTTCAGACAGTGCTCTTTATCCACTGCTGCCACAAACGGTAAAGCACCCTGATAAGGGACATACACTGCTTTTCTTGTATTCAGGTTTTCATTATACTCATTTGGTACCGTAACCGGACATACTTCAAAACAGAGAGCGCATCCGAAACAGGCTGTTTCACTGACATACCTGGCATTTTTTTGAATAGTTACTTCGAAATTTCCCGCAAATCCTTTAACTTCTTTAACCTGAGAAAGGGTAAATAACTGTATATTATCATTATGAATGATCTCATCCATTTTTGGTTCCATCATACAGGTAGCACACTCAAGATTGGGATACAGCTCTTCCTGACGGGTAACCATTCCGCCAATATTAGGATTCTTCTCAACTAAAAAGACTTTTCTGTTCTTATGAGCCAGCAGAAGAGCGGCTTCGATCCCGGCTACACCGGCTCCGATCACTACGGCATCCGGATTGGTAACGATCTCATTTTTTCTTAAGGGTTCCTGTAATAGCAGTCTTTCAAAAGAGGCTTTTACCATCTTTTTAGCTTTTTCCAAAGCTTCAGCCGGATCTTCGGTCACATAAGCGCACTGCTCTCTAATATTGACCATAGCAATAAGATACGGATTGAGATCACTCTCCCGGGCTACTTTCTGAAAAGTGACTTCATGCTGTTTTGGTGAACACCCGACGATCAAAAGATGGGAAAGTTTGTTTTCCTTGATCTTATCACCTAAAAATTTTTGCCCGTCTGCTGAGCATAATAACTTGTGGGTATCTATTAATTTAATACTGTCAGATAAAGAGGATACATACTCTTTTAACTTTTCATAGTCCACTGTTTTAGTGATATTTTCACCGCAATTACATAAGAAAGCGCCTATTTGAGCCATCTGAAGTACCTCCCATTAGGAATATTAATCATATGTTAATGTAGAAAATAAATAAAGAGTTTTAATAATTGAAAGCATTAGCATATTCTATTATCGTATTTTTTCACTAATTTTCTTAATTAATTTTCAATATTTAAAAAAAATATCGTAAAATTGGGATATCTCAATTTATAAAGTATGGCTCTTTACAGTTGTATATTTTCTAAAATATACATATTGATAGTATAATACAAATAAAAATTCTGTCTATTTTATTTTACGGACGCGGATGGACCTCTTCTGTAAATCCATCCATAGTAACATATCCATAGACTAACGGCGGAATTGAAACCGGCTCTTTTGAAAATTTAAATGCCTCTTTTAATTTATTTTTAGCTTTTTCCAGCTTATCTTTATCGTTTGCATGGATGGTTAATATCGATTCATCCTTTTTAACCTTATCGCCCAGTTTTTTATGAAGTGTATACCCTACTCCATAGTCCAGTTTGGATTCCATGGTCTCTCTGCCGGCACCCAGAAGTACGGAACTGATCCCGATGGTTAACGCATCCATATCGCTGATATAACCGGATTCCGGGGATCTCAATTCTTCTTTAATTGAGGCTCCCGGAAAAAGTGAATAATCTTCGATGACACCGGGATCTCCTTTTTGACCTTTGATCATTCCTTCTAATTTCTCAAGTGCTTTTCCGGAATGGATCATTTTTTGTACGATATTCCTGGCATCTTCCTGGTTTTTAGCTATCTTACTCATTACAAGCATTCTGGAACTGTGCAATATCACCAGTTCTGTAATATCGGAAGGCCCTTTTCCTTTTAGGATCTCTATCGCTTGTATCATTTCCAGAGAATTCCCAACAGCGTTACCCAGAGGCTGATTCATATCAGTAATATAAGAAAACATCGCTTTTTTTAAATTAACGCCTATTTCAACCATTGATAAGGCCAGAGCAATGGAATCTTCCAATTTCTGCATAAAAGCGCCTTTTCCTGTCTTTACATCCAGAAGCAGTGCATCCATTCCTTCTGCCAGTTTTTTACTCATGATACTGCCTGAGATCAGGTCAATACTATCCACGGTTGCTGTTACATCCCTTAAAGAGTACATCTTTTTATCAGCCGGGGCAATATCTTCTGTCTGGCCCATTATCACGACTCCCACATCTGTCAGGTTCTTTTTTATCAGTGTCTGATCAATAACAACCGTATAACCGGGAATAGACTCAAGTTTATCAAGTGTCCCTCCTGTATGACCCAATCCTCTTCCGGACATCATAGGAACGATGCCGCCGGCGGCGGCCACAATAGGAGCCAGGGATAAAGAAGGCCCATCCCCTACTCCACCGGTAGAATGTTTATCCACTTTTATCCCCTTTATCGAAGAAAGATCAATAGTAGTTCCTGAATGAAGCATTTCTGAAGTTAATGCGGCTCTCTCTTTCCCGGTCATTTTCCTGAACCAGACAGCCATTAAAAAGGCTGACATCTGATAGTCCGGCAAAGTTCCTTCGGTGTAGGATCTTACCATGAAAGATATCTCTTCCGGAGTAAGTTCATTCCCATTTCTCTTTTTATAAATTATATCATATACCCGCATAATATACCTCCGGAAAATTATGAATTCCGTTATGTATAGAGATATTTAACAACAACAACTTTATTCTTCTTACCATTATATACCAGACCGCTATCCCAATATTCCAATGCAGCAAATAATGAATTACCTCCGTCGTCTTCACTCGAATCAACATTTTTATACTGAATATACTTCAGCATCTCTTCCATATTCCCTTTTTTAAGGGCTTCATTACGCTTTTTGTTGAATTCATTCCAGTCATCCATATTCAGGAACCCTTCACCTTCATCTTCAACAATAACTTTAAATAGTGTTTTATTGGTCATCTGCCATATCTTTACTTTTTTATTCTTGTTGTTTTTATTACCATGTTTGATCGCATTCTTTAAGATCTCTGCTACCTGTTCTTCCAAAATAGTGATCGGGAAGGTTTTATTGATCAATGCTACACTGGCCACCAGTATCTTTGCGATATTCCTGATCTGCGCGATATCCGATGGAAACTCTAAATACTCAGTCTCAGACACATCCCATAAGGGGGAATGATCATCTACAACTATCTGATAAGATGATTTATAACTTTGAATAAAGTGGTGGTAGATTATCTCCTTTAAAAGACGATAATTCTGGTTAAGCAGGATATAATTTGCAAAGAACAGGGTCAAGGTGTTCTTTTCTTTCCATTTTTCAATGGAAAAAAAATTAGTATCTGAAAAAGCGATAATATTGGAAAACAGCTCTTTCACGACACCTAAAAGTCGATAATAATGACCGTTCAAGAACTGCCGCATGCTGTTAAAGTTAATTTCTATATTATTTAAAAAATCACTGCATTTATCACAGGACATCAGTGTCGTAAAAGTTAATTCACGGTATTGGTTATCATTCATTAAAGTTTTACAGTACACTTGAGTCTCATTTAAAATGATCTTTAATTTTTTAATGATACTCTGTAATCGTTCCTGGTTTTCTAACATTAATGTACTACCTGTAATATTATACTAATACAAATTTTAAAATGAGGCCATTGGCGCATCAATTAAGATAATTAATTATATAATAAATATATACCATAGTCAAATAATTCTTAAATAGAGACAGTAAATTATAATTCAGGTCGAGGTGCACCGATATAATAACCCTGTACAAAATCTACTTTTAATGATTTAACTTTCAGATATACCGCTTTTGTATAAACGAATTCCGCTACAGTCTTGATCTTCAGCTTTTTTGAAAAGCTCACAATACTTTGCACAATAGCTTCGGCGCTTTTATCCTTGTGAATATTCATGATAAGAGATGAATCTATTTTCAAATAATCTACATTTAACTGCAATATATGCTGAAAATTTGAATAGCCCATACCAAAATCATCAATAGCGATCCTGCAGCCGAATTTTTTCAATTCTTTGATAAACTGAGAGACTTCACTGTAATTCTCAATACTCTCTGATTCCAGGATCTCAAAAATTATCCGTTTTCCCAGGTCATTACCCTTGATCAGTTTTTTTATATATGCCACTGTGTATTTGTTAAGGATATCCTCTGAAGAAAGGTTTATTGAAAACAATAGTTTATTATCTCTAAATACATCGACTGCTTTTTTGATCATCATTCTGGTAATATATGTACAGAGTTTTGCATTTTTTGCAATATCAATGAAGAGGGATGGATTAATGATCTTTCCTTTTTTTTCGACGATTCTGGCTAAACATTCGTATTTCTCTATTTTTTTATTTTTCAAGTTTAAAATAGGCTGAAAATATGGAATGACCTTGTTCTCGGTAATTGCTTTTTTAAGCCGTCTGACCCATAAAAGATTATTTTCATACTCTTTAAAGAGTCTCATTGATTTATCAAAAAACATGTAATTCTTTTTTTTCTTCTTGGCAAATTTCAATGCCATATCGCTGTTCTCCAGTATATTCTTCTTACCGGTAGCAATACCAATAGTAATATTGACGGTGATCTCATTCTCCTTTATTTTAAAAAATTTATGAGTGATCGTTGTAGTAAGGTATACTGCCAGTTCCCTGAGCCGGTTTTCTGACAGTTCTGTCTTGGTCAGAACAGAATATTCATCTGCATGGACACGATATATCTTAAAATGATTTTCCGGTAAAATAGCTTTCAGTTTTTTAGCTACTTCAACAAGAAGAAAATCTCCGATAGGATGTCCGAAAAAATCATTGATCTCTTTAAAATTATCAATATTGATAAGGAATAGCTGGGGATTGTCTATCTTATTAATGTCGCTAATCAATTGAAACCTGTTTGGCAGATGGGTCAAGGGATCCGTATTCAGTTTCTTTTTCATAATAAGCTCATTCTTCTCTTTTCTATCCTCGTAAATATATGTAAACAATATAATAATTATGAAACTGAAAAAAGCCTGCCTTACCATGATTAAAGAGTACGGTAATCGAATTGATCCGAACAAATGTAACAATGTGATTATAAACAAACTAAAGGTATAAATGACTATCCAAATAAATCCGGTTCTTTTTCCTTTCAAGAAGAGGGCAATAACGGGAAAGAAAAAAACCCACAGAATACCGGTATTATTAATACCTCCGGTAAAATAAAGAATGGAAACAAGAATTATACTATTGATCAGTATAACGCTTCCCGACACACGACTATTTTTCGTTATTTTAAAATATAGAATATTAAAGATCAATATGATAATCAGGCCGGCTTCTAATAAGGTCAGGGTATTATTCTTTATCAATAAATTAATAGTCCCGTTTATAAACAGCATTATAATACCAAGAAATGAATAGATATATATGGAGTTTTCCTGCAGCGTCACCTCAGATCTTTCATTTTTTAAATCGAGGTTGGATGAAATATAATTTTTCCAGACCTTTTTAATAAATAATTTTATTTTCATAATAATATTTAGTGAAAAAATTAATACTGGTTTATATTTAAAATTTTATGGCATTAATTATAGAGAAATCATTCTTTTCAATATCATCTTCAATAATATTATTATACTCATCTCATACTTTAAATTCAAAATTTGTTAATAGTTTAAATTCCGGGAAAAATTCAGATAATATTCTATAATCATTCCAGTCATTCATTTTTAGCTGATAAAAGAGTATTAAGAATGTTCAACATGAACAGGCTATATAGGATGATCAATATCCTGCTGATGGAAAAGGCATCTCTTTTATTAAAACAGATTTCATTAGTTCTAATAAACAAAATTTCTACCGAAGGTCAAGAAGTTTAATTTTTCTATTTATTGCAGATCAGATATATTTACTATATTGTTCATATATCATATCAGCTAATCCGAATTTACCGGTTTTTGCCATCTGTCCGGAATACTCATGATACAACATATCACTAAAAATATTTTCCGCCGGATTCTCCTGTATCAGCCTGTATTTATTAATATTTTTTCTCATTTCTTTGAACATCATATTAATAAATAATGCTTCCATTTGCCTGGAGACCTCACGCAATTGTTTCTTTTCAACTTCTTTATCAAGCAGACTCTGAAACACGGAACTGTCTTTCCCTTTAAAATTATTTTTTACTTTGATCTTTTCAAGACTTAAAGTCTCGTATAGAAAACGCGGATCGATAGAAGTTAAATCATTCATTATAAAATTACACCCCTAATTATATGTTTTTTTCATAACCTCAATTAACGACAATATCTGCAAAAAGAGCACCTGCTTTTTTTAAACTATACAGGATCGAAATGATATCTTCTGTTTTTGCACCCAGTTTATTCAAGCCATCTATTAATGATTGTATATCAGAAGATTCATCAAGATAAAATACATTTTTTGCTTCATCCTGTTTCAGGTTTCTATTTATGACTATATCAATATTTTTATACGAAACTGCAGATTCAAGCAATTTTATATCACCGCTTATTACAATAACACCGGAATTTTTATTTATTACTATCCGAGCCGTTGTTTCCGGTACGACCTCAAGATTTTCTATTTTAGAGATCAGTTCTGAAATATTTTTCCTGTGATCATCTGTAAGATTTATCTCAATGATCTTATTATTTATTACTTCGATCTGTAACTCGGAAAAATTTTCAATGATGATATCCCTGATCTTAATAACAGTATTAAAATCCGGCGAATTGAGAGTAAATATAAGTTTATTGTTCTTAATTATATCTGAACTAAAATCCTGAGCTAAAACTGCTCCGGAGGGAATTATTCCGCTCGCCTGGTTTTTTTTTGTTCCATCAGATACACTGATAACGCCCTCAGCCACGGCATACGTTTTATTATCCATTCCTTTCATGGGAGCCTGAAGCAGCATGCCTCCGGCTATATTTCTTGAATCTCCCATGGAAGCAACCCCAACATCAATTTTTTCTCCTGCTTTTACATTGGGAGGTAATTTTGAAGTTATAAATACTAATGCATTATTTTTTGAATTTAACTGGACATCATCCAGATCTATCCCCAAATTGTTCAGTATCCTGGTCAATATAATTTGTGAAACATTGAATTTTTTCGAGTCACCCGTACCATTCAGTCCCGTAACCAGCCCGTATCCCATTATTGAATTTTCATTTAATCCTTCTACTGAGACGAGATTCTTTACTTTTACATTGATCTGTCCATACACATTACAGCAAAAAAATAAAACAGCTATTATAATAAATATCCATTTTTTCATTTTACTACCTCAGCCAGTTGATCAGATATTATCCTGCATTTTAACAGCTGATCAAAACTATTCTGTATAATTATATCTTCGGAATTTAATTTTTTTTTAACAGTGCCTCTGTCAAAAAACCTGATATGATTACTATTATATACGATCTTTATAGATTGCCCTATTTTCAGTTTTACTGATTTATCCGGGATCTTTTTATAATGGATAAGGTTAATCCGTACCGTGATGATCCTGCTCTCGGATTTATTAAAAAAATCAGATATTCTGATCTGAATTGTAAGGTCTTTACGCGGGGATATATTCTCCTTATCCATTATTCTGATCTCATATAGATCATATTCAGGCATATCTGACAGATCGATCTGATGTATCAGAATATCATTATTTTCAATGTTGAATTTTAATTTCATGAAGTCGAATATCTTGTTCTCTATTGAAAACCTGATATTTCTGTTATCAGATACAAGAGATGCTGCCGGAAGAATGATCAATAGAATTACTGATAAAATTTTTTTAATCATAATTACTCATTTAAGGAACACAAACACAGGATCAAAGAGATCCTGTGTTTGTGCAGGCCTGTTAAAATTTATATTTTACAGCTATCGTTTCATTGCAATAGCTGTAGCCAGCATGGAATCAGAAGTTGTGACTGATTTTGAATTAACTTCATAAGCTCTCTGTGCAACGATCATATCAACCATTTCATCCACAAGATTAACATTAGACATTTCCAGAAATCCCTGATGGACCTTTCCTAATCCTTCATAGGATGGTGGCCCTTCAATTGGGTCTCCGGATGCCATGGTCGTTTTAAAGAGACTTCCCCCGATCGCTTTTAATCCGGCAGGATTAACAAACCTGGTAATATTGATCTGACCAACTTCGATTATCTCATCACTTCCCGCCACTTTTGTAAACACACGACCGTCTTCCGAAATAGAGACATCACTGCGTATAAATCCTTCCGGTAATATTATCTCAGGATCAAGAAAATACCCGTTAGAATTTACAAACTGTCCGTTGCTGTCAACTTTAAATGCACCGTCTCGTGTATATGCTTCTGTCCCGTCTATCAACCGCACTTTAAAGAATCCTTCTCCTTCTATTGCCATATCAAAAGGATTCTCTGTCTGTTTCAAAGAACCCTGGGCAAACATTTTCTGTGTGGCAGATACTTTTACGCCATGTCCCACTTCAACTCCGGTCGGTACGACCGTTACATTTGTTGCCGGTGTTCCCGCTATTTTAAGATTATGATACAGAAGATCTTCAAAATCAGCACGGTTCTTTTTAAAGCCCGTTGTATTCACATTGGAAAGATTGTTTGAAATAGTATCAATATGAAACTGCTGACCGATCATTCCTGTTGCTGCTGTCCATAATGAACGCATCATAACACTTCACCTCCTTTAAGCTTTCGCCATTTCATTTATTAATTTACTTAATGCCATATCGTGAGATGTAACGGACTTTGAATTTGCTTCATAAGCCCTTTGCACCTCTATCATTTCTACCATCTCTTGAACTATATTTGCATTTGAATTTTCAAGAAATCCCTGCCGGATCTTCGGCATTACATTCGGGGTAACAGGGGGGCCCGAATAGTCCGTTTCTCTATAAAAACTGTTTCCTTCTTTTTTTAGTTCTCTCAGTTCACGAAATTGAACTATTTTCAAAGTATCTACGATACCTGCATTCTGCCAGCCGTTTTCCTGATTGGAAACAACCGGCCTGTTGCTTAAGTCCTGATTAGCCTGTATTTCGCCTTTTTCAGATACCAGAAAATTATTTTTCTGGACTTTTATGGGGCCATTTTCTCCCATGACATTAAATCCGTCTTTTGTCACTAAAAAGCTGTCATTATTCAGAAAAAAACTGCCATTTCTCGTATATCGATCTCCCTTATCAGTCTGTATAGTAAAAAAGCCGTTTCCTTCAATGGCAAGATCGAACTGATTTTCGGTCTGCTTTAATCCACCCTGGGCATGATCGGTATACACTTCATTAACCTCTACCCCTGTGCCTATCTTTCCCACATACGGCATCTTGTCATAACTGCCCAACGGGAATTTTACTACACCATCATCATTGGTTCTTCTTAAAAGCATTTCAGGAAAATTTTTAAATATAGTAATATCTTTTTTATATCCTGTTTTATCTACATTGGCTAAATTATTCGCTACTACATCCATACGGTATGTTTGAGAAAGCATACCGGCTGCTCCTGTATATAATCCTCTTATCATTATAATACCTCCTTACTGATCAGACTTTATCCTCTTAATATCAGCCCCTAATTTCTGTAATTTATCTTCCATATTCTCATATCCGCGGTCAATATGATATATTCTGTCTACAATTGTCTCATTTTTTGCTATCAGACCAGCCAGAACCAGAGCTGCTCCCCCCCTCAAATCTGATGCCATTACCTTGGTTCCATTAAGTCTTGATCCGCCCTTAATAATGACCATGTGATCATCTATTTCAATTTCAGCTCCCATCCGGATCAATTCCGGAATATAAGCGAAACGATTTTCAAAAATAGTCTCATTGATCACGCTGATACCTTTAATCTTTGTTAATAGAGGTGTTAATAAAGGATGAAGATCTGTGGGAAATCCGGGGTATGGAAGTGTCTTTAAATAAACACCCTTTAGATTTGAAATTTTTTTAATTTTTACACTATTATTGCTTACTTCCAATTGAACTCCGATCTCTTCCAAAATCCTTATCAATGACCGGATATGATCGACATTCATATTCTTTATTGTTATTGGACTCTCTGAAATTACTCCTGCCATTAAGTAAGTGCCGGACTCGATCCTGTCTGGAATGACCGTATATTGAACCGGTTTTAATTTTTGTATACCCTGAATAGTTAATGTGTCAGTATTCTTCCCCTCTATTCGAGCTCCCATCTTTATTAAAAAATTTATTAATTCTTCCACTTCCGGTTCTAAAGCTGCATTCTTAATTACAGTGGTTCCTTTTGCTAGAACAGCTCCCATTAGAATATTAGCAGTTGCGCCAACGCTGATCTTTGGAAATGTGATCTCTGTTCCTTTCAATCCTTTTGTCGTAGCATGAATAAATCCGTCTTCTATTTTAATCGTTGCTCCCAGTTTCTCCATGGCATCGATATGCAGATTAACGGGCCTGGGGCCGATAGCGCAACCACCGGGTAAGGAGACCATGGCCTTTCCAAGCCGCGCTAAAAGCGGGCCCAGTACATAGATAGAAGCACGCATGGTCTTCACAAGGTCATAAGGAGCCTTATGCGTCGTTAATTTAGTTGTATCAAGTTCCAGGTTATTTTTTTCAAATAAATACTTTACTCCAAGAAACTTCAGTACTTCCAGCATGGTCTTGATATCTTTCAATTCAGGGACATTGCGCAGCATTGTTTTACCGCTGGTAAGCAGCGACGCTGCCAGAAGGGGAAGAGCAGCATTCTTTGATCCGCTTATCAGGACTTCACCCTTTAATTCTTTTTGACCATTGATTAAGTACTTATACATTTCATGTTCCTTTTAATAACTGATATAGTTATCGGGACAATAAAAAAAATGATTATATTTTGTTTTTTATTTTTTATAGATTAACAGAAGCAGAAGTAAAAAAGATTATTTTGTTATTTTATTTTTAATAAGTGAGACTACACTTTTTGCGGCTTTTACACCTTCCCTGTAGCTTTTTCTTCCCATATAAAAGGCTAAAGTGGGGATACTTTTTACATCCGGTTTTATAATGAGATCTGCCTCAAGTTCATTCAGATCAAAATGTAAAAGCTCCTGATTGATCAGATCGAATGTGGCGGATAAAATATCGATGGTTCCGGCTTTTTTATGAATCCTTTTGCTTTTACCGATCGGGAGCGATCTTAATTTTGGAAAAATAGACTCTTTTAACAGTTTGTTGATCTTTGTCTCAAAGTAAACTTTCTTTTTCAGTATCTCTTTAAGCAGGGTATATTCATCCAATACAACTGCGATCCTGTAATCCGAATCCGTTAAGAGGTCAACGGGAACAGGATTAAGCACGCTTCCGTCAATAAGAAGATCATCATTATACTGGTATGGAATAAAAAATCCCGGGATAGAGATACTGGCACGGATAGCAGGGATCAGCTCTCCTTTCT
>Ga0180007_10004638_pt1 | contig 14417 bp, 18 predicted proteins | sample MM_PC_MetaG_FD_121122 | JGI IMG/M metagenome (GOLD analysis project Ga0180007, IMG submission 121122) | Groundwater microbial communities from the Aspo Hard Rock Laboratory (HRL) deep subsurface site, Sweden - MM_PC_MetaG | ecosystem: Environmental > Aquatic > Deep subsurface > Groundwater... | reverse complement strand
TCCATCGGCTTATCGAAAAAAGCAGCGTATTGGAGATAGAAGAGCCGCTTAAGGCCGGAGATTTTTTTAAGATGGTATCGGATATGCTCGGGAAAGAGACGGGACTTTCTGCCGGCGGACTTTTTGAGAAATTTATGAAACGAGAAGAAGAATCAAGTACCGTAATAAGGAAAAGTCTGGCGATCCCGCATATTCTGGTGGATACGAAAGATTTTCATATCATGCTTGTGCGTGCCAGGTCAGGCGTTATTTTTCCCGATGATCAACTCGCGCACATTATATTCATCATTCTTGGACCGCCGGCCGAACGTAATCTGCATTTGAAGATACTGGCCGCCATAGCGCAGATTACAGAGAATCCCGATTTTGATACAGAATGGACAAGGGCGTCGAATAAAGATGAAATAAAAACTATTGTGTTGTTAGCAGAACGCAGGAGAGGGTGATGCCCCTCCCGGGTAACGTGTAGGAAGTAACCCTTCCTTAATTTTTTTTTAAAAAATCCCTTGACAAAATTTGCGCATCTCGTATAATGTGAATCTCGTTAGCACTCATCGAGTTGGAGTGCTAAAGCAGGAATGTGCCGCGTCGCGGCGAAAACAAACGAATGGAGGGAAGAGATATGGGCGTAAAACCACTTGGAGACAGAGTACTTGTCGAAGCCCTGGAAGCGGAAGAGGTCACAAAAGGCGGTATAGTGCTGCCTCAAAACGCGCAGGAAAAACCGCAGCAGGCAAAGGTTGTCGCTGTCGGCAAAGGTAAGATTTCGGACGGTAAAGTTATCGCGCCGGAAGTGAAAAAAGGAGATATCGTGCTGTACGGGAAATATTCCGGAACAGAATTTAAGCTGGATGGCAAAGATCTCCTCATGTTGAGAGAAGACGATATTCTGGGCATCATCAGTTAACAGGGAACAATGTAGATAAATAAAGGAGAGAAAAATGGCAAAGCAGTTACAATTTGGCGAAGAAGGCCGCAGGTCGATCTTGAGGGGCGTGGAACAGCTCGCGAACGCCGTTAAGATTACCCTTGGGCCGAAAGGAAGAAATGTCGCGATCGAGAAAAAGTTCGGCGCGCCGACGATAACAAAAGATGGTGTCACTGTTGCGAAAGAGATCGAACTTGATAACCCTTATGAGAACCTGGGCGCGGAAATGGTCAAGGAAGTTGCTTCCAAAACGAGCGATGTGGCCGGCGACGGCACGACGACCGCTACCGTTTTGGCGGAAGCCATATATAAGGAAGGCTTGAAGAACGTCACTGCCGGCGCGAATCCCATGCAGCTTAAGAGGGGCATAGAGAAAGCAGTGAATGCAGTGGTAGCCGAATTGAAAAAGATGTCCACTCCCACTAACAGCACCAAAGAGATATCTCAGATAGCCACAATTGCCGCTAACAACGATAAGGTTATTGGCGACAGAATAGCCGAAGCGATGGACAAGGTCGGCAAAGACGGCGTGATCACGGTCGAGGAAGGCAAAACGCTTGATACGACGCTTGAGTTGGTGGAGGGTATGCAATTCGACCAGGGATACCTGTCACCGTATTTCGTGACCGACGCGGAAAGGATGGAATGTATTCTTGAGAACCCGTATATCCTTATACATGAAAAGAAGATATCCAGCATGAAGAATCTTCTTCCCGTGCTCGAGAAGATCGCGCAGTCCGCGAGGCCGCTACTTATCGTTTCGGAAGAAACTGATGGTGAGGCCCTTGCGACGCTGGTAGTTAACAAACTCCGCGGCACATTCAGCTGTTGCGCGGTGAAAGCGCCGGGTTATGGCGATCGTAGAAAGGCTATGCTTGAGGATATAGCCGTTCTCACCGGTGGAAGGGCCATAACTGAAGATCTGGGTATTAAATTGGAGAACATCCAGCTTGAAGACCTGGGGAACGCGAAAAAGATCACCATAGATAAAGAAAACACCACGATCGTCGAGGGCATCGGTACACAGGATGCCGTGAAGGCGAGGATCGCTCAGATCAAGAAACTTATTGAGAACAGCGATTCAGATTACGATAAGGAAAAGCTTCAAGAACGTTTGGCCAAACTTTCCGGTGGTGTTGCCATTATCAACGTTGGCGCCGCGACCGAGGTGGAAATGAAAGAGAAAAAGGCCAGGATCGAGGATGCTTTGCATGCTACAAGAGCCGCGGCTGAAGAAGGCATAGTCCCCGGTGGCGGGATCGCTTTTTTGAGAGCCAGTAAGTGTTTGGACAGCTTGAAATTGGAAGGAGACGAGCTGACAGGCGCGAAGATAATCGAGAGGGCGCTGCTAGCTCCCGTTTTTCAGATAGCTGCGAACGCGGGCCGTTCGGGAGAAGTTATCATCGAAAAATTGCTTAAAGAGAACGACGCTAAAACGGGTTATGACGCGGAAGCCGATAAATTCACGAACATGGTTGACGCCGGTATTATCGATCCGACAAAAGTGACGAGAAGCGCGCTGCAGAACGCCGCGAGTATCGCGGCGCTGATGCTTACCACCGAAGCCATTATCTGTGATAAGCCGGATGAAAAAGCGGGTGGTATGCCAGGCGGTATGCCAGGTGGTATGCCAGGCGGTATGCCAGGCATGATGTAAATGAGATTATGGCTTACGACAACTCATGTTGTCGTAAGCCATAAGGTTAAATGTATTTAACACTTGACTTACAACGCGTATGTGTTGGCATGGTTAAGACTTCAGGGTAAGGCGCAATTCCTTAGCCGGCGGTGATGCTCCCAAGGGAGATTAGCCCGCGAGATCCGTGAGGGTCTGAACCTGTGAGAATCGGGTGCCGACCGTCGCGTGAAAACGCGAAGACAGCCGGGATGGGAGAAGTACACGTAAGAAGTAAATATGCGTGATATAAAGCCCTGAAGTTTTTTCAGGGCTTTTTTATTGCGCGCCCGGCAGGGCGCACATGTGCCGTGTGCTCTTGCAACTTTGAATACGCAATACTCAATACTAAAAAGCTGAGAGCTGAAGGTAAATATGAAACTGAACTCGATAGAAGAAGTGCTAAAAGATATTAAGCGCGGCCGGATGGTCATAATGGTCGATGATCCGTCGCGTGAAAATGAGGGTGACCTGATAGTTTCCGCGGAGCATGCTACTCCTGAAAAAATAAATTTTATGATAAAACATGGCAGGGGGCTTATTTGTGTGCCGATGGAAGAAGACGTTGCCGAAGAACTGCATTTACGTCAAATGTCGCACGATCCGCAAGATCCGTATAAGACGGCCTGGGCTGTGTCTGTAGACGCCGAAAAGGGCGTGACTACAGGCATATCCGCGCATGATCGTTCAAAGACCATAAAACTGCTTGCCTCGAAAAAGTCTTCTGCCGGGGATTTTACGAAACCCGGACATGTATTTCCACTGCGGGCCAGGCGTGGCGGGGTGCTTGTCCGCGCCGGGCATACGGAGGCATGTGTAGATCTCATGAAACTTGTGAATAAACGCCCTGTCGGCGTTATCTGCGAGATCATGAACGAGGATGGATCGATGTCCAGGTTGCCGCAGCTTATCAGGTTTGCTAAAAAATACAAACTAAAGATTTGCACGATAGAAGATCTTATCCGCTATCGTCGGACCAGGGAGAGGCTTATTGAAAAAATCGCGGAGACCACATTGCCGACACCTTTCGGAGAATTCCGCATGTGCGCGTACAGCTCTATGCTTGATGATTATCAGCATTTGGCGTTAATAAAAGGTGATGTTTCCAGCGGAGAAGTTATGGTGAGAGTGCATTCACAATGCCTGACCGGTGATGTTTTTCATTCACTCCGATGCGATTGCGGCAGCCAGCTCGAAAAAGCCATGAAAACGATCTCTGACGAAGGCAAAGGGGTGATACTTTATCTTTCGCAGGAAGGGCGCGGCATCGGTTTATTTAATAAATTAAAGGCCTATGAACTCCAGGACAATGGCCTGGATACGGTCGAAGCGAACGAAAAGCTCGGCTTTAAAGCTGATTTAAGGGATTACGGTATCGGCGCGCAGATACTGGTCGATCTCGGCCTCAAAAAGATCATCCTTCTGACCAATAATCCCCGGAAAGTGGTCGGGCTTGAAGGCTACGGATTACATGTGGTCAAAAGGTGTTCGCTGGAAATAAAACCGGTAACGCGGAATAAAAAATATCTGAGAACAAAAAAAAACCGTTTAGGGCATAAATTGAAACATGTATAAGTTTCGATAATACCCGGAAAAAAGGAGGAGACATGGGAAATGTGAAAACGATCAAAGCGGACCTGATCGCGAAAGGAAGGAAGTTCGGTATTGTGGTATCCAGATTCAATGAGTTCATATCCGCGAGGCTTTTGGATGGGGCGATAGATACGCTTAATCAGCATGGTGTTAAAGACGCGGATATATCCGTTGTGTGGGTGCCCGGTTCTTTTGAGATACCGATGACGGCGAAAAGGATGACGGCCTCCGGCAAATATGACGCCGTGATATGTCTTGGCGCTATTATCAGAGGGGAGACGTCTCATTTTGATCTCATCGCGTCCGAGGTAGCCAAAGGCGTGGCCCAGGTAGGGATGAAAAGTGATATCCCCTGCGTATTCGGTGTTGTCACGACCGACAATCTTGAGCAAGCCCTCGACAGAGCCGGCTCGAAAAGCGGAAATAAGGGCAGGGACGCGGCCAAAACTGCCATTGAAATGAGCAACCTATATGCGGAGATATGATGAGAAAACGCACGAAGGCACGCGAAATAGCGCTGAAGATCCTGTACGCGTGGGAGATAACCGGCGATCCGATAGATATATGTTTTGAAGCGTACCGCAACAACAACGATGGCGAAGAAGATGCTGTTATGGAGTACGCGGAGTGCCTTATATCCGGAATTGGATCGAACCTCGAGAAGATAGATGAAGGCATAACCGGCCATGCCACGAACTGGCGGATGGATCGCATGGCGACGATCGACAGGAACATCCTTCGAATTGCTTCTTTTGAGCTTATTTTCATGGACGATGTGCCGCCTAAAGTATCGATAAATGAAGCGATCGAAATAGCGAAGAAATACGGGAGCCGCGATTCCGGGAAATTTGTGAACGGAATACTGGACAAGATAAAAGATGAATGCCGCGATAAATAAAGGGTATGCCGATCTTCATGTACATACCGTCTACTCAGACGGCATGTATTCTCCGCGGGGAGTGGTGAAAACCGCGATAGGTCTGGGCCTTGGGGCCATAAGCATAACGGATCATGACAGTATCGAAGGGGTGGCGCCGGTCATCGAGGCGGCGGCAGGGACAAGCCTTGAGATCATTCCCGGCGTAGAGATCTCAACCGTTATTGGTGAACGGGAAATACATCTTTTGGGATACTTTATCGATCGCGAGGACATTCCTTTTGTCGAAAGACTGAACAAGAGGAAAGAGAGCCGTGTCGGCAGGATGACAGAAATGATACGTCTTTTGCGGGAAAAGGGCATAGAGGTCTCAGAAGACGAGGTGATGGATACGTCTTTCGGGGGGACCATAGGGCGATTGCATCTCGCGCACGTTATGGTGGAATCAGGCCTGGTCAAGACAACCGGTGAGGCGTTCGGGCGGTACATAGGCAACGGCAGGCCGTGTTTTGTCAGCCATGAACGTTTCGAATTCCGGGATGCCATTCTTGCGATCAAAAAAGCCGGCGGTGTCCCGGTATTGGCGCATCCCGGTTCCTCCGGTGTGGATGAACATATTCCGGATCTTATATCCGCCGGGTTGCGGGGGATAGAAGTTTATCATACACGTCATTCAGCGGGCGCGAGCGACAAATACTTGCGGTTAGTCCTGAAAAACTCGCTTATCGCCACCGGCGGGTCAGACTGCCACGGGTTGAAACAAGACGGCCTTCTTATGGGCAAGGTGCGTGTCAGCCGTGACGTTGTCGAAACATTGCGAGCCGAATCGGAAAAGATCCGAAACGAAAAAAATGGATGATCACGTCAAATACATGCGAACCGCGCTTCTTCTGGCCGCGAAAGCGGAGGACAGAACATACCCGAACCCGATGGTAGGCGCTGTGATCGTGGCGGGCGGAAAGATCATAGGCCGCGGATATCACAGGAAAGCCGGATGCGATCATGCCGAGATCGCGGCTATAAAAAGCGTTTCCGGGCCGCTTGCCGGAGCGGAGATGTTTGTAACGCTCGAACCGTGCGCGCATTATGGGAAAACCCCTCCTTGCGCACAGGTGATAATAAAAAGCGGTATCCGAAAAGTTAACGTGGCCATGCTTGATCCGAATCCTCTTGTAAGCGGTCGCGGCGTGAAAGCGCTCAGAGCTTGCGGCATATCGGTCAATACGGGCCTGCTCAGATCCCGCGCGTATCGGTTGAACCGTAAATACCTCAAATATATCACCACAGGCCTGCCGTATGTCACTGTAAAACTTGCTCAGTCTATTGACGGAAAGATAGCCGCGCGTGATGGTTCATCAAAATGGATAACTTGCGCAAGTTCCAGAAAATATGTGAAGAAACTGCGGGCATGTTTTGATGCCATATGTGTGGGGGCGAATACAGTTAGGGCGGATGACCCGTCACTTTTAGCCGGGACGAAGCGCGGCCGCGGCATATCGCGAATCGTTGTCGATTCCGCGTTAAGAATACCCCTTTCTTCGAATCTTGTAAAAACCGCTCGAAGCGCCCCTCTCATTATCGGGACTACGGAATTTGCTTCCGCGAAGCGAGTGGAAAAATTCAGAAATGTTAAAGGTGTTGAAGTGATAGTTACCAAGAGCAAGGGTGGGAAGGTTTCCCTCCGTGCTTTTTTAAAGAAACTCGGGCAAAAGGGTATTGTAAATATACTGGTCGAAGGCGGCGGGGAGATAGCCGGAAGTTTTGCGGATGAGGCGCTGGCGGATGAATGGATATTTTTTATCGCGCCAAAGATCATTGGCGGAGATCATGCTTCCGTCAAGGGCAAGGGTGTTCGGAGTGTAATGGATGTTATCAAGTTGAAAGATGTGCGATGGGAAGGATCCGGAGACGACTTGATTGTAAGGGGGCGCGAGTGTTTACGGGCATAGTAAAGGAAATAGGAAAAGTAAAAAGCCTTAGATGGGACGGCAGCGTCAGGCGTTTAAATGTGGCGTGTGAGAAGGTCACCGAAGGTTTGGCGATCGGTGACAGCGTCGCCGTTAACGGTGTTTGTCTGAGTGTCGCGAGTTTGGCAGGCGGAACGGTTTTTGACGTTGTGGGGAATACCCTTAACAAGACGAATCTTAAGCGGTTGCGTGCCGGCGATCCTCTCAACCTGGAATCCGCGATGAAGCTTGGCGAAAAAATATCCGGACATATGGTGACCGGGCATGTTGACGGTGTGCGGGTCTTACGCTGTAGCTCGCGTACATCCCGTGGATGGGTTGTTGATATTTCCGCCCTTCAGGAAGACGCGAAGTACCTTGTTCCTGAGGGTGCGGTGGCTGTCGATGGTGTGAGCCTGACCGTGGGGGAGGTATATCGGGATTTTTTCAGGATATACCTGATACCGCTTACTCTGAAGGATACGACACTTTCATCGAAAAAAACCGGTGATCGCCTCAACGTCGAATTCGACATGATGGCCAAATACGCGGAGAAGCAGCGAAAGGGCAGTATTACAGAAGATACTCTCCGCCGCGCTGGATTCATGGATTAGTTCGGTCCTCACCTTTTGCCTATGTTTTAACGCGGGATGATGAAAGTGAAGTAAAAAATCGGCCTCTACAGGAATTCTTAACGCTTTTTATTCGACCTTTCGCACCTCACGAAACTTGCCCCTCCTCCAGCTTTTGGCTGTCGGAGAGCGCGAACACTCGTGAGTGTGGTATTTCGCGCTCAAGACCAAATAAAAAGCTAAATTCCTGTAATGAGTTCTCCGTTTTCACTTCACTTTCACCATTCACTTGTTCACCATGGATTATCTTTTCTATAGCCTCTCGCCTTTAGCTGAAAGCTGATAGCTTATGGCTGACGGCTTTCTTTGTGTTAACCCTTTCACTAATGATGTGTTGCAAAATGTTTATTAACATGATAATATACCCGCGTTTGTGGGATTTTGTTGTCGGGGCGTAGCGCAGCTTGGCTAGCGTGCCACGTTCGGGACGTGGAGGTCCTGGGTTCGAATCCCAGCGCCCCGACCATCTTTCGCAGTTCGCTGAATGGATATACCGCCATAAGAACACTATCATGAATAGTAAGACTGTCAAGGTTTGATTATGCTTGCGGAAAATGTAGGAAAACTAAGAATGAAAAAAGGGCTGTCGCAGGAGAAAATTGCTCGCTTTGCAGACGTTTCTGATAATATCCTTATAAAAATTGGACAAGGAATTGCGAAGGAGCCTGCTATTGCCACGGCCACCAAAATAGTCTCTACTCGGAGGTTTTTATCGATAAATTGGTAATTGGTAAAAAGAAGTAAGAATAATGAGAAGAGGAAATCATGAGAGTGGTTAGTAGTAATAGGATGAAGTTACTCGAAATATGCAAAAATAATGATATTGTATTCTTGGCGATATTTGGTTCTTTTGTAACAGGTGATTTCACAGAAGAGAGCGATATTGATCTCTTAGCTCGTTTTTCAAAACCCAAGAGCTTGCTTGATCTTGTGAGGATTGAAAGAGTATTTTCAGAGGTTTTGGGCAGAAAGACGGATTTATTAACTGAAGCCTCTATCAGCCCATATTTAAAAGATAGGATTAAAAGTGAGATGAAGGTAGTTTATGAAAAGTCGGGATGATACAGTATATCTGAAACACATTGTAGGCGCGATTGATAGAATCGAAGGATATCTTTCCGGGGTTAATGAGGAGATTTTTACCAAGACTATGCTTCTTCAAGACGGGGTCATCCGGCAGACCGAAATCATTGGAGAAGCAGCTAAGAAGATTTCCTCTGACATGCGAAACAAATACCCCAATATTCCATGGAAGGATATAGCAGAAATGAGGGATAAGCTTATTCACGATTACTTTGGAGTAGATATCAATGCAGTTTGGGCTACGACAAGAAAAGATATTCCGGCGCTAAAAGCAGGAGTGGAACAAATTCTAAAGGACAGTGACGAGAAACCCAAGTTCAAATGCGCCTCATGAGCCAACTTCAAAGGGTCCAGGTCATTTATAGCGGGTATGTCCAGGGTGTCGGTTTTAGATTTTCCGCCAGAAGGATAGCTCAGGCGGCCGGAGTGGCTGGATTCGTCAAAAATCTGTCTAACGGGAACGTGCTATTGGTCGGCGAGGGCACGCGAGGCCAACTTGAATCTTTTATCACGGATCTGACGAAAAGAATGTCCGATCATATAGGGGATTCGTGTGTGGAATGGCAAACGGATACGGGCGAGTTTGAGACATTTGAAATAAGGTTTTAGAAAAAAGGCGTGGTTTCTATGAACAGGAAGATGATGGTAAGGACGATAGCGTTTTATTTTATTCTGGCGGCCTGTCTTTGTTCGTTAACGGGGTGCGCGAGCCTCAAAAAGGTGTTTTCAAGCAAAAAAGACGAGCCGGCCAAACCAAAAACATATCAATCCCTGAAAAAATATGATGTCCATCCCAGCATTGAACTTTACACGAAACGGTATATTTACTGGAAGACCTGGCATAAAGAACTGCTGGCTGTTCTTGCTCACAGTAACAACAAAAAAACCATGGTCGCCGTGGAACAGGACATCGCGAATCTAACCGATATGCAGCAAATGCTTACCGATGAAAAGTCGGCCGAGATGCAGCCGCTGGTAGATGAGATGTTGGACATAGAGAGAGTGATAAAGAAGGAGAGGGTCACCGGAGGCAACGCGGTGCGTCTTAGGATCAGGATCGAAACAGTCGGGAGAGCTGTCAAAAAAGATTTTTCATACCGAAAAATAGAGGGGTATATTGCCGATGATTTCAGACGGTGAGAAAGAACTTGTTGTAAAAAAATTCACGGTCGGCCTGCTCGCGACAAACTGCTATCTTGTCTATGAAAAAAGATCACATAAGGGAATACTGATAGATCCCGGAGATTTTATCCGCGGCATTAACGAATATATCAAGAAGGCGGGGGTAGAAGTTGTTGCCACCGTTAACACGCATGGGCATGCTGACCATATCATGGGAGACGCCGAATTTGGTTTCCTTGTAATGATCCATGAACTGGATGGACCCTATCTGAACGACAGTAGTAAAAACCTTTCGTTCATGGGATGCCGGGCGGTAAGAGAGGTGCATCCCGGCCGTTTCTTGAAAGACGGAGATGTGATAGACATGGGCGGCCTCAAATTGGAGGTCATACATACGCCCGGACATACCCCCGGCGGGATATCGTTAAGATGCGGAAATATACTTTTCAGCGGTGATACGCTTTTTTTTGAAGGGGTTGGGAGGACAGATTGTCCCGGCGGTGATTATGACATGTTAATGAGATCAATAAACGAAAAACTTATGGTCCTTCCGGACGATGTGAAAGTGTTGCCCGGACACGGCCCGGAAACCACCATAGGCCACGAAAGGCGGTCCAATCCGTTCTTATGAAAGAATTGTTAGATCAGTTCATATATTTCATGGAAGTGGAAAGGGGAGTCAGCGGGAACACCATTCAGTCCTACCGGCGGGATCTTGTCAAATTTGCCGGTTATATTAACCGCGTTCACAAAGATATATCCGCGGTCGATAGGGAAGTAATCCTTGATTTTTTAATGCTGCTCAAAGATAGCGGACTTGCCACCACTACTGTTGCCAGAAACCTTGCCGTGCTGAAAACCTTCTGGAAATTTCTGGTTTCTGAACAGCTTGTTTCGGAAAATATCGCCGCGATAGTAGAAACACCGAAGACTTGGAAGAATATCCCCGATGTTATGAGTAGCAAAGAGGTGGAATCTCTCCTGAATGCCCCGTCAGGTAAAGGGTGGATGGGCACGCGGGATAAAGCCATACTGGAGCTTATGTACGCCACCGGGGTCCGAGCCTCTGAAGCGTCAAGTCTGAAGAAAGCAGACGTTAATTTAGACTCCGGGTTCATTAAATGTTTCGGTAAGGGCGGCAAAGAGAGGATCATTCCCCTGGGCGGCGCGGCAAAAAAAGCTATTGCCAAATACATCGAGAGATCCAGAGAGAAATTGCGGCGGAATACAAGCGATAAGCATTTATTTTTGTCACGTTTTGGAAAAAAACTTTCCCGGCAGAGTTTGTGGAAGATCATTCATCGGTACGCAGCTCTTGCCGGCATCAAAAAAAAGGTAACACCGCATACGTTAAGACATTCTTTCGCGACGCATCTTTTAGAGGGTGGCGCTGAACTTAGGGGTGTTCAGGAAATGCTGGGGCACGCTGACATTTCCTCGACTCAGGTGTATACCCACATTAACAAAGAAAGATTGAAACGGGTTCATAGCCAGTTTCACCCGCGGGGGTAAACGGTTGACACCAGGAACCGCGATGCGCATTTTGAAAGATATTATGAACAACAAAGGTCGTGGCCGGGTGCCGGTCATCAAAAATGGCAAACTTGCGGGTATCGGCGCCAGAATCGATGTGCTGGAAAAAATGCCGCGTATTCTTTCGAAAATGCGGGCCTTTGTCCCAAAAAAGCTCATGCGGACCATAAACGCCATAGGTGGTTATGCGGACGTAGCCGGAATAAACGCGTTTTTGACAGGCGGATTCGTGCGGGATATTCTTTTGGGGGTGAAAAATTACGATCTTGATCTGGTGGTGGAAGGCGATGCCATTCTTTTCGCAAAAATCCTTAAGGAAAAGTTGGGGGGGACGCTCGTCGTGCATAGAAAATTCGGCACCGCGACACTTGTCAAAAAATGGCCTTCGTGGTTAGGGCCGTCCATCCATCCGGACAGTGAATTTAAGATAGATGTCGCCGCGGCTCGGAAAGAGAAATACGAAAAACCCGCTACCCTGCCGGTTGTCAGGGCGAGCTCTCTCGAACAAGATCTATATCGGCGGGATTTCACTATCAACGCGATGGCACTTAAAATAAACAGGTCAGATTTCGGATCATTTGCCGATTGTTTCGGCGGGATGAGAGATCTGGAAAAGGGTGTTATTCGGATACTCCATGACAAAAGCTTTCTGGATGATCCCACGCGTATCTTCAGGGCCGTCAGGTTTGAACAAAGGTTCGGTTTCAGGATAGAGAAACATACGGAACGCCTTATACAACACGCGGTGAAACAGGAGATGTTCCGGCGCATGGAGGATCAGAGAATACGCGAGGAGCTCATCCTGATCTTGAAGGAAAGGCATCCTGAAAAAGCGGTTTACCGCATGAAACAACTGCACGAGCTGCGCTTCATACACCCGGATCTTATTTTGAAAAGATCCGCCAAAAGAACGTTTCGAGAAGCAAGAAAATGCCTGAAGTGGTATAGAGTTGCGGCTGTAAGGAAAAGAAAGATTGATGAATGGCTTATCAACTTTCTCATAATGATAGAGAACCTGGATCTCTATCAGACGGAAGAAGTTCTCGAAAAATTTATTTTCACTAATAACGTTGCCATGCAAATACGTTCATATAAAGAGCAGGAAAGGCTTGTTCGAAGAAGGTTGTCCCAGGGCGGGAAAGTATCACCGAGCCTGGTATACAGATTCCTTGAACCGTTGCCGCAAGAGGTGACGCTTTGTATTATGGCAAAAACCGGATCCGGAGTTGCACGTCGGCGGATACGGAAATTTTTCACCGAATATAACGGAATTGATCTTCAAATAAATGGCCATGATATAAAAAAAGAAGGCATTTCTCCCGGGCCGCGGTACAAAGAGATACTCCGGAAAGTGCTGTACGAAAAACTTGATGGAAAATTGCGCACAAAGAAAGATGAACTAAAGTACATGCGGAAGGTCATTGCGAGCGAGTGTGGCAATCCAAGAAAACAGGCGCCATAAACAAACGGGTACGCGATACTCAATACGCAATACGGTAGAAAGGAGCTACAATGATCGACAGATTAAGCAGAGTCGCGGAACTTATTAGAAGAGAGGTGGCTCTTATTCTGCAGACTGAGATCGACGATCCGGAGATAAACGGTGTGACCGTGATTAGAGTGGCGGTTACCAGCGATCTCAGTATAGCGCGGATCTATTTTGCACTGGACGGAGACTCCGGAGATATTGCGCGTGTCACAAAGGCGCTTATGACTCATGCGAAGTTTGTGCGAGGGGAACTTTCCCGCAGGATATCTTTGAAATATATGCCCAGAATATCTTTTAGAGAAGATGAGCTGGAGAAAAACCAGAGGTCGATAGACGAGCTTTTCAAAAAAATAAACACGGAACATCGGGACACTGATCCCGGTGCTGGTCCGGAAAAAGGGGAAAAGGATGAATTTTAAGGATATGGACGTGATCATAAAGGATCTCAAGGAGAAAGACAATTTTATCATCACGTCGCATGTTAAACCTGAAGGAGATTCTATCGGAAGTCAGCTTGCGATGCTCTATCTTCTTGCGAAGATCGGGAAAAAGGCCGTAATAGTGGATCAGGACGCGGTCCCGGATAATCTTAGATTTCTCCCCGGGGTTAAAAATATTAATTACGAACTTCCCATGGGTTACCACCCCGAAGTCGTGGTGTTCCTGGATTGCCCCATACGCGAGCGTGCCGGAAGTGTTGAACGGTGCCTGGACGAAGCCATGGTCATTATAAATATCGATCATCATGTGAGTAACGAATATTATGGTGACGTAAACTGGGTGGAATCCGGGATGAGTTCCGTTGGTGAAATGGCTTATCATCTCATAAAAAGGGTCGGTGTAGAGATGGATGATGCCATCCGCCGGGTTATTTACACGGCGATAATAACGGATACGGGAATGTTTAATTATGACAACGCTTCGGGCATGACCCACCGGGTCGTCGGTGAATTGATAGATGCCGGAGTAAGTCCGCGTATCATGCACGGCGAGATATTTGAGCAAAAGCCTGTAGCAAGCATAAAGATGTTGGGCAAAGTTCTCATGACGGTCGAGACAGAAGAAGACAGCCGCATCGCTTATATCACATTGACCCGTGAAATGTTGACGGAAGAAGGTCTTGACGGTGTTTCAACAGAAGAGTTTATTAATTACCCCCGTTCAATAAAAGGCGTTGAGATCGCGGTGTTTTTTAATGAAGCTATGTGGGGTCCGGGTGCGGTAAATATCAGTTTTAGAGCTAACGGGAATGTTGATGTTAACCGCATAGCGTCGTTATTCGGCGGCGGCGGCCACAAAAAAGCAGCGGGGTGTTTTTTGAAATGTGGAATGGGCGAAGCAAAAGATAAAGTGCTGGCGGAAGTCCGCAAGGCCTTGGGGCGTGAATAGTGAACAAGTGAATCGTAGGGTCAAGGGGCAAGAGTGTCAGGGTGTCAAAGTGTCATCGCTCACTTCGTTCGCTGGTATCAAAGTGTAAAGAAAAGAATAAGGCTTATATTCGAATGTTGCTATATTCTGATACTCTGACACTCTGACACT
>Ga0180007_10004637_pt1 | contig 14419 bp, 16 predicted proteins | sample MM_PC_MetaG_FD_121122 | JGI IMG/M metagenome (GOLD analysis project Ga0180007, IMG submission 121122) | Groundwater microbial communities from the Aspo Hard Rock Laboratory (HRL) deep subsurface site, Sweden - MM_PC_MetaG | ecosystem: Environmental > Aquatic > Deep subsurface > Groundwater... | reverse complement strand
ATCTGAAGGCACTATCAAATCCTTGCTGCACCGAGGTCTAAAAAAATTACAAGAACAAATGCAACCTTTCGCTTAACTGGACATTATAGATAGTGAAAGGTCGGATAAATAATTCATATAATTAATTACATAAATATCCAAAATTATGAAAAAAAACAATAACATAATGAAAAAGCTAAATCGTCTTGATTTACCCCAAGTTGAGCTTAAAGACCATAAGCACAACCTTCGAGTGGCCTTGATGGCTCGTCATAATCGTTTTAATTCCAATTACTATAAAATAAATAATCTTATGTCTAATATTAAAGAATTTAAACCAGTTGGTGTAATTACACTCATAGCTATTGTGGTGGTAGCTAGTATGTTAAGTCTAACTGGTAAACCATCTATTGTTTCTGCCATGGAGATTGCTGAAAAAAGTTTCCAGGTTGTAGCTAGTCTATCTCCCGAGGACAAGGCGGCTTTAAAAATCAATACCGGCTTAGATCAGTTTACCTTAGAAGAAGCTAAACAGGCTGAGGATTTAAAGGCTTTAACTTACGATGAGTTTATTGACAATTATCCTAATCTTAGTGACGACATCATTGTTATGTTTCCTGCTGATTCAAATAGAAATGATGCCTTAGAGCATTTAACCTTTCTGCAGTATACCCGAAAATCTGACGGCCAGGTTAGGGAAATTGTTTTGGCTATTAACCCTGAAGATGATTTACCAGTATTCGGTTATGCTGAAAGTATTCATGAAAACGGAATATTTAGCACAGAGTTTTTTGGGAAATACCAACTGGGATCTGGTGCCCATGAGGGTCGCGATTATTACTCCGGCTATTCTATTGATAGTGAAAAAGTTAATTGCGAAATCATGGATAATGGACAAGTTGAGTGTGACAGTGAAGTAGAGTTACATGGAATTGGCTCTAGTAAAACAATTAATGGAGAAACTATTTCTGATCCATTAATTCAAAAAGTAAAATGTAAGATTTTAGATAATGGTCAAGTTTTGTGCGATGAAGAAGCGTCAGCAAATGGAATAGAAACAAAGATAGAAGATAGTGATCTAATTTTTCGAGGAGTTACTGAAGAATTTCAAGAACCAGGTGGGTTGCCACATGTCCACTCCATAGAAGACATGTACGAATATAAATAGAGTATATTCTTCAATAAATATTTTTCTATCGTCTTATCTTGTTTACGGGAAATAACTTGAATTATTTTCTTCTCTATCATCTGTATAATCCTTCACACAACGAAAAGATTGATAATTAGGAGCATAACGAATATCTTTATCATAGATCTTGCCATCATAAGTAAAAATATAGGCTTGTTCGTCGGTCTCTTGGCTCACTTCAGCTGTCCAATAATAAATTATTTCCGAATTAGGTTGCCACAAAGGTGTTTCTTTATCAGGGGGTAATTTATATCTGGCTTGTCTGGATTGTTCATCCCAAACGCCACCCGCGTTTTTGCTATGTTTCTGCTGACACATAACTGCCTCTTTCACACTAGGTAGTCGCCAAATATTCGCACTTTCTTTCAATAATATTTGTCCGTTCTCAGAAAGTCGGGCACAAGCTTTTTTTGCCTCTGACCAATTTACTCCTTCATTAGGAAAACCATAACCTCTGGGAGCCCAAACAATTTGTTTATCCTGACAATCTAAAATCCTAGTATTATAATTACCATCATCTAAACGATTTATATTTCTAATTAATAATGGTGTACCAAAAATTATTATTATTAATAATGGCAAACCGATCATTATCCATTTTATAGTTCTTTTATAGATAAATTCACCATAATAAAAAAGTAATCCCAATAGAATAAAAGGAATTGCTAGAGTTAAATAAGTGACCTCAAAAGAAGCACCATTAAAAAAGAAAGCAGAAAATATTCCGACCAATATATATAAAATTAAACCAGCTTTTTTATATGTTATTGTGACTAAGGCCAACGCAGTAAAAATAATTGTAAAAGACATATATTGCACAAAAAACAAAAAAAGCATGTTGCCAATACTGCGTGAATACCAGCCTTCATGAAAAAATTCCTGGATTCCCCAATAAGACCAAAATGAACTAGTGGTTAGGGATATTACTATGGCTATCCATGAAATTATTTTTTTAATTTTTCCTTTTTTCATATTGTTGATTGTACATTATTTAATAACAAATAAAAAACACCTCAAAATTGAGAGGCTTTTTATAGACTACTGCGCATTTCGGTTCGATTTCCTTTCTCAGGAGGAAATGAAAGTTTCGAACTAAAATTACTTTTGGCTAATTCTGTTACTATTTCGGTCTCTTGAAATATGTATTAGGTTGGTTTAGACGACTGGACGAAAATAGAACTTTGGTGGGGGTTTAGAATACGAATATTTCTTCAATTGTTACCTTGAAGGTTTTCGCAATGTCGTGTGCTAATTTTAGAGATGGATTATATTTATTTTGTTCCAAGAAAACTATTGTTTCTCTTCTGACGCCGACTTTGGTTGCCAGTTCTTCCTGGGTTATTCCCAAATTTTTTAATGTGATTTTTCATAATTTTATCTTTTTCTCATGTACGTGAAAATTGCGCTGTAAAGAAGTAGAGATCCACATGTTGCATATGCAAAAGTATTGCTGGTTGAACATAAATATGAAGGTGAGGATTGCTCCGACCATTGTTATTACTGTAAGTGTGTATCTGGCTGCTGTTCCGGATGTTTGATAGTCTCTTTCGTCTGCGATTATCTCTTTTACTTTTCTGCGTAATACAAGATTAATTATTATTCCGACTGATATTGTTGTGATTGGTAGCCAGATGTTGTCTATTGTAATTGAGTATGCAGTAATGGAGGAGATAACCATTGCGATAATAACCTTCACAATTTTTAATTGTGAAGGTTATTATGGTTTCGTGAGTTAGAAATTATTAACATTTATAATGTTATATAATTCTAACAAAAGCGACAAGATAAACTAGCTTTTTATCGAAGCTTCCCTACTCTTTATTCAATACTTTGTTTTCGAACGCTGCGTTGATATTGTTGTAATTGTCGTAGTTTAGAATCTTGTTTTGAATGTTTTTTGGGAATATTTCTTTAATACTTTTGCCGTAAAGTGTTCCATTTTCAGGTGCTTCGTGTGTGAATTTATCTGTCGAAAAATATGATAGTTCATTGGGATAATCTATTAGTATTGGCATTGATATGCCGCTTAGTATTAGAACTTTATTGTTTTCGATTTTGTATTCGTTGCAGAGTATCCATATTGAAAGTGGAAATAAATCGTCTTTGTTTCCTAGATTTTCAAAGATGCATTCGTTTTTGCTATTTTCATTTGTTTGCCATGCAAATTCTCTTTGGTTTAGCAAGTAATTTATTATTGCTTCGTCACGAGGGGAGGCTGTGCTCATGATGGAGGTTGCCTTCTGTGATATTTTTGCACATGATGACATAATAAAAATTGTGCAAAGAAGATTGATGCAAATAGTTAATGTATTGATTGATTTTTTCACGATCTAATTATAACAGATTGCAACTGTACGAAAATAGAACCATTGTTTTTGGCTTGTGTTTGAGGTGAAATTCATCTGGCTCCCGGGGCCGGATTCGAACCGGCGACCAATTGATTAACAGTCAACTGCGCTACCGCTGCGCCACCCGGGAACACTAAAGGACGGGGTAAATATACAGAAGGGTTTGCCACTTTTCAAGCAATTTTTGGGGCTTAAATTTTCTCGAGGATTTTGATGTCGCGCACGACGATTTGGTCGCTGCGGTGGTAGGTGAATGTCTCGAGGATGCGGAAGCCGGCGATGGTGGCGATCTCTTCGAAACGGGGGAGGTGGATTAGTTTTTTGCCGTCTTGGATGGCGGCGACGCACATGACGATTTTTTGGCCTTTTTCCATTAGTTGGCCGGCGGCGGCAAGCCAGCTTGCGTGGAGGTTGGCTAGTTCGCGGAATCTTATTTCTTGTTCTTCCTGGCTAGGGACTTTTGTGAGGGGTGCTCCCAGATATCCTTCGGTTACGATGGCGTCAAATTCGCCTTTTTTGACTTCCATATTAAGTGCGCGGGCGTCTGCGTGAAAAATGCGGCCTGCAGAATCAGTTTTGAACTCGTGGGCGAGCCATTCGCAGTTTTTTTGAGTGGCTTCGACCATTTCCCTGTTTAGGTCGGATCCCATGGTGGATAGGTCCATTAGGAGGGCTTCTGTAAGGACTGTACCGGTGCCGCAGAATGGGTCGTAGATTTTTTCGACATTAACTCCGAGGAGATTGATCATTATTTGGGCGAGTTTTGGGGGGAGCATGCCGATTTTGGCGTCGCGGGCGGGTTTGTCGTAATCTCTTTTTGAGTAGTCGTTGATGTTTTGGATGGCTACGGTGCGGCCAAGGAGCCATTTTTTTTGTCCTTTAATTATGCAGAGATCGATTCCTTTTTTCAAAATTCCTGCCTTGAATATGGTGGAGGATGGTGGGGAGCTTGGCCCTTTGTTTACAAATCGTCCGGTTAGATCCAAATTTTTTAGAATTTTTTTAGAAAAAATTAATAAGTTTTTGATATTAATTTCATGTTGAGATGCAAAACTTAGTTTGCTGATGGCGAAAGTTACCTTTTTTTTCTCATGACCTTTGAAAATATCGTTCAGGATTTTCTCGATATCGTTTTCGATGTTCTGTTTGCTTGTTTCTCCCAAAATTTCGATTATCTTGATAGTTCCGCCCAGCTGATCCATCATTCCTTCTACCCCTTCTAATTCAAAAATTGCTGTATCCAAATTTTTCTCAACAAGAGATTTTTCCCCAAGCATATTTTTTAGTTCTGCAAAGCATAGTTCCTTTTGTCTCCCTAATTCAAATGCATATAACCCCATAAATATGAATAAAAAAATAACGCGTGAACAGTGGTTTTTTATCATTTCTTTCATTTTAAGTCTACTTTTAAGTTTTCTTCTTGGCTACACTGTTTTTCGATATTGGGAAATTGAGATCAGCAAAAGTCCGCTTGTGGTTGTCAAGGATACTTCTGATAATTGAGTTGAGGGCGAAGGGGGAGTGGAGTATTTTGAATCAGAATTACAACTAACAATCAAGAATATGGCAATGTCATTGAATAGGGCGCAGTTGATCGGAAATCTTACGCGTGATCCTGAAATGAAACAGATTCCGAGTGGGCAGGTGGTAGCTAGTTTTGGGATCGCTACAAATTTTACCTGGAAGGACGCAAGTGGTGAGAGGCAAACAAAAACTGAGTTTCACAATATTGTGGTTTGGGGAAAGCTTGCAGAGATTTGTGGGCAGTATCTTAAAAAAGGTGCGAAAGTTTTTATTGAGGGACGGATTCAGACCAGAGACTGGGAAGGGGAAGATGGAGTTAAGAGGTATAGAACCGAGATCAATGCCGATAATATGATTATGTTGGATTCTCGGGGAAATCCTACAAGTGAAGGGATGGAGAGAGAGGCAGGAGGAGTGAGTGAGCCTGTAGCGGAAAAAGCCCCAGCTCCAGTAGGGGATGAGGTAAAGATTGATGACTTGCCGTTTTAGTAAGGAATTCGCTTTGCTCATGTTGCGCTAGCCCGGACTAGTAAGGGGCTAGCGGGAGCTTTCGTCTGCTTCGCAGACTCAGCTCTAGTAAGGAACGGCCATCCAATTGCACATGATTGCCTTAAAATTTAGGCGAGAATCAGAGGTGGAACAGCCGTTCCAACGAAATGCGCTCATTAGGTTTTTAAATGCTTTCGGTGAGGAGAGATTTAAAAACATTGGTCTAATTGAGCGGCAGTGTTTTCTGTAAGGAAAGGCCAATTTCTCCTTACAAAGGTGTTGTCTACAAAAGATTTTGTTTTGTAGAACGCCTCCCTACCGCAATTTTTGTTTTTGTATGAAATGGACGAAAATTTTGGTTTTTGTTCATTTTATTTTTGTTTTTGTCCGCTCGTTTGCATTAGCGTGATGCCAATGTGAGCGGCGCTTTGGATAATATTCCTTTTTGGTTTGGCCGGAAGAAATATTATGGAAAGTAGGGAGTAGCAGACAGAAAGATATACCGGAATACAGCTTCCTATCTGCTAGCCCCCACTTTCATTGCGGTAAATTTTTAGGATCGGTTTAGTCTTTTTTATTGACTGAACTGTGAATTATATCAAATTTTGGAACTTTTTGCAATGGGGAAGTGATGGGATTTTTTGGTGCTTTGTGTATAATCGTCTTGGGCAAATTAACTAATACAAACAAGGTGGCAGATGAAAGCTCTTTAGCAAAGGAATTTCTTGGAAAGTTGTTTCTAATTGTAGGTCCTTCCGGGTCTGGCAAGGGGACTGTGATTTCCGAGCTCAAAAGGAGATTCCCTGGTTTTGTTTATCCTATTTCTTATACAACTCGAGAAATTCGTGAGGGGGAGAGTGATGGAGAGGTCTATCATTTTGTGGAGCGGGGTGAGTTTGAGAAAATGATTGAGGCGGGAGAGTTTTTGGAATATGCGGTTGTGCATGAAGATAATTATTATGGAACGAGTAAGGAGGATATTTTGGTGCCTTTGCGAAAAGGGGCTGTTGTTGTGCGGGAAGTGGATATTCAGGGATTTTATTCGATTAAGGATTTGGTGCCGGCGGAAAATCTGGTGAGCATTTTTATGAAAGTGAGTGATAGGGAAGATTTGAAAGGGAGGATTCTGAGGCGTGGTGAGATAAGTGATGATGAGCTTGAGAGACGGCTTGATAGTGCACGCAAGGAGATTGCTCAAGCAGGAAGTTGTGATTATCAGGTTGAGAATAAATGGGGGGAGATAAAAAAATGTGTGAATGCTGTGGAAAAGATTATTGTGGAAGAAATTAAGGATCTTTACTAAATTATTTATTTAACCCTAACAATATGGTTATTGGGACAATAAAGGAAATCAAGGACAACGAGAATCGTGTGGGGCTAACGCCTTACGGTGTGAGAGAGCTTACTGAGGCCGGGATTGAGGTGATCGTTCAGGAAACTGCTGGGATTGGTAGCGGGTTTTCTGACAGTGAATATCGTGAGTGTGGGGCAACGCTAATGCGTGATCCCGAGGAAATCGTAAGAAATTGCGATATTCTGGTGAAGGTAAAAGAGCCGCTTCCGGATGAATACAATTTGTTGGAGCAGTTTGGGGGAAAGACTTTGTTTACTTATTTGCATCTTTCCGGTGTGGATAAGAGGTTAACAAAGGTTTTGGTTGATAATAATATTACAGCGATTGCCTATGAAACTGTTGAGGATGAAAATGGCCAGTTGCCTTTGCTTGCGCCAATGAGTGAGGTGGCCGGAATTTTGGCTGTACAGTATGGTGCTCATTATCTTCAGAAGAAATATGATGGGCGGGGTATTTCTCTTGGAAAGATTAGCAATATTCCAAGTGCGCGGGTTGTGGTTGTCGGTGGCGGATATGTTGGAGCTACTGCGGCTAGAACTGCGGCTGGAATGGGATCTCGCGTTAAATTGTTTGATATCAATCCTGCAAGATGTGAGGAGTTGAACAAGGAAATGAAGGAGTTTTTAGGGCCAAATCTTGGAGAGAATTTTGAGGCCCTCGTTCCTGATGCAGAAAATTACAACACTGCTTTGGAGGAATGTAATTTGCTTATTGGTGCGGTTTTGGTGGCCGGAACAAAGGCGCCAGTTGCTGTGAGTGAGGAGCAGGTGAAATCTATGAAGGATGGAAGTGTGATCGTAGATGTTTCGATTGACCAGGGTGGATGTATTTGGGGAGCTCGTTGCAGCAGCCATACCGAACCAACTTATGAGATTTATGGAAAGATTTATTGTTGTATTCCAAATATGCCGGGACAGGTCAGTCGTCAATCAACAATGGCTTTGACAAGCGCAACTTTGCCTTATCTAAAAATGCTGGCAAAGGACGGTGCCGAATCTGTGATCAAAAATTCTCTGGCTGCCGATGGTCGCTTTGCTCGTGGGCTTAATGCTTACAAGGGTTATGTCACTTACGAAAGTGTGGCTAAAGATCTTGGGATGATGGAGAAGTACAAGAAAGTTGATGAATTGATTTAGATTTGAGCTTGCAAAGATCGGGCGTCCTTGAGTAGAATTCGAGGGCGTCCGATTTTATCATTGGGGTATGGCCAAGTGGTAAGGCAACGGGTTCTGGTCCCGTGATCGGGGGTTCGAATCCCTCTACCCCAGCCAAATGGCTTAAACAAGCCAGTTGAGCCGTCTTCCTATGGAGGACGGGCGGGCTTTGAAGTGGTTGTTTTGCTTGTAAGGAGCCCTTGTTGCTCTTGCGAGGATAGCAGACCCGCTTACTATAGGGGGAGGGGCATGATGTGAAATTTTTACTTTGCAAATTTTGCTAATTTAGAATTTGCACTCTATAATTCCTGTACTCATTAACTTGTTTTATATGGCTAATTATCATGTTGTTCTACATTCTGAAGGGTGGGCTGTAAGAAAAGCAGGTGCAAGCAAAGGACGAGTTTATAGCACTCAGTCTGAAGCTGAAGCTAGAGCTAAAAAAACGGTTAAAACTCAGGGTGGCGAATTATTTATTCATAATAGGCATGGAAGGATTCGAGAACGCAATTCTTATGGACGCGACCCCTACCCTCCAAAAGGTTAATAATATTTTTTTATGGCATCTATAACAGTTTGGATGGATGAATCAGAAGTTCGAGTTGATGGTAGGTCTACCTGGATTATAGGTCAATTAATAACTAAGTCTGATTTGGATGAGTTAGATTTTTTTAAAAAACTTCGTGATGCTCATAGAGAGGCAAGGACTTGGCACCAGCTCTGAGATAGATTCGATCAGTTTCTCTTCTCGTATGTATTTCTCATGGCATTTGCCCTTTCCACCATATGTTAGAGATTTTTCCTGATTCTGATGAATGTGTTAATCCTCTTTCTGTCATAGCCTGAATCACATTTGGACCAAATTCTCCAGCTACAATTTTATTTACACCTTTGTCTGCTAGCATCTTTGCAACTCCAAAACCTGCACCACCTCCTCCAACACTAAAAGGGTTAGTGATACTTTCTAAAAGTTTTCCTCCTTCGTCAAAAATTAAATAATAAGGTGCTCGACCAGCTCTTTGGTCAATATCACCACTTTTGTCTTTGCTTGTTGATGCGATTGCAATTTTCATTTTTTTTGGGTTAAAAATTTTCCAACAGAAATTCCGTTTATAACAGAAAATATTATCATATAAATACTAAGAACCATTACAAACTTTAGTCCAAAGTAGTAGATCATTATCGGTAAAAGTTGAAGCTTGATAGCTCGATTGTACAAAAACGTTGCAATTAGTGAATCCTTCATCCCTTTCTCTTTAAAATCTGCTAAAAGTGGATACCACATATAAATAGGACCAGCTGAGAGTATTCCAAAAATAATTGATATTAAAAATCCAGAAACACCAGAGTCATGTCCTAGGTACTTAATGATTTTCTCGGTTTTCAGCAATAAATTAGAAAAAAACATAAGAACAAAAACTATCAATAGAACTGGAAGAACATTTTTCAAAAGATTTAAAAAATTAGTTAAAGCTCCGACACAAAGATTATGATTAAAAATCGCACAAATTAAATACAAAAATGCAACAAATATTAAAAACCACATAGCAGTACTAATTTTCGAAAAGATTTTCATATTTACAGTAATCTAAGAGTATAAACGGTTAAAATTGCCACAATTATTGCGGCTATAAAACTAAAAATATTTCTAAGTATTGCAAATCTGCGTCCAAGCATAATCGATTCAGCGGGTAGCTGTATTATCCCCACTGTTACCCACGATAGAATAAAAGCTGTAACAGCTACTAAGCTTACTCCTTGATTCATTAACTCGCCTCCAATTATGTAACTATTCAAAGGATTACCTGTGGCAATACTTCCAAAAATAGCACCTAAAAATGGATCTAAAAAAGGATGCCCACTAAATACTTTTGAATAAAAACTTTTTGGAATTGCTTCAATTGCAAGTGATATCAACAACAAAATTCCTACAAGCATAGGAATACTTCTTTTAAAGGCATTCCAGGTTTTCTGAGTAGCTTCTTTTATTTGTAGAGATGAAGTGTTTATCACTATTGTTTATTTTAGTGGTGAAATCGTAGAACAATAAGCATCACTCCCACTCCTGCGAGGATTAGAATGATTTGCCTAATACTGTGCATAAATCCTGTTTTGCGATGAAGTTCTGGATATAAATCTGCTAGTGCAATATAGAGAAAACTTGCTGCTGAAATTGCCATAACATAGGGAATAATATTGTGAATTTTTTCTAAAGCAAAATAAGCTATTATTGCTGCTGGTAAAGTGGTTGCACTTGATAAAAGGTTATATAACAGGGCTTTTTTCTTTGAATAACCACTATGGAGTAATATGCCAAAATCTCCCACCTCCTGTGGAATTTCGTGAGCAATTACAGATAAACTCACTGCTATTCCAAGCGGGATAGATGTTAAAAAACTTGCAGCAATAACAACTCCATCTACAAAATTATGAAATGCATCTCCTACTAAAATCATTGGAGCTGTATTGTGATGAACTTCAATACATTCCGAATTATGACAATGTCTCCATATCACAATCTTTTCAAGAAGGAAGAAAAGGATAATTCCAACCAATACAGTGAATAGAGTCTGGAAATGGGTTATATGTTCTAATGCATGAGGTATAAGTCCTAATAAGGCACCGGTAAGCAAGGTCCCTGTAGCAAAAGCTACCAAGCACGGGATAAGGACTTTTTGTATTTTCTCTTTGAATAAAAGGAAAACGGCCGCAGTCATAATAGCACCCACGCTTCCTAGGAGGCTGAATAGTACGATTAATGCTAGAGTCATTTTTTTATTGGTTAATAAATAAGATTATATTTTCTTTTTGCATCCATTTGCATAAGGACAATTTGCACATGGATCAGTGTTTTTCTTAAAGGGCTTTTTTACATAAAAAATCACATAAATTAAACAAATTGCGAGAATTATACCTAAAATTAATATTTCTAATATATTCATAATTAACTAAAACCTAATAATTTTCCCCCTTGATAAACGATAAACGCCATTATCCATGCTATGCCTGTCGTGTATAAAATCATAAATAATGGCCATTTCCAGGAATTAGTCTCTCTTTTGACTACTGCTAGGACAGCCATACATGGAATATATAGTAAAACAAATACCATAAAGGCATATGCAGATAGAGGAGTGAAGTCATTCTGCAAAGCATCAGTTAATGAGGATGCTCCTGATGCTGTTTCTATGTCTTCAATACCATAAAGAGTGCCGAAAGTTCCCACTACAACTTCTTTGGCCACAAATCCAAACATCAATGCTACAGAAGATTGCCAGTTACCAAATCCCAATGGTTCAAATATAGGTGATATTGTTTCGCCTATTTGTCCTGCTAGACTTTCCTGTGATCCATACTCTGCTCCTGAGGGAAAGCTGGCGAGTGCCCAGATAATAATGGAGAACACTAAAATGATAGTTCCAGCCTTTTTTATGAACATCCATATTTTTTCCCAGGCATGTATCATTAGACCTGTTATGGCAGGCCATCTATATGGTGGCAGTTCGATTACAAACGGAGAAGACAGGCTTTTTGAAAGTATTTTTTTTAAAATAAGTCCCACGATAATAGCTATAATTACCCCTAGAAAGTACAATGAAAAAATTATCCATCCCTGATAGGCAGAGAAGAATGCCCCAGCAAATAAAGCGTATACTGGTAAACGTGCGCCACATGACATGAAGGGGTTAATCAGTATTGTTAATAATCTGTCTTCTTTTTTCTCTAAAGTTCTTGATGCCATAATTCCTGGCACATTGCATCCAAAACCCAATATCATTGGGATAAAAGCCTTTCCATGCAGACCAATTCGATGCATCAATTTGTCCATAACATAAGCGACTCTTGCCATATATCCCGAGTCTTCGAGAATAGCCATTATCAAGAATAAAATGCCTATGATTGGTATAAATACTAGTATTCCACCGACGCCTCCGATTATTCCATCCACTATTAAAGATGTTATCCATGGTGGAGAATTCCACGATATTAATAAAGTTGATATATGCTCTCCAATAAATTCAAATAATGATTCTAGGAAGCCCATTAATGGTTCGGAAAAGGTAAAAGTGGCTTGGAACATTAACCAGGCAATAATTAAAAATATAGGTATCCCTAAAAATTTATTCATGAGTAAACAATCTGCTCTATCGGAAATATTTTGTTTTTTGCAATTTTTATCTTTTTTAATAATTTCTTTGCTTAAACCTTTTATAAAGCCATAACGTGTATTGGCCAAAATGTTATGAATATCTTTATTAAAAATTCTCTCAAGATGTGCTGTACTTTTACTAACTAGCGATTTTAATTCGATACAATAAGGTTTTTTGGTCAATTTTTGTTCCGCTCTCAAGTCGCTTTCTAATAGCTTTAAAGCTACCCATTCCAAATTTTCTTGTTTATCAACTTTTTCATTATTTTCAATAAAACCTTTTATTTTCTCGAGTTCGTCATTTACCTCTGTTCCGTATGTTAATTTTATTTTTGACCGTTTATTGCTTTTTACTTGTTTAAAAATCGTATCCAGTAATTCATCAATACCCTTTTTTTGTTTTGCATCGATGATAACTACGGGGATATTTAAAAGAGTGGATAATTGTTTTATGTCTATTTCTATACCATCGTTTTTTGCTAAATCCGCCATGTTTAAAGCCAAAATTAATGGCGCTTGGAGTTCAATAAGCTGAATCGTCATAAACAAATTTCTTTCTAAATTCTGAGTGTCCAGAATTTGTACTATTACGTTTGGTTTTTCTTCAAAAATGAAGTCTGCTGTAACACTTTCTTCCTCTGTGTATGCAGTCAAACTATATGAGCCCGGAAGATCTACAAGTTTGATTTCTTTATTTTTATACATAAAATCTCCGTCTTTTCTTTCAACGGTTTTCCCTGGCCAATTGCCAACATGTTGTCTGGCACCTGTTAGTGCGTTAAATAATGTAGATTTACCTGTATTTGGATTACCCGTGAGTCCAATCACGAGTTTAGATTTCTTCTCCATAGATTTTACTGGCTTCGCCACGACCTAAGGCGATTTTAGAATTTAATATTTGTATGATAATTGGGCCAAAATTATCATTTTTAATAATTTTTATTTCTGTTCCTTCAAATAAACCAAGATCACAAAGTCTTCTGGAAAATTCTCTTCCACAGTTAATGCCTAGAATTTTTACTTTTTCATCTTTTTTAAATTGAGATAGAATTTTTTGTTTCATTTTAATTATGTAATGTTAGGGATCTTGTCTCCACATGGACAAAACTTCGGATTTTTAAGAAAATTTGCCATTCTTTTTGCAACTTCATCAGACATCGAATGTTCTAACTTATGAGCTTCTTCGTGTAATTTATTTCCTTTTAAATTAAGAGTTTCTTTTAGAAAAACTTCTATAACTCTGTGTTTATATGTAATTTTTTTAGCTGCTTGGAATCCTTTGAAGGTTAATGTGATTTTTGAATACGGGGTCATCTCTATATATTCTTGTTCTTTTAGTTTTTTGAGCATTTCTGATACAGCAGGCTTTGACACTTTTAAAAATTCCCCAATATTTATTGATTTTACTGTTTCTGCTCCTTTTTCATTCAGACAAAAGATAGCTCTAAGATAATCTTCTCTGTTTTGCGTTATCATTTTAGTAAAAGTTAAGCATGCCTAACTTAGATTAAGTATTTAGGAAAGTCAATACTTAGTACTAAAAAATCCAATTCTACCTTTTTTATAGTGTCTCATTTGTCTCATTTTGTGCCGAAAGGTATACTAAGTCCAGTTTTGGCTCAAAAGGGTACTAGACCCGAGTAGCCAGCCAAGAAAAAGTTATTGAAAATTTATTATCGACCCGAGTACATATTTATTTTTTAATACAAATATGTTAGCGTAAGTATCGATATTATTTAACAAAGTTTATTCATGGAAAATCTATTAGGAGTGTTTTTGGTTATTGTTTTATTGGAAATTTTTGTCCTTTTGCCTTTGCCTTTATATGTGGCTGGTAAAATTACTAAAATCCAGCATGAGAAATTCTCTTACAAGTCTTGTATTTGGACTACTTTTGCTACTGGTCTTGTCGCTGGAATTGTAGCGGAGATTGTTTATTTTATTCTAACCAAAGTGGGCTTGGATAAGGAGATTGTTACATGGGTGATGATCCCTATTGGAATTATTGCTTCTTTCTTTGTTTTGGGATATTTTCTAAAAAAGAGCTATTTGCTGGATAATATCCAACACATTAAAACTTATTTGCTTTTTCTTGTCTTTGGAGTTCTGATGAATGTTGTGGTATTTCTTGTTGCTTCTTTGATTTTGGGGTTTAGTTTTTTTGGCTTAGCAGAAAAACAGGATGAATTGACTGATGAACCCGATCTTGAAGTATCTTTGGAGACTGTGGAT
>Ga0180007_10004636_pt1 | contig 14420 bp, 13 predicted proteins | sample MM_PC_MetaG_FD_121122 | JGI IMG/M metagenome (GOLD analysis project Ga0180007, IMG submission 121122) | Groundwater microbial communities from the Aspo Hard Rock Laboratory (HRL) deep subsurface site, Sweden - MM_PC_MetaG | ecosystem: Environmental > Aquatic > Deep subsurface > Groundwater... | reverse complement strand
TCCTGCCCCGATACCGATCGTAGGTATCTTTAATTTTTTAGTGATCATCCCGGCGATTTTATCCGGAACGCATTCTAAAACCAGAGCGAAACATCCTAACTTTTCTAAATCCTGCGCCTGCTGTATTAGGCGCTTTGCAGTCTCTGCATCCTTACCCTGTACCTTGAATCCGCCTAATTTATCAGCGGTCTGAGGTGTTAAGCCGATATGCCCGATTACCGGAATTTTCGCCTGGATTATCTTCTCAGTTACCTCAAGGCATTTGTCAAACCATTCTAATTTTACAGCATCACAATTAGCTTCTTTGATAAACCTCTCCGCGTTCTTTACTGACTCTTCAATTTGCACCTGATAAGACTCATAAGGCATATCACCTACTACTAAAGCATTCTTCACTGCCCGGGTTACGGCCTTAGAATGATGCAGCATCTCTGCCATTCCTACCTGGGTAGTCGAATCTAACCCCAAGACTACATTGGCTACTGAATCACCCACCAGAATCATATCTATTCCTGCCCGGTCAACCAAAGATGCCAAAGGATAATCATAAGCAGTAAGCATAGTCAACTTCCTCCTGCCTTTAGCGGCTAATATATCCTGCACTGTAATTTTTTTCATCTTTTCTCCTTAATGTATTTATTAATAGAGCGGGCGGCTTTTTTACCTGCACCCATCGCAGATATCACTGTATCTGCTCCAGTCGTAATATCCCCCCCGGCAAATACACCCGGAAGCGAAGTCATAAAGTTATCATCCACCCAAATCGTGCCGTATTTATTAGTCTTAAGATTCGGGGTTACTTTAGGTAATAGCGGGCTGGGATTCTGCCCGATAGCCACAATCACCGTATCTACATCTAAAATAAAATTAGAATCTTTAACCGGAACCGGCCTTCTTCTACCTGACTGATCAGGCTCACCCAACTCCATCTTAATACATTCCAGGGCCTTTACAAAACCTTCTTGATCCGGAATAATCCTTACCGGCTGAGTCAAAATCCGAAAGATAACTCCTTCTTCTTTTGCATTCTCTAACTCTTCAATTCTCGCTGGCATCTCTTTTTCACTGCGGCGATAAACTAAAGATACATCTTTACCCAGCCTCAATGCTGCTCTCGCGCAATCAAAAGCAACATTACCCCCTCCGATAACTGCTACTTTGTTCCCGATATTTATCGGAGTGGCGTACTCAGGGAATTTGTATGCCTTCATCAGATTCACCCGAGTCAAAAACTCATTTGCAGAATAGACCCGGCCTAGATTTTCACCCGCTATCCCTAAAAACTGCGGCAGGCCTGCGCCAACCGCGACAAATATCGCCTGAAATCCATCTTTAAATAACTCCTCGATTGTATAGGTATTTCCGATAAGTATATCTGTCCTGATTTTAACCCCCAGGCTCCTGATATATTCGACCTCATTGCCTACGATCTTTTTGGGAAGCCGAAATTCAGGAATTCCATAGACCAATACGCCTCCTGCCAAATGCAATGACTCAAAAAGCTCGACTGTGTAACCCATTTTCGCCAGGTCGGCTGCACAAGTCAATCCTGCCGGACCTGAGCCGACTACCGCGACTTTACCTAGGTTCTGGGTTCTCCCTCGACTGCGCTCGGGACAGGTAGGTTTTAGGTTCTGGATAGAAGGCCCACTAAGTTCTGAGTCTGCTGCGAAGCGCTCTAATGCGCCGATATTTATGGGAATTTTTTTCTTGTTTAATACGCAGGCGGCTTCACATTGATCCTCCTGCGGACAGACCCTGCCGCATATAGCAGGAAGATTATTCTTCTCTTTTATCTTACCCAATGCCTCTTTACGCCTCTTCTCTTTGATTAATTTTATAAAAGCAGGGATATCGATTTCTACCGGACAGCCTTTAATGCAGGGGGAATTCTTGCATTGCAGGCAGCGGCCAGCCTCTTTTATCGCTTGCTCTTCGGGCAAGCTAAGTGCTACCTCAAAAAAATTCTTAGCGCGCTCAAGTGGAGCTTGTTTTAAAGTTTTAGTTCGCATGCTAAAAACTTAACGCAGGAATAAACATCTGGGCAATCTTAAAATAAATAATCAAACCGATGATATCCACGACGCTGGTAGTAATCGGCCCGGCTAAAACCGCAGGATCTAAACCAATCTTTTTGGAAAAGAGCGGTAAAAAGACACCCGTCGATATAGCCAAAATCGCAATCAGCAACATAGTAATCCCGACCACTGCGGCAAGATGAAAATCCTTCTGCAAGAGTAAAGCCCTACCAAAAGCTACGCTTCCGATAATTACACCCATCAACAAAGCAGCGCTAAGTTCCAGTCGGATAATTTTTGAAACATTCTTGAAGTTAACATCACCGGTTGCAAGCCCCCTGATAATCGTAATCGATGTTTGATTCCCGGCATTGCCTCCGGTATCTAAGAGCATCGGTATAAAGAAAGCCAGGGCGACAACGGTACTTAGGCTGTTCTCAAAGCTTTTTAATACAGTACCGGTCAAAAAGTCAAAGATTAAAAGAAGGATCAGCCAACCCGCCCTTCTTTTTACTAAATCTATAGTTGTTGCACGGGCATAGCTGATGATCTCACCGCCCTTGGGATCCATCTTACCGATTTCATATATATCCTTTGTGGTCTCTTTATCTATCAGCTCCACGATATCGTCGATCGTGATAATCCCCACTAATACATTTTCCTTATCTACAATCGGAGCATCTAATAGATCATATTTCTTAAAGAGTCCGGCTGCTTCTTCAACATCGGCCTCAGCATCGATCTTGATCAAATCGGCTCTCAACATAATATCTTTAACTTGAATATCCGGCGGTGCCTTTAATAGGTCCTGCAGCGGCACGGCAGCGATCAATCTATGGCTCTCATCGGTAACGAAACCGGAATATAGATCTTTGGCATACTCCGTCCTGAGATTTTCCTGGATATGGATGATCGCCTGCCTGGCAGTCATCTCTTTCTTTAACTCTACGAACTCAGTGGTCATCAAACTGCCGGCAGCCCCCTCCTGATACTCCATTAACTCCCTTAAATCCTGGGCTTCCTCTTTACTTACCAGCTGAAATAATTTTTTAAAGATTTTATCGGGTAATTCCTTAAAAAGATCGGCCCTCTCGTCAGGGGCCATCTCATTAATAACCTGTGAGACCTGTTCATTCTCAAGATTATTAATCACATAGGTCTGTTCGGAGAACCTTAAATCCTCAAACACCTCAACCGCTTTCTTAGGAGAGAGCAGTTTAAAAACGATAATCTTATCAGTGGGCTCAAGATAGCGCCACCCCTCAGCTAAATCCATAGAGTGGATACTCTTTAGGAAGCTCTTTAATCCGTTAAAATCCTTCTTCGAGAGCAGCTCTTTAATCTCCGGCAGGAATAAAGTAAACACGTGCATTGATTTACGTGATGGAGTCTTGATCATTTCACTTTACGCTCTTGTGTAACGAATAATTTTAGTCTTTTTTCCAGTTCCTTAAAATCTACTTTGTGGCCGTCAAAATCCGGGCCGTCAACACAACCAAACACAGTCTTACCATCAACCGTACAACGGCAAGAACCGCACATCCCGGTTGCATCCACCATCACCGGATTCAGGCTGACTATAGTCTTGACACCATATACCTTTGTCAGTTCAGAAACTGCCTGCATCATTACAACCGGGCCAATAGCATAGACTAATGCCGGATATTTGGTCTGCGTGGATTTTTCAATCACTTCCAGAAAGTCCTTTAAAACATCGGTGACGAATCCTTTATGGCCATAACTACCATCATCCGTAGTAATCAGTAATTCATCACACACATCCTTCATCTTTTTCTCTAATATTAATAAATCTTTAGAGCGCGCTCCGATTATCCCTACAACCCGGTTACCGGCATCTTTGAAAGCACGCGAAACCGGATAGACTTCAGCAATCCCTACACCTCCGCCGACACAGTAAACCTCACCGAGATTCTCGATTTCCGTAGGATGCCCTAACGGCCCGAGTATATGCTCAATATCATCCCCGGCCTTTAAGGCAGCTAATCTCTTAGTAGTAAAGCCCACCTTTTGAAGAATCAAAGTAATCCTGCCTAAATCTCTATCCCAATCAGCTAATGTCAAAGGGATTCTCTCCCCCGTATCGTCTAAGATTAAAACTACGAATTGTCCTGCCTTTGCTTTACCGGCAATCAGAGGAGACTCAACTATAATCTCAGTCACTTCTTGATTAAGCTCTTTTTTCTCGATTATCTTATGCATCGCGTTCTTCGATTATTTGTACTTGAACTTCAGGGAATCTAGCTGCCAGCTCCTTACCTTTATCTTTCCCCAAAACCATTATTGATGTAGCCAGGACGTCAGCAGTCAGGCAATCAGAAGCCACAACTGTAACTGAAACTACACCTGATTCTACGGGGTATCCTGTTTCAGGATTAAAGATATGAGGATACCTCTTTGAATTCTCAAAGAAATACTGTTCGTAGTCACCAGAGGTAGCCACAGCCCTATCCTTTAACTCAAGGGTTCCGGGAGAGCTGAATCCACGAGGGTCCTTAATCGCTACATGCCAGGGTTTCCCGAACTTACTCCCCAGACAGTATATATCACCGCCCGCATTTATTAAACAGCTTGTAATGCCACTCTTCTTTAATTCTGCTACGGCATAATCTATAGCATAGCCTTTGGCAATAGCGCCAAGGTCTATCTTCATCCCCAAGAGCATAAATTTTACCATATTATCGCTCTGATTTAAAACAATTTTATCTGAGCCAACCAACTCTAAGGTCCTACGGATTTCTTCAGCCTTAGGCAACCTATATTCTTTTTCAGTAAACCCCCAAAGATCCAGAAGCGGGCCTACGCTTACATCAAATGCCCCGTTTGTAATCTTATGGAATTCTTTTGCTCTTTTGATAATATAGAAAGTCTCGGAACTAGCATAAAGTTGGCCCTCTAAATTTAATTTTGAGGCTTCGCTTTCAGGATTATATTTACTTAAGAGCTGATCAATTTTTTTTATTGCATCAAAGGCGATCTCTGCCGCACGAGAATCCGCAGAAGTAACCTCGATAATCGTACCCATGATTATGCGATTGCTCTTGTAAAGCTTTTGATCCTGACAACCGCACAAAAGGAGAATTATAAATATAAGTTTTAGGCTTCTCTCCATATTCTAATCGGCCTGCTAATCCCTGAGCTCTTCCAACACCTCATTCTCAGGATCCAGCTCTTTTACCTGATTAAGATAATAATTGTATTTCTCCTGTTGGCCTTTCTTTTTATAGGCTTGAGCAAGGCGGGCTTTGACAGTAGCGAATTCAGGGGCAATCTTCTCTGCTAACTCCAGCTGCTTTATCGCTTCCTCTAAATTACCGCCGAAGAGTGAAGGCGCGAGAAGATAAAATGTTCCTAGGCCCAGGTGAACCTCGGGTAAATCCGGAGCCAATTCTTGAGCTTTTAAAAAATAGCGCTTGATCTGCGTGCCGTACTTTATTTTACTAAAAAACCAGCCTCTTTTACTGCGTTTACTATTAATCGAACCCAGCATCATATATATCAAAGCTAGATTATTCCTATCCTGGCAGCCGCCCTCTAAGACTTGATTCAATAAATCTTCGGCTTGGCCCAACTCACCATCATTGTATCTTATATAAGAAAGACTGATCAAAGCGGGAATGTAAGAATTGTCTTTAAATAAAATTTCATTTAAGATTCCCTCTGACTCCTGGAAATCCCGCCTTCTCCTTAAGACCTCTGCCTTACCCCAGGAAGCTAGAGCATCCTCTGGGCCCTGCATTAGGATCTGCTCAAAAATCACTAAGGCCTGTTTATCTTTCCTGATCCTCAGTAATTCTAAACCTTGATCTATTGAGATGTTCTGGCTGACTTCTTTGGGCGGTTCTGTCCGCCCGGGTAAAATAAAAGATGACAACAAACAACTCCTTTTCTGATAAGTATTTACCAAAAAGAACGCTGCAACTGAACATACAACTACTAATAGAATTGATAGATATTTCTTCATCCTGAAACTAGGATTTTACTGCGAGGGTGTAACTTGATTCAATGGTTCTTACCAAATCAACTAAAAGAGAATTTACCGGTACGGGTATGCCTAGTTCCTGGCCCTGCCTTACAATTACTCCGTTAATAAAACCTATCTCCGTACGCTTCTTCCTCAAAACATCCTGTAGCATTGAGGATACATTCCCCGAAGTCGCCTCAGAGACAGCCTCTACCTTTGCCAGGGGATCATCATAAATCAGCTTTATTCTTTTCCTCTTGGCGATCCTGGTTGCTTCTGCTACTGCAGCTTGCATTACCCTACGCGCCCCTTCAAACTCCACCAGCCTTCCGTTATGCAGATGCGTTATGGCAGTCAAGGCATTAATCCCCACATTGATAATCAGCTTTGACCACAAGACTCCTTTTATATCGCGCGATATCTTGGTCACTAAACCTACTTTATTAAAAATTTCGCGTATTGAACGCAGCTTTACAGAGATCTTTTTATCAGTCCGGCCGATGACCGTTTCCCCCCTGCCTGCATGCCTGATCCGTCCGATATCAAGCAAAGTAGCGCCCTGACTGGTAACGCCGCCGATAACCTTATCCTGCCCTACTACCTCGCTGATAATATCAATATTACCGATGCCATTCTGCACCGTAAGCACAGCCGTATTTTCTCCTACTAAAGGCCTTGCCGCCATAATTGAGGACTTTGTATCATAGGATTTTACAGAGATAATTACTAAATCGACTTCGCCGATTTCTTTTACGCTATCCGTAACTTTTACTCCTGCCTTCCAATTCCCGCTGATACCTTCGACTTTAATTCCCTGCTGATTCAGTTTCTTTGAGCGCTCTTTACTTTTATCTAAAATCCAGATCTCTTCCTTTGATTTAGAAAGGTAGGCCGCTAATAAACAACCCAGGGCACCCGGACCGACTATGACTATCTTCATCTCAACCCCCCCCGCCTAAACTGCAACCTCCAGTTTACTTAAGACTCTCTGTGATTTAAGTTCTTTGCCTAGATGAAAATTTAGAAAAGACTCTAAAATCAAATCTAACTCTTTCTTAATCTGAGGATTCATACCCAGATTGAGGATCTTTTTGAAATCATTCTTTTCAATATGCAGAATTGAAGCTACCGTCCCGCGAAAGATCACCCGGCTGCTCAAATCTTTACTGTAACATTTATCACAGAGTAACCCCCCTAAAGTAAGACTAAATTTACATTGCCCAAGCACCCTATCGCCGCAGACAACACAAGAGTCAAAATGAGGTTTAAACCCTGAAAGCGCCAATATCTTAATTTTAAAAATATTCAATACCTTATGCGGATTATTGGTAGAGCTCAATTCCCTAAGGCAATCAATACTCAGATTGAATACTTCTTCATTTTTATCTTCCGCAGGCATAATCGCATCCAATAACTCCATCATAATACTACAAATGCCTGTCTTAATTACGTTCGCCCTGATGCTGTCGAAATTATCTCTTAGGTCACATTGACTTACCAGATGCAAAGCAGAATTAGCCTTAGGGTAAAATATAATTTCATTATAAGAGAACGATTCCAGGCTGCTAGCGAACTTGCCGGGCTCAGCCCTGATGCCCTTTAATATTCCGCTAAGCTTCCCGAAATCTTTTGAATAGAAATTTGCTATTATCGAAGTCTCCCTGAAATCTCTCTTACGTATAACTATGGCTTCGGTTTTTTGTATCGGCATATTATTTAAGTGATTTATCCGGTTTTAAGAGCTTCTAGGACCTGCTTGGTTTTCTGTTCCATTATTCTTCTTTCCTTAAGAGTGCCGTCGTCGTAACCTAAGAGATGAAGCAGGCCATGGACTACGTACATATGTATTTCGCACAAAGCACTGGTCTTAAAGATCTTCGAATTAGAGAGCGCGGTATCCGTTGAAATGATTATATCGGCAAAAAGCTTCTTTTTTGCATCATCAGTCTCAGTTAAATCGAAACTCAATACATCGGTTGGTTCGTTCTTGCCCAGATATAATCGGTTGAGTTGCTTGATCCTTTTATCAGTTACAAAACAGATACTGATTTCACCGGACTTTTCTTTACTTTGCGAAGAGAGAACCTTAAGTGCGGCCTTCTTTATTGTTCTCGGATCGATGGGAATCTTCTTTTGGGAGTTTTTTATTGTTACTTTCACCTTTAAGTTTCTCAGGATAATTGATACGGCTGTGATATATGCCGCCTAATAAACGTATAAACACTGCGGCAATCTTTTCTAAGTCCTTTAAAGTCAATTCGCATTCATCAAGTTGGCCATCGATGAATTTATTATTGATGATCTTATGCACTACCTCGCTGATCTTTGACGGAGAAGGCTCTTTTAATGCCCGGGTAGCTGCTTCAACAGAATCTGCAAGCATAACAACTGCTGTCTCTTTGCTGTCCGGTTTAGGCCCGGGGTAACGGAACCCTTCTTCCTTTATGTCCTGATCCTCTTCCAGGCTCTCCAGAGCCCGGCGATAAAAGAAATAAACCAGGCTCTTGCCGTGATGTTGACGGATAAAATTTATGATACTCTGATTAAGTTTATATTTTTTAGCAAGCTCAACACCATCCTTAGTATGGCTGGTGATCACCAGTTTACTCATCGAAGGGGTTAAGGTATCGTGTTTACTGGCGAATATATTCTGATTTTCGCTGAAGTACTCCGGCTTTTCAAGCTTCCCGATATCATGATAATATGCGCCGATCCTGGCCAATAAAGCATTGGCACCTATAGCACCACAAGCGGCCTCGGAAAGATTACCTACTATCAGGCTATGATGATATGTACCCGGGGCCTCAAGGATCATCCGCTGCAAAAGCGGATGGTTAAAATCAGCCAGCTCTAGCAGGCTGATATTGGTAATCGTATTAAATAGATACTCGAATAAAGGCAAAACTCCAAGTGCTATGATACTAGAAGCTAACCCATTAAAGAACAGTGTAGCATAGCTGAAATAATAGACTTCCTTCGGCACCACCCAGAAGATATCGATGAAGAATAGAAGCATCGCCTGTAAAATACCTGCCAGGAAACCTGCCCGGATAATTGTCATACGCCTGCGGGCATTTAAGACTAAGATACTGGAAATTAACCCGCTGACAAAAAATAAAACCCCAAGGTGTAAATGATTTCCGGTAATAGAAGCCGTGACTATTGAAATCGCCAGCGTCATCAATAAAGACAACTCCAGCCGATTAAAGAGCAGGGTGGTTAATATCGGAATAGCACAGAAGGGTATATAAAATTTTGACCAGCCATGATTGATAACAAAATATGCGGTAGCGAGAATCGAGGTAAACAGTAAAATCAGATAGAGCAAGTTAACTTTTTTTAGCCCCGGACGGGCTTTGATATATACGATCAAAGACAATAAGAATGCGGCGATAGTAAAGTTCAACCCGATCATGTAACAAAAGAGGAATACTAAGATTGTTCCGATGATAAATTTGATCCTATCTTTAGTGCTTTGTTTTATCATAAGCCTCGATTATCCTCTGTACTAATGCGTGCCTAACAACGTCTGACCCGCTAAAATATATAAATTTTATCCCCTCTATCTCTTGTAATATATCCTGCGCCTCTAGTAATCCTACGGGTTTTCCTTCCGGCAGATCGCTCTGGGTTACATCTCCGGTAATCACAACCCTGGAATCAAACCCTAAACGCGTAAGAAACATCTTCATCTGTTCAGCCGTACAATTCTGCGCTTCATCGAGAATAATAAAAGCATCATTAAGCGTTCTTCCTCTCATGTAAGCCAGGGGTGCTACCTCGATTACTCCAGTCTCGAGATATTTCTCGATCCGCTCTGCCTCAACCATATCATAAAGGGCATCGTAAAGAGGCCTAAGGTATGGCGCGATTTTCTCCTGCATATCGCCAGGTAAAAACCCTAATGACTCACCGGCCTCAATCGCAGGGCGGGTCAGCACAATCCTGCGTACATGATGGTCCTTTAATGCCTCTATGGCACAACTCATCGCCAGGTAAGTCTTACCGGTTCCTGCCGGTCCAATACCAAATACTATATCGTGTTTCTTTATTGCCTCTACATACTCACTCTGGCCCTTTGTCCTCGGCCCGATCTGCTTGCCGGAGAATGAGAGGATAATATTCGTCTCACGGTGATCAAATGTACTTTCTTTTTTTGCTTTCTTGAAATTACCTATTAAATAAGATAAATCTTCTGCTCCTAACTCTCTCTGCCCCAAACGGAACTCCTGCAAAACATATTCTACCAACTCTGCAGCTTTTTTGATGTTTATAGCAGTACCCCCGATCTTTAAATTACCTCCTCGAAGAACCAGTTTTACCTTGAATTGCTTTTCTATCTCTCTTAGATGAAGGTCATGATGGCCAAACAGATTTTGCGCTTCCTGATGATTCTGGAAACTAATAACCTTATCCATAAAATTACTTAAAGCTCTCTCCTGCTCCTGTTGACCGCTTGAGCGGTATTTTGATTACCTGTCCTAAGCTAAGTTTATCCGGACTGCTTAATACTCCTTGATTCGCTTCATAGATCTTCATCCATTGTCTGGTGGTACCGTAAAATCTCTGAGAGATCTTCTGCAGAGTATCATTTTCTCCTACGGTATAATCTTGGAAATAAACTTCAGCGCTCTCTTCTGCTTTGACTTCTTCAGAGGAAACACTTTCTGGCTTATAACCCTGATTACCCCAAAGTCCAGTATCCACATCCTCGTCTTTAAAGGCCTCCTCTACAGCTTCAGCTTCCTCTTTGACTTCTACGTCTTGCGCTGCCTTCTCAAGCTTTATTGATTTACCTCCCAGCTCAACCTCTACTACCTGAGTAGTCCTGGTAGACTTTCTTTCTACTTCCTCCCCGGAAACCTCTCCTTCGAGATAGCCGCGGTTACCTGAATCTAGGTCTTGGTCAATTCTGTCACGGGTCTGCTTATACGATCTTACTGTACAACCGGATAAGATTAAAAACAACAGCAAACCTAATGTTAATAACAACTTTCCTCTTCCCATTTTCATCCTCCTTCTGGTTTATTTTTTCTAGGCTGTCACGAAACTCGTGCCAGCCTATGATTACAGAGATTTTTAATAAGATTACAGAGATTATCTCGTCGATAAATCATCGCCGTAATCTGTATTTTTAATCGCTGTAATCAAGGGCGGCACTTTTGTGACGCCCTATTTATTTTTTCCTTAAATCTAACCTTAATTCCTTTAACTGTTCCTGATCTACCACTGAAGGTGCGCCGGTCAAAGGACAAAGACCCGCACTCGTCTTAGGAAAAGCGATTACCTCTCTAATGCTCTCTTCTCCTGCTAAAATAGCTAAAATTCTATCCAAACCAAAAGCAATACCTCCATGCGGAGGTGCACCATATTGAAACGCTTCCAACAAAAAACCAAATCTTTTCTTTGCCTCGACAGAATCAAAACCGATGATCTCAAAAATCCTCTGCTGTAACTCCTGCTGATGAATTCTTATCGAACCGGAGGCGATCTCTGAACCATTTAAAACTAAATCGTACGAACGCGCTTTGACCTTATCAGGGCTCTTATCCAGATCATCTAAATCCTCACGGCACGGCGAGGTAAAAGGGTGGTGCTCGCTCTCCCAGCGCTTCTCCTCTTGATTATACTTAAATAAAGGAAAATCCGTAATCCAGACAAAAGCCAGTTCAGAGTTTAACTCTTTCCTTAAATCCGGTTTATCAGAGCCGTACTTTTTTTGCGCCTGATCAAAAGAGAGCCTGAGAAAGGGAATCTTAATATCAACACCTTTTACCTTCTTGATTATAACCTGCATCAGTTGTTCGGTTAATGAAAAAATATCCTCCTCTTCCACAAAAGACATCTCTAAATCCAACTGTGTAAATTCCGGTTGACGGTCGGCACGCAGATCCTCATCACGAAAACATTTGGCGATCTGATAATATTTTTCGATACCGGCGACCATCAGGATCTGTTTAAAAAGCTGAGGCGATTGAGGCAGGGCATAAAATTGCCCTAAGCTAAGCCTTGAAGGTACCAGATAATCCCTTGCTCCTTCGGGAGTCGATTTGGTTAGCAGCGGTGTTTCAAATTCAGTAAACCCGTTTTCATGCAAAAAATCATGGATAATTTTATTAAATTTGCTTCTTAAGATAAAATTCTCTAGTACCTTATTTCTCCTTAAATCGAGATAGCGGTATTTCAGGCGCATGTCTTCGCTGACCTCTAATCTCTCCTCGATTTCAAAGACCGGAGTAAGGCTGGGGTTTAAAATCTCAAGCTCCTTTGCCAGTACTTCTATTTCACCCGTAGCTAATTTCGGGTTTATGGTGTTACCCGGGCGCTTGTTTATCTTGCCCTTTACCTTGATTACGAATTCAGCCCTTAATTCATTTGCTAGATCGTAAGCCTGGCCGGATTCTTTAGGAATAAAAACAACCTGAGTCCAGCCGTATCTATCACGGATATCGATAAAAAATATCTTTCCATGATCGCGGCGTCTGGCTACCCATCCGCAAAGAGTAACATCTTTGCCTGTATCTTTAGCGTTCAATTCACCGCAGGTATGCGTACGCAGCATAATATAGGTTCTAGGTTCTAGGTTCTAGATTTAACTTGATTTTTGAGATTATACCATCTATTCTTACTTCTTCCTGTGTTCCCGAATTCATATCCTTTAATGTAACTACATTCTTTTTTAACTCATCATCGCCGAGGATAAGCACGAATCTTGCCCCTAGATCATTCGCTTGCCGCATTGCGCCTTTTAGAGATTTTGCTTCATAATCAGTATCACAGGCAATATTTTCCTTACGAAAACTATCCAATAGTTGAAGGCCCTGGTTTTTTGCTTTCTCTCCGAGAGTAATCAGATAGACAATCTGCGGGCTCCTAGCCTGCGAGGTACTTTCCGCTATCAATAGCAGCCTTTCAACACCTAAAGCAAAACCTATGGCACCGATATCATCCCCGCCTAGTTCACTGATTAAATTATCATATCTACCCCCGGCCCCTAGAGCATCCTGCGCCCCCAAATCTTTATGCGTAACTTCAAAGACAGTGCGGGTATAATAATCTAACCCTCTTACCAAATAAGGAACTACTTCATAACCTATCCCTACCTTATCCAAACCTTTCTTTACGTCAATAAAATGTTCATCACAATCACTACAGAGATATTTTTCCTCTATTCCTAAACCCCTAAGCATCTCCTGGCATTCTCTTTGTTTACAATCGAGAATCCTTAAAATATTTTTTTTGAACCTAATCTTACAATCAGCGCAAAGTTTACTTAACTTACTTTTTAAACTCTTCTCCAGTATCTGTTTTAATTTCTCTCTGTCCTTTGCGCAACCTAAACTGTTAATTTTGATTTTATAATCCTTTATAGAAAAACCCCTTAAGAGGCTGTCCAATAAAGATATCACCTCAACATCCAGATTAGGATCGTATGAACCTATTGCCTCAGCGCCAATATGATGGAACTGACGCAATCTGCCCTTCTGGGGCCGCTCCAGGCGAAACATCGGGCCGCTATAATAAAGTTTCGCAAATTTCCTCACCCTATCCAGGTTGTTCTCTATATAGGCGCGTACAATAGAGGCGGTGGCTTCGGGACGAAGAGCGTAAAGACCCTCTTTATTCTGAATTATAAACATCTGCTTCTGGACAATCTCTGTGTTTTCGCCTAAAGAACGGTTAAATAAAGACGCGGACTCGATTAAGGGAGTACGAATCTCCTGGTAATTAAAAACAGAGAAAATATCCCGGCTTATCTTCTCCAGCCTCTGCCAGGAAGCAACCTCTTCTGGTAAAATGTCTTTTGTCCCGGGGATCCTTTTAAACATACTGAATTTAGGTTTTAGAGCTTTAAAGATATAGAGAATTGTGACAATTTGATAGGAGTTAAATTACTTTATCTTTTGTTTCATTTCTAAGCCGGCCTTAAAGACTACGACCTTTCTAGGGGGGACGGGGATAACTTGATTGGTCCTCGGATTCCTACCAGTGCGGCTTTTTCTCTGTTTAACCTTAAATACTCCGAAATTACGTAATTCTATCTTCTCGCCTCTTTCTAAGGCTTCGACAATAGTATCAAAGGTCTTCTGCACTACCTTCTTCACATCTATTTGCTTTAAGTTGGTATCATCCGAGACTTTTAGAATAATATCTTTTTTTGTCATTATATTCTTCTCCTTTCCTAAGTACAATAACATCAAAAACTTACGATGTCAAGTATTAAATCCTCATCATCTACAATTTAACGGGTCTTTTCGGTCTTGCTTTCGCGTGCTGTAATTTTTTGCCGTCTGCCTCAGTTTACGGCTCACTCCCGGACGCGACTGCAACCAATTCGCACCGCATCCGAAATCCCGGTAAAAATTATAATTCAATCTCTTCAACAAACACCATTATACCAAAAAATAGCCAAAAAGGTA